>Ga0247727_10014861_pt1 | contig 12861 bp, 5 predicted proteins | sample WisWelCaveWW1625_FD_202498 | JGI IMG/M metagenome (GOLD analysis project Ga0247727, IMG submission 202498) | Biofilm microbial communities from Wishing Well Cave, Virginia, United States - WW16-25 | ecosystem: Environmental > Aquatic > Deep subsurface > Groundwater > Cave microbial mat | place...
GTTGGCATTGGGAGCGGCGGCGGAAAGTTCGGCTGGGTTAGGCCTTCTCCTCCCAAATCCCCACCAACTGTACCATCGTCTTCACGGCTTTTTCCATATCCTGTACCGAAACGTATTCGTGTCGGGAGTGAATGGCCATTTCGCCGGTAAACAGGTTCGGGCAGGGAAGCCCCATAAACGAAAGCCGAGAGCCATCGGTGCCTCCACGAATGATCACCGGCTTTGGTTCGACGCCAGCGCGCTTCATCGCATCTATGGCATAATCGGTCACAAAAGGCACTTTTGAAATCACCTCTTTCATGTTGCGGTATTGTTCCTTCACGTTGAAAGTGGAATTCACACCGGAATAATTTTTTACGGTAGCGTCGAGCAGGTCCTTGAGACGTTTTTCGTACGCTGCAAGTTTTAAGGTGTCGTGATCGCGAATGATGAATTTCACGATGGCCTTTTCCATCGAACCGTTCAGCGCTACGGGATGTACAAAGCCTTGTCGGCCTTCAGTCGTTTCGGGAGACCACGAATCTTTCGGCAGCGTATCGACAAAATCGGATGCAACTTTGATGGCGTTGATCATTTTGTTTTTGGCATAACCTGGATGCGCAGCGATTCCGGAAATTTCGATCTCCACCGCATCCGCCGAAAAACTTTCATCTTCGATCGATCCTAGCATTCCTCCATCAAGAGTATAGCCGTAATCCGCAGCCAATCTTTTCATATCGATGTGATCGACGCCGTGACCTACTTCTTCGTCCGGTGTAAACAATATGCGGATTTTTCCGTGTTTTATTTCAGGATGCTTGACCAGTAAATTTGCAAAGTCCACGATGCAGGCGACGCCAGCTTTGTCATCGGCGCCGAGAAGAGTAAGACCGCTTGCGGTGATGATGTCGTCACCGATTCGCTCCTTAAGATAGGGGTGTCTTTCCGTCGTGATCACTTGGGTTGTGTCGTCTGGAAGTGTGATCGGCTGACCCTGATAATTTTTATGTAAAATCGGTTTGACATTTTTCCCGCTGCAATCCGGGGCGGTGTCCACGTGCGAACAAAAACAAATCACGGGAATATTCTTTTTTGTCGAGTTCGATGGAATGGTTGCATACACGTAACCCCACTCGTCCATTTCAGCGTCGGTTATTCCGATTTGCCGTAGTTCGTCCACAAGAATTTTCGACAAGTCCTTTTGTTTCATTGAAGACGGAAATGTTACACAAGCGGGATCGGCTTCTGTATCCACCTGAACATATTTCATCAGTCTTTCAGCAACGGAATGCGAATAATTTTTCATAGATTTTAACGATTTTCTTTCACGGTTCCGGATCGGGTCCGTCTTCAGCCTTCTTGTCCGGGATATGTTCACGCAGCACACCAAACTCTATCGCGACCACCAGTTTTAACGAGAGTTGTGTGGCGGTTGCAGTTTTCAGTCGCTGCCCTTGCAACAGCGTGTTGGCCTGCGGACTGGTGAAGTTCACAAACTGATAAAATGGCGTCGGCGGAACAAAACTGTAGTCGATGCCAACGGTCCATTTTTTGTTTGTTTTGGTGATGTATCCAAAGCCTAAAGATCCGTGAGAGAGAGACCATTTCGATGATTCAATATTCAGACGTTTGAAGGTGTAATACTGAGAGGATGAATCGAGATAATTAAAGTCCGTTCGGATTCCAACCAGCATATCCAGCCGGTCAGTGATACGAACCTCGTAACCGAATCCGAAGTTGCGAATAGTGATCGTTTTTTCCCCCACCGTTAAAAAATCCTGCTGACCAAATTGATTAAAAACGGAGGAATCGGAAATGGTTGTAGGGTAGGTGTTCACAGGATTTGGCGCGTCAAAAATTTTGTAGTACGCAACGGCGAAGTTTGATTCGTGTGCAAAATGCAACCAGGCCTTTGAACCAAAACGAAAACTGACACCGATGGCAATGCCGCCCGTTTCGCGGGTTTGCACCTTCAGTTTCTCGCGTCGGTCAAGAAAGACGATGTCGGAATTCACTTCACTGGTCAATCCTGTAATCGAGAACTCTCGGTAGACATCACCTCGTCCCATAATGTGAAATGTGGGCGTTGTCCAGGCCATCCCGAAGCGAAATTTTTCATTTTGATATTGGACGGCAGGTTTAAAATTCCCCTTTACATCCCAGTAATTGAAATTGATTTTCGACGTTACATTTGCAAATTCTGTCGACGTTGAATCGCTCGGCAGCGCAGAGATGTCTATGTTGTTTGAATAACTCACATTTTTGTAAATACCAAAGTGAGAAAATCCAATCGACCATCCTTTGCTGATGCGAAAGCCAAGCCCGAAACCGGACCAATATTCAAGAACTCCGTGGTAGTAGTTGTAAGATGCAATGTAGCGTTCAGTGCCTGGGACACTGGCGAGAATTTCGTAATCGGCCTGATGAAGAAAATCGAAATTTGAACTGAATGTTTTACGGGTAATCACTGCGTATCCGGCGGTCCAGCGGGGAAGTTTATTCAGACGAACAATCCCGGCGATGAGATTTGGATACGTAAGAAATTGCGTTTGCTTGAGATCAATTCCATCGCCCAGCGCATTTTTTACTTTGATCAGACGCATCTTATAGGCGTTGACAGAAACCGAAAGATTCGGATCTTTCACCGACGTCATTGCTGCGGGATTGTAGTAAACTGTTCCGTTGTCCCCGAGGCCTGCGGTTGCAGCCCCGCCAAGCAAGGTTGCGCGGGTTCCGTAGTGTTCGGCCCAATGGTGGTAATCCTGGGCTAAAACCGAAGTACTTAAATTAAAAAAGAAAAAGGCTAGTTTTTTCATCCTTGATAACGGAGTCCAAAATTAGCCTTTTAAGAATTTTGTGGAAATCAGAAAATTCTCACCATCTCAATCGGTGAGCCTGGATTAAAGTCGGTAATCAACAATGCCGTTGAATCGGCTCCGGGCTCCATCATTTTTAAACAGGCGTCGTAATTAAAAATGAATTGAATGCCTTGTAATTGTACACTTTGGGCAACGAATCGCTCACCATCCGCAGTATACCAAAACTGACAATCTGCATAGGTACTTAGCAACTCTTCGATGCTGGAATTTACACCGACGCCGGTTGCCGTTCTGTAATAATCGCTGTGCACGATCATCTCGACAACGTTTCGATCTGCCTCCGCTTTGGATGGATTTTCCTCAAGTTGAAGATCAATCATATCCTCAATCGGGTTATAGACAACTACCATATCCACTTCAGTGGTCGTTCCGCTCGATTTGTGGTGGTGAATCGCTTTTCTTGTACTTAGTTCGGAAGGTAGCTGAGCTGGAACTGGCAAACCGAGCGAAAAAATGCTGACATTTTTTGGCTCGATCAGATCTGTGTTCGTCACTTCAACAACTTCCGTCGTATTGGTTGTGTCGACAGGTTTTTCTTCACCTGCCTCGCTGTCTTCTCCGCCACAGGCTACCAGGATGGGCGTCAAGTAGTAAATTAGATTCTTTGATTTCATAGATTTGCTTTAATTGTTGGGGATCAGGCAAATATATGTAAAAATTTGTCACAATTCCAAACAATCTGCGTGGCGATAACGCGCATTTGGTTCTCTTATTCCGTTAAGAGGCCGAACAGCTCCACTAGAAAACGGCAGATCAACGACTTTGCTCCAATCGCGCAAATGGTCAACGCGGCACTTTTTTTTGTGATAATTTAGTCCAGAATCAAATCTTTTAGCAGGTTTTTCCGTTATCAGAAGAGAGTGAAGGACGCCTTTGGGACTTCTGCAGTATATTGGTTAATTTTGCGATTCGGTAAATGATGAAATTTTATTTTCTCACACCTATTCTTTTTGTCGCCTCCGTTGCATTTTGCCAACCTGCAAACGACGAGTGTTCTCAAGCGGAACGCCTCTGTCCAGGAATGCTTGTAGCCGGAACAACCAACGGGGCGACGAACAACCCTGGAACGGATCACAGCTTTTGCTTTGATCCATCCAGTACGGTTTGGTACAAATTCACATCGAACGCTGCTGGAGGTAATGTAACCGTGCATTTTACCGATCTTGCCTTTGATCCGGACATCACCAAGGGCCAGTCTCTCCAGGCAATTTTTTACGAAGTTTCATCGGAATGCGATCCCACAACCTACGTCGTTTATACGCTTTGTGGAGATAGTGGACTTCCTTTCGACATTGTAAGCGCAGTAGCCTGTGCGCCGAATACCGAGTATTGGGTTCAGGTAAACGGGACAACCAGCGGCGGCACGCTGACACACGCGGACGCAAATTTTAAGGTCAGTGTTTCGGGCCCTGGAATCGATGAAATTGGACCGACCGTGAATATTTCTGTGACCGATGACACTTTTTGTCAGGGCGAAGATTATCCGCTGACGGTGGACATTCTTGATTGCAGTGACACCATTCGGTACGACTGGTATTATGACGGTGCGCTGCTTTTGAGTACAGCCGAAGACACATTCTCGACAACAATCCTTGCGGATACTGGAGACTTGTATCTCGTGATTACCTGTGGCGCGGTATGCAGTTTGTCGGACACGAGCGATACCATTGCTTTCTTTGTAACACCCATTGCTGCTGATGCCGGACCGGACAAATACATTGCGGATGGCGCTTTGGTGACATTGGAAGGGTCCGGTTCCGGAACACCTGTCTGGACACCTGCCACAACCTTGTCGTCTGCCGGAACATTTACACCATTGGCTTTTCCTACGTCGGATGAAACGTACTATCTGGAGGTTACAAATGGACCGTGTACCGCGACGGACGAGGTGAATGTTTTTGTCGGCGGAGTCATTCAAATATTTGCCGGTTTCACACCGAACAACGACGGAATCAACGACACGTGGGCCATTGGCAACAGCGACAATTTCCCGAATATGGAAGTGAATGTTTTCGATCGATCGGGACAAAAAGTTTTCAGCGCAACCAATTACTCCGATTCAGACAAATGGTGGAACGGAACCTATCACGATAAGGCCCTCCCAACTTCCGCCTATTATTATGTCATCGACCTCAAGGATGCCAGTGTTGAAGAACCGATCTTTAAAGGAGTGGTATCGATTATCCGGTAAATGGGAATCAAGAGAGGGCTTTTCATACTGATATACACGTGTTTCATTGTATCGCTTAAGGCGCAACAGGCTGAACATTTCACCCAATACGCTTTCAACCAGTTCGCCTTCAATCCTGCCGTTGCAGGAACCAAGGCCTGTATTGATGTACGTATCGGATACCGTTTTCAGTGGCTTGGTATAGACGGCGCACCTTCGATCGGGTTTGCGAATATTCACGCTCCGCTCAAATTCAAAAGAAAGAGAAGGCGCAACCAGTTCGGCCCCAAAAGCGGAATCGGATTACAAGTAAAACGCGATGTGTTTGGACCTTTTTCAACCGTGCAGGCCGAAGCGGCTTACGCTGCGCACGTCCCACTGAGTCTCGAGTGGACCTTTTCGATGGGGGCAAGTCTGGGAATGAAACAGGCCGTGTTTAGCGCGAACACAATAAACACGCAATATCCAGATCCTCTGCTGGCATTGGGCAAACAGTCTTTTGTAATGTTTCCCGACGCCAAACTGGGATTGTGGCTCGCGTCGAAAAAGACTTTTTTCGGATTGTCGTTACACAATTTGTTTGGTAATCAATTCCGCAGCCCGGGCGGCACAATTGCAGTCGGTACGTCGGCATCACATCTTCAACGACATTATTATTTTACAGCGGGGCACAGCTTTAAACTCGAAAAAAAATGGACGCTCATTCCGTCCGTTTTTGTCCTGTGGACTCCACATACTCCGATCGATTTTAATATGACCGCCCTGTTTGACAAGGAGAACAAGATCAGCCTCGGGATCGGATTAAGACGAACGGACGCCGTTACGGCCCTTTTTCGAGTAAAATTATTTAACCTGATCTCAATCGGTTATTCCTTTGATTTTGTCATTTCCAAACTTCAGGGAGCGATGTTTCATACCCACGAAATATCAGCCAGTTACAACTCGTGTTCCAACGTCGGAACCGCAGCAACCATCAACTGCCCAGTCTTTGAATAATCCAACCTTTCCGGCCCAAAGTTCGTTTATAAAGGTGCGACGGTTGATAATTCTCAAGTCTTTTGTTACCTTCAAGACTTGGCTGAAGTACTTTTAATTTTTTCAGACTATGAAAAAGGCGCCCTCATATATCCTTTATCCGATATTATTGGTGCTTTTCCTTGTTGGGTCAGGTAGTGCTTTTTCGTCTGATTTTTATTGGATCAACGGCCCCGGTTCCTTTAACGACCCAGCTCACTGGTCCTATTCTTCAGGTGGTGCCTCGGCCGGAATCGTCCCTGGGCCTTCTGATAATGTTTACTTCGACGCGAATTCGTTCACCGAAAATTACCAGGAGGTAACGCTTCCCGGTAATGTCACATTGAATTCTTTTCACCTTTCAACGTCAAAGGTGCCAGGTTTTTATGGAGATGGGGTGATTCTTACCCTCAAAAATGAACTCAACATTACGCGTCCGGCGCATTTTGATCTTGGAGGTAAAATCGTCTTCGCGGCGATGGACGCGAGCTGGCATCCGATCCACACCTTTGGTATCAGTTTTCAGACGGATCTGGAATTTGCCAATGGCAAGTGGGAATTGTTCGACCACCTCATTGCATCCTACAGCAATCAAATACGTTTCCTTGCCGGTGAATTCCGATCGAACAATTATACCGTTGCGGCCCAGGAAATCATAGCCAATACGGCTGGAATGGAAATAGATTTTGGAACATCTCACGTCTTAGGAACGGAAAAAATAATTCTGACCGGCGCAATCAATGTCGGAGGTTCGAACGCCATTTTTGTCAACAACCTTTCGGCGACTAATCCGGTTGCGATTCTGGGTCCCTGGTCGGGCCCAACGACAAAAGACGTTCACGTGAATTGCCCAAACCCTCCATTTATGCTCGACTTGTTGATCACGTCGGACTACAACGGACAAGACATTAGTTGTGCGGATTCCTGTGATGGGGAGTTAACCATTGTCGCAAGTGGTACACCTGGCCCCTGGTCGTATTCTATCGAAGCGAGTCCGTTTACGTCGACCACGGTTTATCCGGGCTTGTGTAATTTGACGTACGATTTTGTTGTAACGGATTCTTCCATTCTTCTGTTGCCAGGAATATACGCCCAATGCGCAATTTCCGAAGGCCTCATCGAACCAGGAGCCCTGACTGTCGGAGCGCCGATTACCTTTCCTGCAAGCTGTCCTGATAGCTGCGATGCGTTCGGACTTATTTTCCCTTCCGGGGGAACAGGACCTTATACGTATTTCTGGCCCGTGAGCGGTGAAACAACTACTGCGCCGGTAGCACTTTGTGCAGGTTGGAATACCGTGGAATTGACGGACGCTAACGGATGCTTTTATGAAGACTCGGTCTTTGTTGCCGCCGTACCGCAGATTTTTCCTGACTTCGTCGTAACAGACCCATCCTGCGCTGGAGACTGTGATGCAGAAATTGACGCGGTTCCTTCAGGAGGAAATGGTGGCCCGTTTACTGTTACCTGGTCTCCAAACCCTACTTCGGGAGCTGGAACGGACCCGGGTATTGGTTTCTGTGACGGGGTGGTTACAATGACAGTATTTGATGTTGACGGCTGTCCTAAGGACACCACGATAACGATTATTGATCCAATAGCGTTGACCATAAACGTCATCGCAGTCACAGATGCTATTTGCTTCGGCGAGTGCAACGGATCTGCTACCGGTGTAGGCGGTGGCGGCACACCGGGATACACGTTCGATTGGTACGAAGATGTCACGGACCTTCTGGTGGGATCCGGAGCCACCTTCAGTGGATTTTGTGCAGGAGATTATTATTGCATTATCTCCGACGCCGGAGGCTGTCAGGTGACCAGTCCGGTGTTTACAATTGGAGAGCCGCCAATCCTGGATCCATCCCAAATCGCGACGGATGTCCTTTGTTTTGGCGATTGCAACGGCACACTTGATGCAGACGTTATTGGTGGTACACCTGGTTATACCTATTCCTGGGAAACATTTCCAGGGGCGGTGGGCGTAGGAGCCTCGGATTTTGTCTTTGGGCAATGCGCCGGGTTTTACGTGGTAACGATCACGGATGCAAATTTGTGCGACACCACGATGGTGCCGATTGAAATTCAGGAGCCACCGCCGATTACAACAGCCGATGTTGTGACACATCCTTCGTGTTATGATTTGTGTGATGGGTCTGTGGTGATCACTCCAGCAGGCGGAGTGCCTGCATATGGATACACCTGGACGCCTATTCCCCCGATTGGCGGCGCAACAGCCACACCGAGCGGAATGTGTGATGGAACTTACGACTTGACCATTACCGACGCGAATGGCTGTACGCTGGACACCACACTGATTTTAACAAACCCGCCACTTTTTGACGTCACCGCAGTCATTACCGATATTCAATGTTTTGGTGATACAGACGGAGCGATTGATGTAACTGTGCTCGCCGGTGGAAGTGGTGCCGGTTATACCTACACCTGGGTGCCAGTGCCTCCTGTAGGGGCTGGAACGCCGAACATTTCCGGACTTAGTGCCGGTGTTTGGACCGTGACGATCGACGATCCGCTCGGATGCGATACCACGATTGCGTATACCATTTCGGGTCCGACTGTACTCAACGCAAATGCGGTGTTAATCTCAAATGTACTTTGTAACGGCGACTGCGATGGTTCCGCGCAAGTTATTATCGGCGGTGGAACTCCGGGATATACGATTAGCTGGAGCAGCGGGGGTTCGGCGGCAGTAGAAGCTGGTCTTTGTGCAGGATTAGTAACCGTTACGGTGACCGACGCCAACGGATGCATCGATACGGACAACCAGCTCATCACTGAACCTGCGCCTTTTGATCTCGATTCCTCTCACGTAGACAACGTCTGTTTTGGAGATTGTTCAGGCACTGCAACTATTATTATGAACAGTGGCGGTACTTTGCCGTACTCCATTGTGTGGGACGATCCACTGGCACAAACGACATTCACCGCTGTAGGTCTTTGCAATGGAACGTACTCCGGTACTGTTACAGATGCGAACGGCTGTGACACCACAGTGACTATGACCATTATCTCTCCGGCTGGCCTCGTTATTGACACCAACACAACAGCAACGACCTGCTTCGGAGTGTGCGTTGGCCAGATCGACGTCACAGTGGCAGGCGGAGTGTTCCCATATACCTTCGATTGGTATGATGCCACCACGGGTCTTCCGCTGGGTGTTACGACCTTCGACATTTCGGGCTTATGTCCCGGAGATTATTATTGTGAAGTTACCGACGCCAGTGGGTGTATTCAGAATTCCGATACAGTAACCATCATTGAGCTGCCGTCGATCACAACGTCAATTATCTCACAAGTTGATGCGACCTGCGGAAACTGCGATGGCACAGCGGACGTTTCCGCAGCCGGAGGATCGGGAGGCTTTACATTTGATTGGACTCCGGATCCGTTAACTGGAGATGGCACCGCAAGCGTCACGGGTCTATGTGCTGGAGTTTACAGTATCCTCGTCACAGACGGAGCGGGCTGTACCCAACCGATGTCGGTAATAGTTAATACCATTGCGGTTGAGGTTCTTGTCCTCGATTCGACGGATGCCACTTGTTTTGGATTTTGTGATGGATCTATCACCGCTACCTGGGGATCGATCGACCCTCCCTATACCGTTGATCTGTTCTTTGAACCAACCGGGTTACCTGCAGCGCCGAGCGTTGCCGGAGCAATTTCACCCACTGTTTTTCCGGGGCTTTGCGCCGACACCTACATTGTTGTTTTGACGAACACGCTCGGATGCGTTACGTCCGATACGATCACTGTGAACGAACCAACACAGATCACTTGCGTCTTGGTGGACACCGATGTAACGTGCAATGGGCTTTGTGATGGAACAGCTACAGTGAACGCGCTTTCCGGCGGGGTTCCGGGCTATTCTTACCTGTGGTCGCCCGTGCCGGGTGGAGGCGCTGGCACACCCTCTGTTATTGGACTCTGTGCTGGCACTTGGGACGTTGACATCACAGATGCTACCGGGTGCGTAGAAACATTCTCAGTAATTATCACCGAACCGCCGGCATTGAGCATCACGTTTGAAACCTCAACGGATGAATCTTGTTTTGGCTCTGACGACGGAACAGCCACGGTTGCTGTTTCAGGCGGAACCGCACCGATCAGTTACGATTGGTTCGACTGCGCGACCGGACTTGCGATTGGGCAGACAACACCTGTGGCGTCTGGTCTATCGGCCGGAAGTTATCAATGTGTCGTTACGGATGCCAACGGATGTACCGTCACGAGCTCCTGTCTACTCGTGATAGAACCCTTTGCAATTACTGCGGTCATCAATCAACAAAATGTGTCTTGTTTCGGTGATTGTGACGGAATGCTCGACGCTATACCTGCAGGCGGAGTTCCAGGATATTTCTTCCAATGGCTCGATGAATTCAGTGTGTTTCTGCCTGGACAGACCGACGACACGATGTCCGCGGTGTGTCAGGGAATTTATAATCTGACCATTACCGACGCGAATGGCTGTGCGCAGTCTTTTGGTCCGTTTGATATGACAGCTCCAACCAGCCCATGGGTCGTAACGGAGTCGCAAACCAATACATCGTGCTTCGGAACCTGTGATGGAACGGCCACGGTTACTGTACTGGCAGGCAACAATCCTCCCTACACCTATCTTTGGGACGATCCTTTCGCACAAACAACTCCAACGGCCACGAATCTTTGTGCGGGTGTTTACAACGTGCTGATTTCCGACGCGGGAGTTTGCGACACGACAATTACATTCACCATCCTCGATAACCCACAAATTCTGGCCAATGCCACAATAACCGACGTACTCTGCAATGGTGATTGCACGGGTCAGGTTGATGTCGCTCCAAGTGGAGGAACCGGTCCATACACTGTTACCTGGTCGGATTTGCAGGTTGGTCTTAGCGCAATCAATCTCTGCGCGGGAGCAATCACCTGCTCGATTACTGACGCCAATGGTTGCGTACTGGACACAACGATAACGATTGCGGAACCTCCAGCGCTTGTCTCCGCTTCCGTGTTTTCTAACCCATCAACCTGTGGTGTGTGCAATGGCTCGGCTACCGTGAATGTAGTAGGAGGAACTGGAGGCTACACCTACGATTGGTTCCCAGATCCGGCGGCCGGCGAAGGTACGCCGTCAGCGCTGGGACTTTGTCCTGGAATAGTAACGTGTACGATTACTGATGCGAATGGCTGTGTTCTTGTTGAGGTATTTGCTATTTCTGATATCAATGGGGAAGTCCTCGATTCGGCCTTTACCGACGTAAGCTGTTTTGGGGTATGCGACGGAACAGCGGACGTAATTTATGTCTGTGGTGATCCGGGATGTACGAATCAATGGTACGATGGAGTGACTGGCTTGCCTATCCCTGGAGAAACGGGCACCAGCATTACCGGACTATGTGCGCAGGATTATTTCTGTGAGGTAACGAATGCTTCTGGCTGCATCACGATCATTATGGTGACTATTGGCGGTCCGACACAAATAATACCAAACGTTGTTATCACGCCGGTTGCCTGTAGCGGAGATTCCAATGGTGCCCTTGATCTGTTTCCAAGCGGTGGCTCAGGTGCGGGGTACACTTTTGTCTGGGCTCCAGCCCCACCGATCGGCGATGGTACGGCAAATGTTTCAGGACTCAGCGCTGGAGTTTGGTGCGTAACAATTACGGACAGTGACGGGTGTTTTCAGGATACGTGCTTTACTTTACTCGACCCATCGTCAATGACCATCACGCCGACACCTATCGACGCATCGTGTAGCGGTAGTTGTGACGGGATCATTTCGGTGACGGTTGTTGGAGGCGGCGGAGCGTATACCTATCAATGGCTGGACGGAACGCTGGCCGCAATAGTGGGTGAAACAGGTACTTTGATCGCAGGCCTTTGCGCAGGAAACTATTACGTGGAAGTAACCGATGGCAATGGATGTATCGATACAGTAGGTCCGGTGACGATTTCCGAACCTGTTCCAATCAGCGCACCAATTGTTGGTACCGATGTTACCTGCAACGGAGCCTGTGACGGGACAGTTACCGTTACACCGGCTGGCGGTATGCCTCCCTATATTATTGCCTGGTACGACAGTGGTGGTCTGATCGGCGGGGCAGGAACAACCATAAGCGGACTCTGTCCCGAGGATTATTACGCGGTAGTTCAGGACGCGAACGGATGCAATTTCACCACAGCTACCGTGACCATTACCGAACCGGTAATACTGACGGCACCTCTTGTCACAACAGATGCGTCTTGTTTTGGATTCTGTGACGGAACGGGAACGGTTGTCGCCGCGGGCGGTACAGCGCCGTATACGTACGAATGGCTGGATATTATGGGTTCACCAATTCCTGGAGGAACCACAACAGCCGTAGTCAATCTCTGTGCTGGAAATTACACCGTCGAAGTGACCGACGCCAATGGATGTACAACGGGTGTGGTTCCTTTTGCAATTAATGAATTCCCTGCAATCACCGGAGCCGTGTTCACCAATGACGCAACCTGCGGTGTAGCTGACGGTAACGCAACCATTTTTGCTGCCGGGGGTAGTCCTCCCTTAACGTATCAATGGTTTGACGTCACAATGACCGCTATTGCCGGAGAAACGGCCTCCACAATTCTAAATCAATTTGCGGGAACCTATTGGGTAGAAGTAACAGACGCCAACGGATGTACGCAGTTGTTCATTGCGCTGATCTCGAACTTTGACAACACCACTTTAACCTGGGACGCCATCAACCATCCTTCGTGCAACGGGTTGGCAGACGGCAGTATCGACATAACGGTTACGGGAGCGAATCCACCATTCACCTATATCTGGAATCCAGG
>Ga0247727_10014862_pt1 | contig 12861 bp, 14 predicted proteins | sample WisWelCaveWW1625_FD_202498 | JGI IMG/M metagenome (GOLD analysis project Ga0247727, IMG submission 202498) | Biofilm microbial communities from Wishing Well Cave, Virginia, United States - WW16-25 | ecosystem: Environmental > Aquatic > Deep subsurface > Groundwater > Cave microbial mat | place...
CTTCCACGTCGGCCTGTTTGGCGAAGTAGAGGTAGCGGCGGTTGGCCTGGCTCTCGCCCGCGAAGGCGGCCTTGAGGTTGTCGTGGGTCTTGCTGCCCTTCAGATTCGGCATCGTTTCCTCCTGGGGTGGTGCTGGGGAGTTGGAGAATTATTCTCGTCCGGGGATTCGCGCAACCCCCAATTTCTCCGGTCCCCTCCGAGTGCACGGCGCATGCCGCATCGTCCACTTGACCGATGGCCCGGCCAGGAGGCCAGGGCGCAGCGTGTGCGCCATGCAACCGCCTTCCCTTTGGAGGCGTCAGCTTCTCTGGGTCGCGCTGGCAGCCCTGGGCGCGGCCTGCGATCCAACGCTCTTCGATCCGGGCGATCTGCTCGGCAACGGCGCCGGCCTCAAGGCGCAGCCCCCCCGCGCCACCATCGTCCTGGCGCACGGCATGGGCGGCTTCCGCAACGTCGGCCCGCTCGACTACTGGTTCCACGTGCCCGGGATGTGGCGGGCGCAGGGCGCGCGCGTCTACGTCGCGTCGGCCACGCCGTTTGCCAGCACCGAGCGGCGGGCGAAGGAATTGCGCGCCCAGCTCGAGAGCGTGCCGGGGCCGTTCATCCTCGTCGGGCACAGCCAGGGCGCGCTCGACGTCCGCTATCTCGTCTCGCGGCTCGACTACGCGCGGCGCACCGTCGCGGTCGTGACCATCGCCGGGCCGCACCAAGGGACGCCGCTGGCCGACGTGCTGCTCGGCCATGTGCCGGGATCGGTCATGGACGCGGCGAACGTGCTGCTCGGCGTCCTGGGCTGGTCCTTGGACGGCGCGCAGGAAGTGACGACGCGCTACATGACGCAGGTCTTCAACCCGACCGTGCCGGACGTCGACGGCGTCAGGTACTGGTCGGTCGTCGGCCGCGCCTCGCCGCTCGGCCACGAGCGCGGCACCGGCTGGCTGCACGCGATGATGACGCCGGGCTGGACGCTCTTGAAGGCGATGGGCAAGGACTCCGACGGCGCCGTGCCCATCGATTCGCAACGCTGGGGCGAGGTGGTGGCCACCATCCCGGCCGACCACATCGGCGAAGTGAATCAGCCGTTCGGCGAAACGCCGGGCTGGCACGCGCTGAAGTTCTACGCGGAGCTGATGCAGAAGATGCACGACGCCGGCTGGTGATCGGCGGCGCGGAAGCCCGTCGGTCCGCGGCCCGCAGACGCGAGAGCGCGACGCGGCCCCCTTCATGGCCCCGCTCATCGATTACGAGATGCCGCTGCACGATCCGCCGGGCCGACTGCACCTGCCGGACGACCTCACCGGCCGCATCCGCGCCTACGACGCGGACTGGATCTCGCGCATCACCGATCGCGATCTGGCCGGGTTCGACTTCTCCTGGCTGCCGGCGCTCGCGCAGTTCGACCACTGGAGCGTCCTCGGGGCCGGGCGGCTGCGCGACTACAAGCCCGGCGATTTCTTCCGCGAGCCCATCCCGAACTACTTGAGCCTGCAGCTCTGGTCCAAGCTGCGCTACGCGCTCGGGCTGCGGCGCGGGGACCTGGCGGCGGCGTCGGCCGAGGTCCGCCACCTCGCCGACCTGCTGCGGACGCAGGGCATCCTGATCGCGGAAATGATCGCCGTCGCCCTCTACCGTCTCGACGCGCGGGCCCGCGACGCAGCCGCCGCCGCGGGATTCGACGTCTCGGCCTGGGTCGCGCCGGACCCGGACCAGCTGCTCCGGCACCGGGAGACGATGTTTGCCGGCATGTTCTTCACCTATCCCGGCGTCGATTCCGAGACGGTGAAGAAGGCAGTGGAGTGCTTGCCCTCACCCTGCCCGGCGCTCCTCGAAGGCGTGGGGGCGAACCACGCGTTCGGCGCCTATGGATCGAGCGACAACCTGCAGCTCGTGCGCGAGCTGGCGCTGAAGCACGGCTGCGAAGAAGCGATAATGGAACGCGCGGTGCTCAGCGCCCAGCTGCGGGCCGGTGATGCCTTCGAGATCTTCAACTCCGAGATCGACGCGCAGATCCCGAAGCACATGGCCCTGCTGCCACGGTGAAGAAGTCAGACCGCGTCGCTCGAGGCCGAGACGTGGAAGTCCTTCACCAGCAGCGCCGGCGCCGCCCAGCGGCCGTGCAGCTCGACGTCCTTGCCGATGGCCACCACGTTCTTGAGCATGTCGGTGATCGACTGGTTGAAGCGGAACGTCTTCAACGCCCGCGCTGGCTTTCCCTTCTCGACGCGGAAGATGGAATCGCGCGTCACGCCGGTGACCGAGAGCGTCTGCGGGTCGAGCATGCGCACATACCAGACGTGGGGGATGTAGATGGCGCCCTCGGCGCGCGCCCACAGCTCGTCGCGGGAAGCGGTGCCGCCGGCGAGCTGCATGGTGCCGCCGGTGATGGTCGCGGGCTTGCCGGTCTTCTTCGCCCAGTGGCGCGTGCGGCGCAGCTCGCGCAAGGCGCCGCCCTCGATGAACGCGTGGCGCTGGGCGGCGAATCCCCCTTCGCCCCACGGGCTCCCCGGCGCCACCGGATCATCGGGCGCGGAGATGAGCGACACGCCGTCCGCGAAAGCCTTCTGGCCGATGTCGATGCGCGCAAACGCGCTGCGGCCTTCGTCGACCGTGCGCGCGTCGAGCGCCATGGCGGCCGACCCGAGCAGGCCCGCCACCGCCGCCGGGTCGAGGAGCACCAGCGCTGGTCCCGGCTCCACCGCGGTGGGATCGACCCACGACTTGCATCGCTCGACCGCGGCCCGCGCCAGCGCCTGGCCGTCGATGGCTCCCAGGCGGTGCGATTCGGCGCCGGCCCATCCGGAAGCGGTGCCGTCGGCCCGGCGCACGGTGGCGCTCAGCCGCGCGCGCGTATTCTCGTGCGTCCCCGACGCGCCGGTCGAGGAGAGACGCCAGGTCCGCGTGACTGCCACCTCGTGAAAGCCGGCCGCCACCAGGCCCGCCTTCGACGACGCCTCGAGCACCGGTCCCACCGCGCGCGCCCGCGCCTGGGGGCTCATCTCGGCGGTGGCGGCATCGAACGCCGCGGCGATGCGCGCGTAGCGTTGCGGACCCGCGCCGGGGAGGTGCTCCGGATCCTCGGGGGAGCGCTTGACGAGGTCGACCAGATCCTCGGCCAGATCGGCGAGGCCGCCCGGGCTCAGGTCCTCGGTGGTGGCCGACGCCTGGCGCTGGCCGATGGCGGCGTGCAGCTCCAGCGCCCGCCGCTCGATGTCGCCGCTCGTGCTCGCCTCGTTGAGGGCAAAGCGCAAGTGCGCGTGCCGCGACCACGTCAACGTCGCGGTGGCCTCGGCGGCGCCGGCCTCGCGGGCCAGCTTCACGGCGCGCTCGCAGACGTCCTTCATTCGCCTTCTCCCTCGGCGGCGCGGCGCCTGCGCGTGCCGCTCGCGTCCAGCACCTGGATGCCGCGGAACCGCGCCGGCGGGCAGCCGTGCGAGACCGCGTTGGACTGCGACGGCTCGCCCTTGCCGTCGTTGAACGAGCCGTGGAGGCGGAACTCCCGCGCATCGCAGATGGCGTCGCAGCTCGACCAGAACTCGACGGTGTCGGCGGCGTAGGCCACGCGGCGCAGCGGGCGGGCTAGCTTGCCCTTCTCGATCTCCCAGAACATGTCGCCGCCGAACTGGAAGTGGCGCCGCTGGTGATCGATGGAGTAGCTGCCGTTGCCGGCGATGTAGATGCCCGACTCGGTCGAGGCGATCAGCTCCTCCAGAGTCAGCAGCGAGGCGCCGGGCGCGAGCGAGACGTTGGGCATGCGCTGGAACGGCACCGCCGCCCAGCTCTGCGCGTAGCTGCAGCCGCCGCTGCGCGGTCCGCCGAATCCCGGCAGTCCGCGCTGGTCCCGGACGGTCTGGTATGCGACCAGGACGCCGTCCTTGATCAAATCGAAGCGCGAGGTGGCGGCGCCGTCGTCGTCGTACGCGCAGGTGGCGAGCCCGCCGCGGGTGGTGCGGTCGGCGTAGAGCGAGACCAGCGGGCTGCCGACGCGCAGCGTGCCCAGCTTGTCGACGGTGGCGAAGCTGGTGCCGGCGAAGTTGGCCTCGAAGCCCAGCACGCGATCCAGCTCGGTGGAGTGGCCGATCGATTCGTGGATGGTGAGCCAGAGGTGGCTCGGGTCGAGCACCAGGTCGCGCTTGCCCGGCCGGGGGCGGTCGGCCTTGAGCTTCTCGCGCGCCTCGCGGGCCAGCCGGGGCGCGGTCTCGACCAGCCGCAGCGCCTCGATCTCCTCGTAGCCGCCGCCCATCTCGCGGTGGATGTGGCGCGTCTCGAAGTCGCCGCGCTCCTCGCCCACCGCGGAGATCTGGAGGCTGCCGGCGACGCGGGTGAGCATCTGCTCGATGGCGCTGCCCTCCGAGGAGAAGTAGGCCTTCTCCTCGGCCACCGACTCGAGGTGCCCGCGCACGCTGCGGATGCCCGGGACGGTGCGCGCGGCGGCGTTGGCCTCGATGAGCAGCGCGGCCTTCGCCGCGACGGGGACGCGCAGCGGGTCCTTCTCGATCGGCGTCTGCCAGGTGTCTTTGTGCGCCGGCTCGGAGGCCAACTCGACCGGGGCCCGGCGCAGCGCCGCGTTGGCCTCGGCGATGGCCATTGCGCGCTCGGCCGCTGTGCGCGCGCCCTGGGGCGTGGCGTCGGGCACGGCGGCGAATCCCCAGGCCCCCTTGTGCACGACGCGCACGCCGATGCCGTAGCTCGAGCCGCGGCGCACGGCGATGACGTGATCGTCGCGCGTGTTCACGACTTCGTCGCGCCGCCGCACCAGGCGCACGTCGGCGAACCTGGCCGCCTTGGCAGCGGCCAGCGCGGCGGCGGCCACGTCGCGGGGTCGGGGCCGCTCGGGGATCCAGGCGAATGCGCGCGCGGCCGGGAGCAGCGCCGCGGTGCCGAGGAGGGCGCGCCGGGAGATGGGCATGCGCGCCAACGAGCACGCGGGGCGGGCCGCCGTCAAGGTGCGGGCCGTCACAGGTCGAGGCGCATCGCCGCGTGCCGGGGCGGGATTCCCGTGAGCGGGCTCACGAGCGAGGGCGGCCTCCGAGGGAGACGGGTTTGGAACGACCCTTGCTCTGGTCGACCGCATGAACCGATTCATGCTCATCGCGATGCTGGCCGCGTTCTCCTTTGCGGCCCATGCCGGGAATCGCACCAGCCAGGGCCGCAATCGGGCGGGCAAGACCACCAAGAGCTCCGGCCGCGCCACTGGCTCGGCAAAGACCGGCGGCGGCCGCTCGGCCCCGGGGCGCCAGCAGAACAGCCGCGGCTCCGGCGTCGACGCGTCGAAGGGCGCCGGCCAGGGCGCGGGCCCGTCCGGGCTGCAGAAGATCCCCCGGCAGAGCGACATCTAAGCCCCGTCAGGAGAACCACATGGTCAAGTCATCGCTGTTCGCAATGGTCGCCGCGCTCTCGTTCGCCGCGCACGCCGGGCCGGCGGTCAACAAGGCCAGCGGCGGCTCCAACCGGGGCGGGAGCAAAGCTGCGTCGGCGAAGCCTGCCAGCTCGCGCAGCGGCGCCGGGCGCTCGGGCTCGATCGGCGGCCTCACCCGGCTGGGCAGCGCCCAGTCGCAGGCCAAGGCGGATCAGAAGAAGAAGAGCAAGGACAAGCACGGGAAGGATGACTGATGGCGCGCGCAGTCCTCGTCTCCCGCAAGGGCTTGCGTTAGCCACGTGCTCGCCGTCACGGAGCGGGGCGCTTCGCCGCGAGCCGGGGCGCGTTTCCCGTGACGGTACACACGCGGCGCCCCGTCTACACAGCGGACGAAAACTGGAACGGGCCTTGCTCAGCGCAGGGCAACCACGGAGGAACGAAATGATTCGCGCTCTCATCGCTCTCGCCGCACTCTGCGCCGTCGCCGGCAACGCCCAGGCCAAGACGCGCCACGACACCGCCCAGGCCGGTGGCGCCAAGCAGGGCCTCGCGCCCCGCCACACCATCGCCGTGGGCTACGACAACGTGAAGGGCAAGCAGGGCGGCGCGAAGAAGGGCCTCACGCCCCGCCACACCATCGCCGTGGGCTTCGACAACGTGAAGGGCCAGAAGGGCGGCGCGAAGAAGGGCTTCACGCCCCGCCACACCATCGCCGTGGGCTACGACAACGTGAAGGGCAAGAGGGGCGGCGCGAAGAAGGGCCTCACGCCCCGCTACACCATCGCCGTGGGCTACGACCACGTGAAGGGCAAGCAGGGCGGCCCGAAGCGGGGCCCGACGCCGCGCCCCACCGAGGGCCGAGCCTACTCGCCGACGCCCGACTCGAAGTGATCGCGGCGAAGCGCTAGCATCGGGACGTGCTCCGCCCCTGGCTCCTGGCCACGCTGCTCTGCGCCTCGGCGGCCGCGCTCGCCGACCCCGAGGCGCGGCCGTACATCGCCGGCAAGGACCAGACGCGCGACCTGCGCTACGGCGAGCTGTTGTCGCGGCCGGCGCCGCAGAAGATCCGCAAGCTCGGCCGCCACCGGTTCAAGCCGCACGAACTGGACGCGAGCGATGAGCGCATGACCACCCCCGTCGGTGGCGGGCGCGGCGCGTCGCTGCGCACCTTCGAGATCTGAGCCCGGCGTTCAGGCGGTGGGTTTCGCTGCCGGCGCGCCGTGCAGCCCGCCGCGCCTGGGCAGCGCGTTCCACAACGACCCGGCGAGCGCGATGCCGAGGATCGCGAAGGGCAAGACCGCCAGCGCCCAAACGCCCCAGCCGTATTTCGTCAAGAGCCGGCCCATCCCGTAGCTCACCACCGCGCCGGCTACGTACTGCATCCCATCGAACAGCCCCGCCGCCGTGGCCGCGGCCTTCTTCCCGCCGAAGTCCATGCTGGCCGCGCCGCCGATGAGCGAGTGGCCGCCGTTGATGAAGAACTGGAGCCCGGTGAGCACCAGCGCCGCCGCCAGCGGCCCGGCCACGAAGGTCATGGCGACGAGCGCCACCGTCTGCCCGCAGAAGGCGATGAGGATGACCGGCCCGCGCCGCGAGCCGAAGACGCGGTCGCTGAGGTGCCCGGCGGCCAGCCCGGCGGCGATCGACACCACCGGGATGAGCCAGTTCAAGAGCTGGAACTCGAAGGCGGCCGGGAGCAGGTTGTGCACCTGCTTGAAGTAGAGCGTCGACCACTGGTCGAGGATGCCCTGGCGCACCACGCCGGTGCAGAAGCTGGCCCCGGCGATGATCCACGCCACCTTCTGCGAGAAGAAGCGCTTGAGCACGTCCCTCAGGCGCACGTGCTTCGCCGCTTCCTCGGGCGACTCGTCGCCGGTGTCGAACTCGCCCAGGCCGGCCTGCGCGGGCGAGTCCTCGACCAGGAAGTAGTTCAAGACGAAGAGCACCAGCAGCGCCCCCGCCGGGACCAGGAACACCGACTGCCAGGGAAGGTAGAGCAAGAGCTGCGCGCCGATGGCGAAGGGGAGCAGCCGCCCGATCTGGATCATGATGCCGAAGATGCCGGCGAAGCGGCCGCGCTCGCGCACGTTGAACCAGGCGGCGTTGACCTTGACGATGGAGAGCGCGCCGAAGGACTGGAAGTAGTAGTTGACCGCGCTCACCACCGCGAGCGCGATGGCAGCGGGGCGCCCGCCACCGCCCTCGGCGAGGTGGGCGCCGAGCACCGCGAAGACGACGTTCGAGACCGCCGACCCGATCGCGCCGATGAGGATGGCGCGCTTGCCGCCGATGCGATCGGCGATCGGGCCGTTGAGGAAGACGGAGATGCCGTAGGTGATGAGCCCGGCGCTCTTGAGGATGCCGAAGTCGCGCAGGTCCCAGCCGAAGGCCTTGAGCAGGTACGGATCGGCGACGGAGAGGTTGTACCGCGCCATGTAGAACATGGCGTACATGAGGCCGAGGAAGAACCAGTTCTGGACGCGGCGGGATCGGAACGTCGGGTCGAGCGGATCGGCGGCCATCATGGGGCGGGCAACTTAGCTCGCGGCGCTCAACGCGTCACGAGGTTCGCGATCCAGGCGGGCAGCGGGTCCTCGCGCCATACGTGGAAGCAGAGGAAGAGGAAGGCCAGGGTGCGGCCGGCGGCAACCAGCGGCGCGCGCCGCCCGCCGACGGCTGCGCACAGCCAGGGCACGAGCGACACCGCGTACCAGTGGCCGCCGCTGGGCATGCGGGTGACGATGGCGCCCACCGAGATGAGCATGGCCGCGTCCAGCCAGGCGCGCGCGGCGGCGAAGGCGGCGAGGCACAGCGCGGCCGTGATCAGGGCGAGGGCCACGGGGGCGCGGTTCGCCTCCCAGGAGGTGGACTGCAGCGCCGTCCGCATCATCGGCGGGCCGATCATCGAAGGCAGCGTGAGGATCCACGTGCCGAGCGAGGCGGCGCCCATGAACGCGCCTGCGGCCGCCGCCGCCCAGCCCGCGCGGCCCCAGGTGCGCCATTGCTTGTCGCGCACGATGAGCCACAGCGCCCACAGCGCCCAGGGGCCGTAGAAGTACGCGCGGTAGTGGAGGAACGCCGCCGCGCAGTACGCCACCAGCGCAGCAAGCCCCCGCCGCTGGCCGAGGAAGCGCCAGCACAGGACCAGCGGCACCAGGAGCGCGCCGTCGTAGAAGCCGTTCAGCGTCCAGTGCAGCGCCGTGCTCGCTCCCAGGAGCGCCGGCAGCGCCAATTCGAACGCGCCGGCGGCGAAGAGCGCGTCGAAGAGGAGGAAGAGGCCCAGGTGCGCCGCGAAGAGGAAGAGGACGATGAGCAGGCGGTTCATCGCCGTGAAGGAAATGTCGGTGAAGTGGTAGAGCGCGGCCAGCGGCGCCACCAGCACGAGGTCCCCGGGCGGATACGGGCGGCGCACGTGGGGCCAGTTCACCAGCACCGCCTTCGACCAGCCCGGGACGATGAAAATGCAGTCGGAGCAGACCACGTCGGCCGGCAGGGCGGCCCGGTCCTGCGGCGTGGCGCGCGAGAGCACCTCGCGCAGCGGCACGCGCCAGATGTCGAGGCCAAGGCGGGGGAAGAGGCGTGCCGTGTTCAGGTGCGAGAAGTGATCGGAGAACCGGTTGTCGAGATCCATGTACGGATGGCGCGGCGTCCTCGACAGCTCCCACGCCGAGAGGCCGATGAACGAGGCGAGCGTCATCGCCAGCGCGACGCGGCGAGCAAGCGACACCGGCGCTTTGTAGCGCAGCCGCGGGCCGCGTGGTAGCGACGCGGCGTGCCCGACTATGCGCATGCGCGCCACGCGGGGAACATGGGCGACGTGGTGAAGCACGTGGCGCTGGCCGCGGTGCTGCGCGCGCCCGCGCCGCTCTATGTCGAGTCGCACGCCGGCGATGGCCTCTATCCGCTCGGGTCGGCCGGGGAGTGGGGCGAGGGCATGGGCCGGCTCTGGGAGGCGCAGGGCTTCACGGAGGGCGGCCCGGTCGAGCGCGTCCAGGCGCTCTTGCGCCGCTTCTCGCCGCCGGGCGCGGCGCGGCCCGCGGTGGTCCCCGGCTCGCCATTGCTGGCGCGCGAACTGGGCGCGCGCGAGATGGTTCTCTTCGAGATCGACCCCGCTTCGGCGGCGGTGCTGCGCAAGTCGGCGGGCGGCAAGGTCCTCGAGGAGGACGGCTTCGCCGGGGCGCTGCGCGAGGCGCGGCCCGGCGCGTTGGTGCTGATCGATCCGCCCTACTCGGCGAAACCGGAATGGTCGCAGGCGGCGCGGCTGGCTTCGGCGTTGCCCCAGGAGTGCGCCGTGCTCCTCTGGTATCCGATCAAGGCGATGACGCGGCCCCAGGCGATGCTGGGCGAGTTGGCCGATCTGGGCGCGCACGGGACGGCGGTGGAGATCGTGGCGACGCCACTGCGGCTGCGGCGCGACCGGCTCAACGGCGCGGGCGTCGTCTTCCTGAGGCCGCCGGAGGGCGCGTTGGCCGCGCTGGGAGCCGACCTGCCGGCGCTGGCGGCGCTCCTGGCCACGCGGGGGGAGTCGACGGCGCGCGTCTTTGGATTCTGAGCGTCGACGTTGGCGTCAGGGCCGGCCACGTCGCCGTCGCGGTCGCGGTCAACGTTCACGGGCCGCGGAAACGCGAAGGGCGCCCGCCGCGGATGACCGGCGCGCGCCCTCGGCGTCTGCGGTGTTGCGGCTAGCTCAGGTTCTGGTTCACCAGCTTGGTCATCTCGAACATCGAGACGGTCTTCTTGCCGCCGAACACCTCGCGGAGCGCGTCGTCGGCGTTGATGTTGCGCCTCTCCTTCTTGTCCTGGAGCCCGTGCTTCTTCACGTACGCCCAGATCTTCTTCACCACCTCGGTCCGGGGCAGGGGCTTGTCGCCGACGACCTTGGCAAGCGCGGCGCTCGGGGTCATCTCCTTCATGAACGCGGCGTTCGGCGTGCGCTTCTTCTTGGGGGCTGCCTTCTTCGCCTTCTTGGCTGCGGCCATTTCCTTGGTTCCTCCTCGAACGAAGGGTCGGGGTGCTGCGAAAAATCGAGCGCACTCTGACAGAGGGGCATCCTCCGCGTCCAGCGTTATTTCCCTCTACGCCCCCTCGGCGGGCGAGGGACGGTCCGGGGGCGGGAGCCGCAGGACGGCGAATCCGTCCCTCTTCACGAGGAGTGAAGCGCCCTTGGGGAGGGCGGAGCGCCACTCCCGCGCCTGCCGCTCGGTGAAGAGGACCAGCCCCTGGCCGCCGGGCAGGATGGCCTCCGAGGCCCTCTTCATCTCGAAGGCGGCCACCTGTTCGCCGCCGCCCGGTGACGATTCGCCGCACACCAGCGCGGCCCGGCCTTCGAGGAAGAGCGACCCGGCCACCTCTATCTGAAGGCCCAGGCGCCGGGCGTTGAGGCGGGTGAACGCCGCGTCGAGCAGGTCGCGCTCCTGCGCCGTCACGAGCGCGGCCGGGTAGCGCCGGCGCAGCGCCAGGGGGAGCGCGCCGTAGCCGCCGCGGAAGACCAGCGCGCTCGAGGGCGGCGTGCGCGGCAGCGCGTCGAGGAGGACGGAGAGGCCGGCCCGGTGGCGCGGATCCTCCGAGGCGTCGGAGGGGCGGAGAAGCGTCATGCCGTCGAAGTCGACGGAGTCGCGCGCGTAGAGCGCCTCGTCGTCCGCCTCCGCCGGCGGGCCCGGGGCGGCGGGGAAGGCGTAGACCGAATGGCGCGGCCCGCGGACGGCAGGGGCGATGCCGGCCAGCGCCGGCTCCAGATCGCGGATGACGACGATGCGCAATTCGCCTCCGGGCGCGAGCAGCGCGGGCCCGGCGCCGACCAGGTGGCGGAGGAAGGGCGCGCCGATGCGGGCCGGGACGTTGCAGAGGATCCAGGAGAAGCTGCCCTCCAGACCGCGCAGCCCCAGGCCGGGCGCGACCTGGACGTTGGCCAGCCCGAGCTGGCGCGCGTTGTGGCTCGAGGCGGCCACCGCCAACAGATCGCGGTCGACCAGGAGCGCCCGCGCCTCGGGGAACCGGGCCGCCACCGGCAGGCCGAGGGCGCCGTAGCCGCAGCCCAGATCGAGCAACGATGCGGGCGCGCCCGCGGGGAGATGGCCGAGCAGCAGCTCGGTGCCTTCGTCGATGCGCCAGGTGGAGAAGACGTCGGCGGGGACGTCGAGCGGCAGCGCCAGGCCCAGCGCGCGCACCGTCAGCCGCGAGCGCGCCCAGGGGCCGAGCGCCGCCGACGCCGCGGCCGACGGGGGCCGCCTCACCGGCGGAGCGAGGCGCCGGCCGCGCGCAGGAAGGCCTCGCGCAGCTCCCCGGGCAGCCAGGCAGCGGCGTCGATGCGGGCCGCGACCGGCGGGCGGGCCGCGCGCGCCACCGGGGCGTCGCACTCGAGGAAGCCGCCGTGCGCCAGCCCGAAGCGCAGCGCGCGCACCGCCGGCCGGCCGAGCTGCGCGTTGAGCCGCTCGAGGACCATCGACCTGGCGGCGTCGATCTGGTCGCGCCAGCGGTGGTCGATGACCAGGACGTGCAGCTCGCCGCCGCGCAGTGCCGCGGGCCGCGAGCGCGCCGCCAATTGCGGCCCCACCGCCGCCGCCCAGGCGTTCCGGACCGACTGCAGCGCGCACCGGCGGTCGATGCGCGGCGCCAACCCCGACGCGGCCAGCGCGCGGGCCAACACCGCGCGGATGGGCTCAGCGCGCGGCGCGGTGGGGAGGGCGCGGGGCGGGGGCGGGTGCTGCCTGGGCGGCGCTGCGGGCCTCTCGTGCATCGTGCTGCTCCTTGCGGTAGTCGGGGCCGACGACGTCGACCAGGTCGCACAGCTCGTGCAGCCGCGAATAGATGCGCGGCCCCACCCGCTGCTCCAGGCTCTCGCTCAGCTCCCCCTCGGCGGCGAACTTCCAGGGCGCGCCGGCGCGCGGGTAGTTGGTGGAGAGCAGCGTCGGGCGGCCGGCGTTGTAGCGGACCGAGATGATCTCGTCGAGGACGCCCTGCTCGAACTCGCGGTTCTTGCCGCCCTTGCCGATCTCGTCGATGGCGAGGACGTCGACGCCGCGCAACGGCTCGAGCCATTCGCGGCTGGAGAGCCCGCGAGAGAAGCCGTCGCGGATGTCGGAGAGGAGGAGGAAGAACTCCTCGTAGCGCCCGCGCACCGCCTTGCGCAGCGCCAGCTCGCGCAGCATCGCCACCATGAGGTGTGTCTTGCCGGTGCCGGGGGGGCCAGAGAACAAGAGGGCGCGGGTGCCCGGGTGCTCCGGGACCAGCTCGTCGACGAAGCGGCGCGCCCGGCCCAGCGCCCGGGCCTGCGGCGGGCTGTAGGGCCGGTAGTTGTCGAGCGTCTTGTCGAGGAACTTGGCCGGAAGCCGGAGTCCCATGAGCAGGACCAGCCGCCGCGGATCGGCCCCGCATGCGCAGCCGCGCAGGATGGAGTAGCCGCGATCGTCGGTCTCGTAGAGGCGGCCCTGGCCCCCGCAGCGCGGGCAGCTCTTGGTGCAGGCGCACGCCTCCGCCACCGTGCGCCCGTCGCGGCCGAGGAGCAA
>Ga0247727_10014863_pt1 | contig 12860 bp, 8 predicted proteins | sample WisWelCaveWW1625_FD_202498 | JGI IMG/M metagenome (GOLD analysis project Ga0247727, IMG submission 202498) | Biofilm microbial communities from Wishing Well Cave, Virginia, United States - WW16-25 | ecosystem: Environmental > Aquatic > Deep subsurface > Groundwater > Cave microbial mat | place...
TTTCATGCCGCGATTGATGAGCGTGTTGTTCTCCAGCGTCCACGAAAATTCCCCCGCAGGAAATCCCGCCGCGACGCCGCGGCGAAAGGTTTCCATATAAAGCGCGGCGCCAATGCCGCTGTTGGTTTGCAGCTTGCGCACGACGCCGAGGGTAATCACGCGCACATGCCTGATCGAACGTTTGTGATAAAGCACTTTGAACAGGCCGAACGGCAATAACCGGCCGTTGATTTTTTGCAGTGCGACGTTATAATCCGGTATGGAAAGCGAAAATCCCACCGGCTCGCCGTCCTTCTCCACCACCAAAACCAGGCGCGGATCGACCACCGGTTTTAAATCCTTGGCCAGAAATTCAAACTCGGCGTCGGTCATCGGCACAAAACCCCAGTTGTTGCTCCACGCATCATTATAGATTTTCTTGATGATCTCCACTTCTCCCCGGAAATTTTTCATATTCAGCGTGCGCAACCGCATGTTTTCTTCTTGGAGAACTTTTTCACCGACGCGAACGATTTTGGGGTTAAGGCCGTGCTTATCGTTCATCCACCACGCGTAAAGATCCATCGCTTTGCCGAATCCCGCCTGCTCGAGCAAATCCACATAATAACCGGGATTGTACGTCATCAAAATTACCGGCGGCATATCGAAGCCTTCGACGAGCAGCCCCCAGGTGTCGTTGCTCGAATAATTCGCCGGGCCGCGCAGCGTCGTCATGCCTTTTGCCCGCGCCCAATCCGCCGCCTTTTCCAGAAGCGCCGTCGCCACTGCCGGCTCATTGATGCTTTCAAAAAAACCGAAGAAGGCGCAGCGGTCGTTATGAAATTTATTATGGTTGTTATTGAGAATCGCGGCGATGCGCCCGACCGTTTCGCCGTTGCGCCGCGCGAGGAAAAACTCCGCTGCGGAATGTAGAAAAAAAGGATGGTGGTTCTTATCGAAAATCTTTTTCAAACCCATAATCAACGGCGGCACCCAGTGCTGATCCCGCAAGGCGGGATAGATTTTCCAGGGCAACAGCATAAATTCGCGCTGCTCGCGGGAATTGGTGACGGGAACGATTTCGACTTTGGACAAGGTTTTTCCTCCTCAATTATCTTTCCTTACGCAATCAACCCAAACTCGCGGCCGATACGGGCAAAAACCTGCAACACGTGATCAAGCTCGGCCTCGGTGTGCGTCGCCATGTAGCTCGTGCGAATGCGGCCATGTCCCGGCGGCACCGCCGGCGTGATGACCGGGTTCGAAAAAATGCCGTTATCAAAGAGCATTTTCCAGAAGGCGAACGTGTTCATATCGTCGCCGATCAGCAGAGGAATGATCGGCGTCGCCGATTTGCCGGTATCAAAACCGAGCGCGTCAAAACCGGCTTTCATTTTGCGCGCGTTTTTCCAAAGACATTCGATGCGCTCAGGTTCCTGCTCGATGATATCAAGCGCGGCCAGTACCGTTGCCGTCGCCGCCGGCGGCATGCTCGCCGAAAAAATCAGCGCGCGCGAGTGGTGTTTGATGTAATCGATCACATACGCATCCGCCACAATAAAACCGCCGATCGAGGCGAACGACTTGCTGAACGTTCCCATCACAATATCGACTTTATCTTCGAGGCCGAAATGTTCGCCGGTGCCGCGGCCGTGTTTTCCCAGCACGCCGATCGAGTGCGCGTCATCCAGCATAATGCGCGCGCCGTATTGCCCGGCCAGCTCGACGAGACGCGGCAGTTCGATAATATCGCCTTCCATGCTGAAAACGCCGTCCGCCACGATGAGCTTGCCGTCGGATTGCGGATATTTTTTCAGCAGGCGCTCGAGATCATTCAAATCGTTGTGTTTGAATTTGATCATTTTGCCGAAGGCGAGCCGGCAGCCGTCGACGATGCTGGCGTGATTGGCGCGGTCGGTAAAAATCAAATCATCTTTGCCGACGATGGTGGCTATGGTGCCGAGATTCGTCTGAAAGCCGGTGGAAAAACACAACGCGGCTTCGCGTTGCATGAATTTCGCCAGCCGGCGTTCCAGCTCTTCGTGCAGCGCCAGCGTGCCGTTTAAAAAACGCGAGCCGGTGCAACCGGAGCCGAATTCCTCCACCGCTTTTATGGCCGCGGCTTTGACGCGCGGATCCTGCGTCAGGCCGAGGTAATTATTCGAGCCGACCATGATGAATTTTTTTCCGTCAATCATGACTTCCGAGTCCGCGCCGGATTCGATGGCCTTGAAATATGGATACCAGCCTTCCGTTCTCGCCTGCTGTGCGCGCGTGAAGTTGCGACACTTTTCAAAAAGATCCAAACCTGACCTCCTCGGTTTATGGCTGAACTGTAAAACTTATCGCGATGACAAATTTTTCGAGCGTTGAAATATAAACTTTTTGCAACAAAGCTAAAAATGTTTAAATTAGATAAATATAACGATTGGCTGTCTCGAAAGCAAGCAAGATTTATTCTATAATCAAACCATTGAGGTGACATGCGTACACTGATAACCGGCGCCACTGGATTTATCGGCAGCATTCTGGTGGAATCGTTGCTTGCGCACCGTCAAAAGCAAGATGCGGTTGACTCAAAAACTTATTGCCTCGTTCGCCGAACCAGCTCACTGCGGTGGCTGGAAAAGTTTCCGGTTGAATTGGTCCACGGCGACCTCTTTGCGGATGCGGCGCTGATTGCGGTGTTGCCGGAGATTTCACATGTGATTCATCTCGCTGGTGTGACCAAAGCGCGAACGGAAGCCGAGTATTTCCACGGGAACGGGGAAGCGACACGGCATCTTTTGCAATTGTGCGCGCGCCATGCGAAAAAACTTCAGCGTTTCGTTTACGTTTCCAGTTTAGCGGCGGCCGGACCGAGCGCGGACGGCCATCTGGTGACGGAAGAAGAAACGCCGCGCCCGGTTTCAATTTATGGCCGCTCGAAGCTGGCCGGAGAAACGGCGTGTCAGGAATTGTGCCGTGAAATGCCCATCACGATCATTCGCCCACCCGCAGTTTACGGGCCGCGCGAGAAAGACATCTATGAATATTTCAAACAGGTGAAAATGGGCGTGCGGCTCAGGCTCGGCCGGCGCGAGCGCCGGGTGAGCATGATTCACGCGCAGGATCTCGTCAACGGGATTTTGCACGCGAGCGAGCATCCGCACGCCGCCGGCGAGACTTATTTCATGACGAATCCTCAGCCGTATGATTGGCACGAGCTGGGCGCGGCGCTGGCAGCGGCGATGCAGAAGAAAACCATTTCGCTCACCGTGCCGGAATTTATCGCGCCGGTGCTGGCGGCCTTCAGCGAACTGGGCGCGAAGATCACGCGCAAACCGGCGTTGCTGAATTTTGATAAGATTCGTGAACTGCGGCAAACTTACTGGGTCTGCTCCGGCGAAAAAGCGCGGCAGCAACTCGGCTTTGTGCCGGAGTTGTCAATTCAAGAAGGATTGCAAAAAACCTATCGGTGGTATAAAGAGAATGGCTGGTTGTAAGAGTGAAATTTTGCCGGCAAACAATAAATTTCCCAACAGATAGAAACAACGCAACGGATAAAAACTTCTCATCCGTTGCGTTGTTTCTATCTGTTGGCAGTTTTTCTCCGTGACACTCCGTGATCTCTGTTGCTCCGTGTTTTAATAAACTTTTTTGAATTTTACGCCGTCCCGTTAAATGGAACTTCAATTTTCAGCGTGGCTAAAAATCTGCTAAATTTAATCCGTGGAACAGCTCTGCGATGACAGGCGTTTAACTCAATACCGTTTCTTTTATATTTGAACCCATTTTCTTATGCGAAAATTTTTTATATATTGTTTTATTTTGACACTTGCACTGGCGGCGCAGGCGCAGGATAACACTGCGGTCCGCGATGACACGCTCGATGCCCGCGCCGCTTTAAGCGGCGAAAGCGCGGCGGCGCAAGAGCAATGGCTGCATCGGCAGAACTTCGTGGAAAATATTCTGACGCAGAATGCCATCAGCGCGGGCGACTCCCTGCTGATCTTTCGCTTGCAGCAGCAAACGCCGCTGAGCCTGAGCCAATCGCAACTGAACGCCATTGCGCCGCGCGTCGATCGTATGGAAGAAAAATTTCGGCGCGAGCAGCTCGGCCTGCCGCCGATGGTTCCCCTCGGCACGCTGCTCGGCAAAGGGATTAAATATCTTTCCGAAAAACTCTCGGGCGCGCCGAGCAATCCGCTGGCGGTGATTCCCTCGGAAACGGAAATCGAGGTGATGAATGTCTTATGGAAAAAGACGGCCGCAACTTCGTCCGAAATTTATGCGAGCCTTGATAGCACCAATAATCTCACCGCGGCGGATCTGCAGCAAACGCTTGCCACGATGAGCGACCGCGGCCTGCTGGATCGCCGGCAAATTTCTCCCCGCCATGAATTGACCATCCTCGGCGTTTTCACCATCGAAGAGAGCGCGCTGAATCGCAAGAACCGCGAATTTCTTTATCAGCCGCGCGTCGCGCGCCGGACGATGCTCTCTTTTCTCGACGCCACGGCCTTCTCGTATCGCCTCGCTTCAGCCGGCAATCCGTCGTTGGTGGTGGACCATCTGCGCAAATTGATGAATCGATTGGCGGTGACGGCGGAATAAAAAATGAATGAACCGGATTTACTGAATTGCCTATCGAACCAACAGCATTTTATGCACGGCAACCCGGTCGCCGGCGCGCAGTTGATAAAAATAAACCCCGCTCGACAAAGTCGTGGCGTCGAACACGACACTGTGGCTTCCGGCTTCCCGAACTTCATCGAGCAGAACCCGCACTTGCCGGCCCATCACGTCATATATTTTCAGCACGACGCGCTGCCGCATGGGGAGCGAAAATTCGATCTGCGTTTCCGGATTGAATGGATTCGGATAATTCTGGTGAAGCTTGAATTCCAGCGGGATATTGGCAGCAACGTCATCCGCAATGCCGGTCAGCACGCTTTTGTTTGGATCCAAATAGGCCGTATAAATTCCCGGGCCGGGGAACGGCGTGCTGGCAATGCTCTGCCCTTTGTCAAACGTCGTCGGCAAGGGCGTCCATTGATTATTGTTCCAACGGTGGATGATGAGCGCATCTGCGGCGTTGGGTTGCAAGGAATCGGCGTTATAATACAAACTCAAAAAGCCCGTCACTTGTCCCGGCGCCGGATAAACCTCCACCGAAAACACCGGCGATACGCGCCGCCATATATTTTGCAGACCGCTTCGGGGTTCCGGAAAATCAGAACCCAGCACGGCAATCCGGCTGCCTTTTGCAATGCCGCTTTTGATTTCCAGCCGCAACTGGCTGCCGGAGGAAATAAAATCGAATTTCGTCGAATCGACTTGCTCCAGCGCGAACGCGTGCGGCACGCCAAACGCCGTCCTCTGCCCGTCCACGGCGCGGAGCGACAATTTCGCCGGTTGAGGAATTTCTTTTGCAAATTTGGCTTCGTAACCGCCGGTTGCCGAGACGAGCTTCAGGCTATCCGGATCGTGATCATCAGAATAAATGTAAACGACCGGCGGCGCCGCAAGTCTCTGCGGCGTGAGCAGCCCATACGCGAGCGCGCCACCGGCATCAAATTTCACCTGTGATAAAAACGGCTCGACGCCGGAAATTGTTTTCAAAACAAAAGTATAATCTTCGTTAAAGTTCCTCTGCAACGCGGCGCCAGGTGCGCCGATAATCGTATCAATGGATTTCCATTGACCGCTGGTATGACTCATGATTTGAATCTTATCACCCACTTCCCCGCCCAATAACCTGATGCGTCCCTCGCGGTTGGCAAAACCTTGTTCTATCGTCTGCTCAATGCCATTGCGAATGCGCTGCTTGCGAACGCGGACCTGCGCTCCCAGAATCGGCTGCCCGGTTTGTGCATCTTTAATCAGAACATCGAAACGCGGAACGTCCTTGCCGATGGTCTTGTCAACAAATTCCATTAAATTCCCGACCGAAAAATCTGGACGGCTCACGTTCTGGTTTGGGCCTGCCATAACCTGATTTGTCCCAAAACCCAAACGCCGAGGAGTGTGGAGTTGTGGCCGGACATCTCGAAACTTCTGCAACAGTGGCAAGGTTTGATCTTCCCAGAAATCCCAACAGGTAAAAGCGGTTTCCAGATATTGTTCCGTATCTCCATAAGGCGTCGAGGCAAAAGCCGACATCTCGGTTTGCATATCACCGGTGGGCGGCCCTTCATCCATAAAGCCAAAATTGATGGAACCATGAACCGGGCGCATGGCCAGATCTCTGTATTCATCATAAAAACCAAAAGCATAGTGGCCGAATTCGTGGACAATCGTCGAAAAGTGCTTGAGCGTGTTAACGTTCAAATCCACATCGTTATAGGTTCCGGAGATATTCGCCTGCTTTGAGCCAAAATGCTTCGGCGGCATGTGGAGGATACCGTCGCTGTCTCTTATCCCATAATTCTGTGCTTCCGGCCATTGGGCATTGCTGGCGTAGATGCGCAGGTCGGCGTCGTTCCAAAAGCTTTTGTCATCATACACCGCCACCTTTTCAAAAAAAGCCTGCCCGTTGGAAATATCAAAGAGACGATTGCCGGCGTCGAGAAAAGCCAAGCGCAATCCTTCGGTATATTCCGCATGGACCGGCCATTCAATGCTCACCAGCAAATTATAGCCAATGGAAGTATGGCTCAGATAAACTTTTGCCGTGTCGGCAATCGACGCCGGCAGCCTCTGCGCAGAAAACTTGCCGTCCTTGTCAATGATCAGATTGTCGACATACACCGTAAACATGACATTCTCGAAATCGTGGTGATTGCCTTTCACTGCCGGTTCCCGATGCAGGCGCGTGCGAATAATGAAAGCGCTGCCGGCCTGAAAATCCGGCGGCCGGAAACGCAAGAGGCCGTTGGCGTCGCTGAATTGAGTGGCCACCACTCGAATCGGCGTTGTGAGATTCGACAAATCAACCAGGCCGATTTGAAAATCCGTGTTTGCCACCGGCAGTGCTTTATGGCGCAACGAATCTTGATACACGCGCACGAGGAAGGGCTCCGGAATTTCATTGACGGGAATTCGATGGCTATAAAGCGTGAGTTGTGGCGTCGGCGTGTTGGTGATGCGGCAATAATAGATGCCCTTGCCGGCAACGGTGATATCCGGAATGACGTGGATGGAATCCGTCGCGCCGGAAATCACCCGGTTGTTGAGATACCACGTGTAGGTTTTGCGCGAGCCGCCGAGTGGCTCGGTCGATAAGATGACTTTCTTCCTCTCGCGATCCGCATAAATTCTCACGCTGTCTTGCGGATCGTAATCGTAGTTGAAAGCCATCGTTGTTTTCACCGCCCTGAGATTTCGTTCGATATCATCGAACTTCAAATTGTTGCCGAAGACGTTCAATCGTTCCAGCGGCGTGCCGTCGTTGAAATCAGGCAAATCCAACAGTTGATTGTTCTGCAGCCACAATTCGTTCAGCCGCCCCAGTTCGCGGGGAACATATAGCAGACGGTTGTTGCCGCATTGGAGGCTTAAAGATTTTGGCAGATCCCCCAATTCCTCCGGCAGCCAGTGCAACTGGTTGCTACTCAGTGATAAAATGCTCAAGGTTTTCGATTGGCCAAGCCCTGGTTCAACACTGGTGAAGTTGTTTCCAGCCAGATCTAAAACTCGCAGATCGGGCAACTGCCCGAATTCCCCGGGCACGGCGCCGGTCATTTGATTGAAATTCACATAAAAATACTGCAGTCTTTTCAGGAATCTCACCGAGCGCGGGATCGTACCGGTGAGATTATTGCGGTCAAGTTCCACGTGCGCCATCTTGTCGAGCGTGCGGAAAATGTCAGGAAGTGCGCCGGTGAGATTGTTGCTCGCCAAGTCGAGTACTAACACCCGATAAGGTCTTGCAGGCTCTCCGGGAGGACCACCGACACCAACGCCATACCATCGCCCCGGCGCCACGCCGGGTTGCAGCCAGCCGGTTTTGTTCTTCCAATTCGGGCCATCGGTGGCTTTATACAATTCCACCAATGCCATAGAATCGGCCTTGGTGACTGAAAATTCGCTTTGCGCGTTGGCATGAAACGCGAAACTCCCCAAGAGCAGAGCGATCAAAACGGTCAGCTTGTTCATGTTTGTTCTCCTTGCTGTTATCGCACAAAAACCATTTTCCGGCTTTGCACAAAGTCGCCCGCCTGCAGACGATAAAAATATACACCGCTTGAAACTAATTCTCCGGCATCGTTGCGGCCATCCCACGCAACAATGTGCTCGCCGCCTATCATCGTTTGGGAAAGTAAAGTTCTGATCAATTGACCATGGAGATCATAAATCGCGATTTCCACGCGCGCCGATTTTGCCAGATTGAATCGAATCGTCGTTGCGGGGTTAAACGGGTTCGGGTAATTTTGCTGCAGGATGAATTGCGCGGGCGCAGTTGGCTCTTTGGGTGAATCAATCGAAACCACGAGGTTGCGCAACACCGCCCGGCCTTCGTTGACGCCGTCAGTCGCGATAACGGTCAACGTTGCGGCGCCGGATTCCGGCACCTGGCTCCGCTTCAGCAAATAAGAAGTTGCCGTGAGATTGACTGCGACGACATGCTGCTCTTGCCCGTCGGCAGAAAATAAAATGTCATACCGCAACGCCTCACCGTCAACATCCGAGGCGGTCCAGGTGACGAGCGTCGACGGGCCCAGCCTCTGCCCGGAGGCTGGCGAGGTGATTTGAACGGTGGGGGCATTCGCCGAGAATACCCGGCTGGCAAGCTCTCTTCCGTTCTTCAGGAAAGCGATTTTCTTCGTGCCGTCCGGCAGCGGCAGATTGAACGAAAACGGCACGCTGAGCACATTGCCGGCCTCGGGCAAGTTAAAGATGAGATCGAACGCGAAGCGCTGGAGGCTCGCGCCGGCGGCGTCGGTGAAATCCAATGCATAAGCGCCGGTTTGCGCTGCCGAGACTTCCGGTACTTTGGGCATCACCAGAAACGGATTGAAGGTGACAACGTTATTGGTGTCGACCAGTCCGGTAACATTGATGAAGCCGGCGGCAGTGTTTGCCGCAAGCAAATTGTTCGTTTGTCCGGCGTCAAAGTGCTTGCGATACAAATGATCCCAAGAGACGCGATCGACCCATCTTCCGAACATTGCATTGCCGCCCATAAACTCGTAAACCACACTCACCCCATTTTCATTGATGGCCCGGGCAATCTTGTTTTGCCGGACCTCTTCAATATCTGTCAACGGGATATTTCCTTTCTCAACAAGATTGCCCACAGGATCAGCCGGCACGCGCCGAGGGTTCGGGTCGCCATACGTGGTCACATATCCCGCCCTCGTGTACGTGTCATTCAATCCAAACGTATGTCCCATTTCATGAGCAAGCGACTTCGCGTCCGGAATCACAATGAGCGCGGTGGAATTGAGGAAAGCGCAACCACCAGCATCCTGTTGGCAAACGCTTTTTAGCATTTCGTTCGAAGTTGTAAAAATAACGAGACGCTGCCGCTGGTCATTGACATTTTCTTTGTTATAAACCGCCAGCATTTGCGCCAGCTTGAGCAGACTTGGACTCGTGTCTTCATAGACCGTGCGGTTCGGGTTGTTGAACATGAGTTTTGACCATTGCAGCGGAAACGCCGAGCGCATAAAATCCCAAACTGCCGCCTCCACTCTTGGCGGTTCGGCTTGCGTATCCCATCTCGCCACCCTCGCGAGCACGCGCAAGGGTTTGGTCGTCACAAACGGCGCCGTGATCACGCCAACGTTGTTCGCTTTGTCAGAGGCCAGCTCATCAAGACCCAGCTCGAACTCAAGCTCGACGTCAAACGTGTAGTCATTTGCCGGCGTTTCGACCAGCCCGCGCGGAATGAGCGCAACGAGAACATCCCGCAAATCTGCCTGCTCATTCAAATCATACTCTTTTGGATCTTTTAAAATGAACGGGGTGAGTTCTCGTGACCGAAAACGGAAGCTGTCAAAAGTTCCGAGAAACGTGCTGCCGCGAGTGACGTGCAGCTTCGCGCTAATGCCGGCGATGCCCTCAATTTTGGAGAACGCAATCGGCGCTTTCTTCGTGTAGCCGATATGCGCGAGCAGCACCGTGTGATGATCGGCGACCAGCCGCTACGGCGAAAATTTTTTGGTTTCGCCCGGCTTGTATGGCAGTGTGACTTCCTTATCGATATCCACGATGCCCTGCTGCAATTCGATGCGTTCGACAAAAAAATCCAGCGGCGATTTCAGCTCGATACGCGCCGTGTCCGGCGGCAGCGCTGAATTTTCCAAGCTCACTTCCACAAAGACCGGCCCGGACAATTCCGTTTTCAGCGTGATCGGCTTGTTGACGTTGAAGCTATCCTTCGTGCTTTCATAGAAGACGTCTTGCGCCACGCCCTTCTCAATAAGCGCGCTGGTAGCAGTCAACCGGTGGCCGGCGCCTCGGATGCCGCGTTTGTCGAGGATGCGATAGATGGCGTTGCCGCCGAACTCCGTCGCGACCTGGCTGGTTGCTTTGTCGAGAATGCTCACTTTGATCGCAGTCAAATCGCCGCCGAGCCGGATTTCATCGCGGGCCGGCTTGGCCTGAATCTCGAAACTTTTAAATTTTGCCGCCACATTTTTGCTCCAGATGACAAGCCCCGGCAGCAGTGAATTCGTGGTGCGGCAACGGTATGTGCGCGACTCGGTTGCCGCGTAGGTGGGCTGCGTCGCGCCCGGAATGAGCACGCCATTTTCGTACCATTGATAAGCCGTCTGCGTTCCGCCGACGTTCACGGACAGCACTCTCCTTGTATGATCAATGAGTGTCTCTACGCTGTCCTGCAGCGTATACGCCACATTTGCCCGCGCCAATAGAGGCACGATTGGCTCGAGGTCCGCAAACGTGAAGCGGTTTCTCTGCAGACGCACCAACGTCAGCGCCGGCATACTCGTGAGATCGGGCAAATCCTCCAACTGATTGTTGCTGAGAAATAAAGTCTGGAGCTTGGTCAGATTGACAAACGACAAGGGCACCGCGCCGGTTAGCTTATTGTTGTCGAGGAAAAGAGAAAACAGGTTAGTCAACTTACCCAACTCTGTCGGAATGGGGCCGCTGAGTTGGTTAGAGGACATCGCGAGACTATACAAATTGCTGAGACTGCCCAATTCCGGCGGAATCGGACCTTCTAACTGATTAACGCCGAGGGCAAGCGTTAGCAGGTTGGCCATTTTACCCAAATCAGCCGGAATCGCACCGGCCAATTTATTTTGGTCAAGATTAAGATGAAACAGGTTAACCAGGTCGCCAAAACTCTTGGGGATCGCGCCGCTTAAATTATTGCGAGCGAGCGAAATTTGTTGCAGGTTGGTGAGTTTGCCAATGCTCTCGGGGATCGGTCCGTGCAGATCGCCATTCGCTCCAGTGTTGCCGCTTATGAAGAGGTCCCGAACGGCGGTCAGGTCGCCAAACTCGTTCGGCAGTTCACCTCTCATATTCATGTCACCCAGAAATAAGTTCACGACGCGGCATTGTGTTACACCGATTCCGGCCCACGCCCTAACCGGACCCTGCAGCCACGGAATTTGGAGCGAAGCATAACGCCAATTTGGCCCAGTGGTCGCTTTATGAATCGCCACCAGCGCCAGCGAATCCTGCTGGTTGATCGGCATTGACCCGGTTAAACACGTTTGGCCGTATGCGATGTCGGGCGCAGTAATGGTGAAAAAAATCGCCACCAGTGTCCCGCACACAATGTGGCGGAGGATCGGAGGGTCGCTCCGCCTTCTGTGTTGCATGATTTCTTTGTTGAGGTTCTTTTTCATTCTCTTACTTCCTTAGATTTATGCAAAAAAATGTAGATCACGTTTTCAAAAGCTCTCGAACTTTCTCAGGCAAAGTCTGTTCGAGAGAGGTTTTTTCCAAATAATTCTCTTTAAAAATTTGTTGTGCCTCTTTGGCGCGCTCGTGATCGCCGTAGGCGGTGAGAAGCAGAATCTTGGTGTGGGAAGACCCCGCGCCAATTTCCTGGGCGATCTCAATGCCATCACGCCCAGGCAAAAAAAGATCGAGGATAACCAAGTCGACGGGCTTCTCGCCGAGCGCCTGCAAGGCTTGCCTCCCGTCACCTGCTTCAAAAACTTCATACCCTTCTCCCTGTAGCATCAGCGCCATCCCGCGTCGCATGGCGAAATTATCGTCCACGACTAAAATGGATTTCACGGTCGTTGCCTTATTAAAGAGTCAATGCGCTTTCGCTTCATCTCAATTTTGATGCCAACAACGTCGGAACTTTCGTGGCGCTAAATCGAATAGTCGTAGATATCAAATTACCAACAAAATAAGCTGACCTGGATAAGTTGAAGGAGAAGATAACCGGAAAGAATTGGCGTGAGGAAAACGCACAAAGAATTCGCCCCATGCGATTGCAAGAGTGACTTAAAGGATTGTCAAAACGAGGGGTAGAAATAGGTGGGAGAAAAGGTCACAGCTTGCGGCGTTCATTCCGCTTTTAGGATGCTATGGTAGCGGTTCATTATAAATGGCTTCCTTCCACCCTTTAGGGATGTGCCCATTGAGGATAGGCAACGGTTTTAATGGTGTTCTCGGCTGGATAACGACTTCCGCGCCATCAGGCCATTGCACAGCCAACACTTTTCGATCCATCAACACAGAGCGCAAAATCTCTTTTAACGATTTGCCTTCAAGCTCTTCAATGGTCGAGGTTTCGTACGTCATAACGATTTCTCTTCTATTATGTTTTGCAATAATGGTTCTTGTTTAACTCAAATATATCCGTTCTCAAGCACCAATGCAAGAAATCTGTTTTAACTTCGCTTATTGAAAAATTGGATCGCTGGATCAGTGGAAGACCACAATGTCCAGCACTCCATCAATCCACTACTCCAACAATCCATTTTTTATGCCATACCGCTTGATCTTCCGGCTCAGCGTAT
>Ga0247727_10014865_pt1 | contig 12859 bp, 12 predicted proteins | sample WisWelCaveWW1625_FD_202498 | JGI IMG/M metagenome (GOLD analysis project Ga0247727, IMG submission 202498) | Biofilm microbial communities from Wishing Well Cave, Virginia, United States - WW16-25 | ecosystem: Environmental > Aquatic > Deep subsurface > Groundwater > Cave microbial mat | place...
TCCTTCGCAAGCACGGGCTGATCACTTGGGGGGACACGGCGCGCGAGGCCTACGACCGCACGGTGGAGGCGATCGCGCGTGTAGAGTCGTACCTGGCAGCGCAGAAAAGCGGGACCGACCCGGTGGCCAAGCGGCTTTTTGACCCCCTCGAACCCGAGGAGCGCGCCCCCGCCTTTGTGGCGGCCGCGCCCGGCTTGCGGGGGCTCCTGTCGAAGGGCAGGCGGGTCGTGCTGCGCTTTGACGACAGCCCGGAGGTCGTGGACTTTGTCTGCTGCAAGGACGCGAAGAAGCTCTCGCAAGTGGGGCCTGCGACGCCGGACCATGTGCTTTCGACGCGCGTGTGGCCCGCGTTCATCGACTGGCGCCCGCAGGACGGCGCCGAGGCGCTGCCCGCCCGGCTCAAGGAAGGTGTGGAGCTGTGGCTTGCGCGTGACGAACTGTACTTCAAGACACATTCGGACGGGAAGATGGGGCGGCTCGACGCCTACCCGCGCGTCATCCTCGTCCCGGGGCTCGGAATGATCACGGCCGCCCCCGAAGCGAGGCGCACGCGCGTGGTAGCCGAGATCTACCGGCACACGATGCGGGTGATCCGGGCGGCGACGACGATCTCCCAGTATGTCTCCCTCACGGAGGAGGAGGCGTTCCACATCGACTACTGGCCGCTCGAGCTCTTCAAACTCACTCTGGCCCCGGCAGAAAAGGAGTTCTCGAGGCGTGTGGTGCTGGTGACGGGTGGAGGAAGCGGAATCGGGCGGGTGACCGCCGCGAAGTTTGCGGACGCGGGCGCGCACGTCGTCGTGACCGATGTGGTGAAAGCGGCCGCCGACCAGGTTGCGCAGGAGATCTTGAAGAAGTACCCCGACCGCGCGCTGTCGGTCGAACTCGATGTGACCTCGGAGGCGTCGGTGAAGGAGGCGTTCGACGCCGCGGTGTTGGCGCTCGGCGGCGTCGACGTCGTGTTCTCGAACGCGGGCGTGGCGGTCGCTTCGCCGATCGAAAGCATGAAGCTCGACGACTGGCAGAAGTCGCACGCGGTGAACACGACGGGGCATTTTCTCGTTGCACAGGCGGCCATGCGTGTGATGCGCCGCCAGGGCCTCGGGGGTTCGATTGTAATCAACGCGTCGAAGAATGTGACGGCGCCAGGCAAGGACTTCGGCGCCTATTCGGCGGCGAAGGCGGCCGCGGCCCAGCTCTGTCGCATCGTGGCGATCGAGGGCGCGGACGCCGGCGTGCGCGCGAACATGGTGAACCCCGACGCGGTGTTCCAGGGAACGGCACTCTGGTCGCCGGAGATCAAAGAAAACCGCGCGAAGGCGCAGGGCATCGACGCGGACCAGATCGAGGAGTACTACAAGAACCGCAGCCTGCTGAAGCTCCCGGTGCTGCCCGAGGACGTGGCGGAGGCGGTCATGTTCCTGGCGTCGGACCGGGCGGCGAAGACCACCGGCGCGATGCTGCCGGTGGACAGCGGCGTGGTCGGCGCGTTCCCGCGGTAGGCGTCGGCACGAACGAGCGGGCGTACGCGCGGGTCGAGCCCGCGACGCCTCACGACTGCAAGGGCCGGGTGTGACTGCTCATTCTCCACCGGCTTCGGTGCGCTGGCTTGAAGACTTAAATAGCCGCGCGATGTAAACTCTACATATGAGTATGCATACTGGAATGGCGATGGCATCCAAGAACATCGCAATTCGGATGGATGTGGTCGAAAAGCTCGACCGCGCCAAGGGGCCGGGCGAGAGCTACTCCGACGTAATCGAGCGTTACGTCGGGGACAGGCCTTCGATCCTTGAGGTGATCAAGTACCTGCGGGAGCACCCGATGAAAGGCCCCGACACGCTGACGCCCCGGCTTCGCAAAATGCGGAAAGAGGCCAACGAAGGGGAGCTGAGGAGGATGAAGCGCCTTGAGAAGATGCCTTGACACCACGTTTCTGTCGGACCTTGTCCGGGGTCGCCCCGATGCTACCGCAAAAACCGAGGAATGGGTTCTCGCCGGCGATGAACTGGTTTTCACGGCCGTAAGTTGGTACGAAGTGGGGCTCGGCATTACCCTGGAGGCGCGGCGCGAGCGCCGCCGCGAGCTGATGGAAAGGTGGCGGAGCCTTGCCCAGTCGATGCAGTGTCTGGTCCTCACACGGCTCTCGGCCGACATCGCGGCGGGGCGACAGGCCGAGCTGTTTCGGCGCGGGTCTCCCGCGCCGGTGCTTGACCTATTCATTGCGGCCATCGCAATGGCAAACGACTGCGACGCTGTCGTCACGCGGGACAAAACCGATTTTGCGCGAATCGGTCTCTTGCCCACCGTCCCCCATTGAGGGCGCCTTAGAGGGCCGCAGCGCTACCTGAGCGCCTTCTTCGCGGCCTTGATGTCGCTCACCTCGAAGATGATCTCGAGCCGATCGCCGTCGCCGGCGGAGGCGAGGTAGCCGCCCTCGATGTTGATTCCGGCTTTCGCGAGCCGCTCCGCGTGGGCCGCAAGCTCGCCGGGCGTGTTGGAGATCCGGATGGCGATGACCTCCTGACGGCGGACCTTGTAGCCGGCCTCCGTGAGGGCGCGTTCGGCGGTCTCAGCGTCGTCGACGAGGAAGCGGACCTCGTCGGTCTTCCCCGGCGCGGCGGCCGCGAACGCGCGGATGTTCACGTTTTCCTTTCCAATCGCGCCCGCGGCCGCGGCAAGGACGCCGGGCTGGTTCGGCAAATTTACGATAAGTTCGAACGGCACGAAAAGACCCCCGGCAACCTTGGGGGCGCAAAGCGATAACCCTTGCCTTGACCCCCTTCCGGGGGGAAGGGCGTGGCTACTTGGTGGCGGTGAGGTAGAAGATGGGCCAGAGAACCTCGAACTGCCCGGCGCGGTCAAGGTGGGCAAGGGAGGCGCGCGCCTCCACGAAGAACGCGTCGCGGACGGCCGGGGTCATCTCCTCAAGTTCCATGCGTTCGACGATGCGCGATAGGCGCGCGTCGAGGAACGAATCAAGCGTGAAGGAGTGGAGCGTGTGGGTGACGGTGGCGCCTTGGACGGCCGAGAAGCCGAGGCCCTTAAGGGCGCGTTCGAAGTCGACCCGGGTGCTGACGGTGGAGGCGCTGCGGGCCCACACGGAAAGGGCGTCGCGCAGCCGCCGCAGGCGGGCGCCGGGGTTCTGGGTCTTGTGTTTGGCAAGGACGTCGTCGAGGATTCGGACCGCGGCGACCTGGTCGATGTGCCATTCGGCCCATGAGAAGCGGCCGCCGGGCTTGAGGACGCGGCGGACTTCCGCGAGCGCGTCGGTAAGGCCGAGGAAGGGGATTCCGCAGTTGGACACGACGGCGTCGAACCAGCCTTCGGGGAAATCGAGGGCGGCCGCGTCCATCTGGAGCACCTTCACGGCGGGGCCGGAGGACGACGTGGCTCGCTTGGCGCGCTCGGCCATCTGCTGGGACTTGTCGATGCCGACGGCGCGCCCCTCTGCGCCAAGCAGGGGAGCGGCCAGGAGGAGCGCGTTCCCGGAGCCGGTGCCGATGTCGAGCAGCCGCTCGCCGGGTTTCAGGGCCGCGCGGCGGACGACTTCGGTGGCAAACTCGCGGAAGACGGGAGCCCAGCGGCTCTCCCAGACCTCGGCGTCGGCGTCCCAGCGGTCGGCCAACAGGGCGCGGGCTTCGTCGAGGTCCAAGGCGGCTCCCGGGGATCGAACAAGGGGGGCGCGGTTTGAGGATTGCGGCGGCGGTTGATGGAACAATGGCGGTGGTGGCAGGACATGACCGCCATCGCTGAGGTGCTTGAGCCGGGAGATGTAGGGAAGTGGAGGTCGCGAAATTCCAGCGGCTTTGCGCCTTTGTGGCTCCGATCTGGCGGAATTGAAGGCCGCGACGGCGCCGGCCCCGGCCAAGGTCAGAGCCCTAGTTCGCGCTTGAGCCGCTCGTGCGTGACGTAATTCCCCTGGGCGAACTCGCGGCGCGCCTTCACAATCGAGCGCAGGGTTTTCGGGGAGAGCTCTTCCGAATCCTCCAAGAGGCGGTCGATGACCTGGGCGTAGGTCTCGCGAGGGTGGAGCTTCTTGGCGCGAAGCGCCATCTTGAGTCCCGGCGAAATCTGGATGACCGTCGTTTTGGGCACATTACGCATTTCGGCGCGGAACCGTATAGAATTTACGTTTGTCGAGAGCTCACAGGGTGGCCTGGTGACCTTTCTTCGTGGGTGTCTCGAGATTCTCGGCGCTGACCGGCCCCCCCTGGGTCTCGACCGCCGACCAATCCCCTTTCTTGCGCTTCGCGATGTCCCCTTTGACCTTGAACGCGGCGAGCTCGTCCTCGCCTGCCGCGCGCACGCACGCGAGCAGCTCCTCCTCGGAGCGCCCCTCGGGGGAGAGCCACACATCGGCAAGTTCGGGGGTGAGGACGCCGACCATGCGGTCATGGAAGTGGGAGAAAAACGCGTTGGGCGGCCGGGTGCAGATGGCGAAACCGAGCTCCTCCTTGTTGTCGAGGTTTGGCCCGAGGAGTGCGGGGGTCCACAGGAGCTTGCGGTCGGCGCGCCCGATGAGGTAGGGCGTCTTCACGCCGTCCTCGACGATCCACTCGACGACGTAGGAAAGGGGAGCGACGGCGTGGCGCTTGCCGAACATGCCCTTCCACAGGCGGCTTGCCGCGAGGTTCTCGCTGCGCGCGTTGAAGGACATGAAGCGGCGGGAGAAGCCGAAGCGCGCGACCTTGTAGTCCAGCCCAGCGTCAGCCTTGACGAGCACGGGCGCACGCACCGACGGCCGAATGAATGGCAGGCCCTGCGGCCACTCAAGTTTCGCACGCTGGAGCGCGTCGACTTGGTCCATGTCTTCGGCACGGATGCCGACAAGGCCGGCCATTCGGGGTGCCTGAACCGATAAACGGCACCGCAGGGCATGGTCTTTGCCCCGGTCGGGCGCCGCAGGGCGCGGCCCGTGACGGTCTCACGGGCGTCTTACACCCAAAGGCAAATCACGCACCGGGGTGCCTCCGAGTAAGGCGGGCGCACGAGTGGCTTACGATGACAATCTCGCGGCGCGGGTGCGCGCGGCCCTCGCGGGGAAAGGGCGCATCGAAGAGAAGCGCATGTTCGGCGGACTCACGTTCATGCTCGACGGCAAGATGTGCTGCGGGGTGCTCGGCGAGCGCCTGATGGTGCGGGTGGAGCCCGGGCGCCATGGTGCGCTCCTCAAGCGGAAGGGCGCCGCGCCAATGGACTTCACGGGCAAGCCGATGAAGGGGTTCCTGTATGTGGGGCCGGAGGGGATGGCAGGCGCGAAGGCGCTCCATGGGTGGATTGGCGAGGCGGTTGGGTTCGTGAAGACTGTGAGGGCGAAGGGGCGGAAATAACGCGGGCGGCGCGCGCGTCGATGCGGGGCCGGCGGCTTGCAGGAGTCACTTCGCCGCCCCAAATCGCATGCTCGCCTTGATCGTGCCCCGGCAACCCCGCGCGTTGCACCGGCAGTCCATCGACCAGAAGGGATCCTCCTCCGTGAGCGCGTAGTCGATCGTGACCTCTTCGCCCGCTTTGATGTCGCGGCCCGCCACCACCCGAACAAGGTCGACGATGCGCGCGTTCGGCTCGCATGAGTGGTTGAGGAGGCGGCCGGGGTTGCCATCGGCGGGCTCGATCCAGCGTCCCGGACCCGCACCGAACCACGTCGGGCCCAGGCCAAAGTCGTCGTCGTAGACACCGGTGTGGAGGGTGCCCTCCACGACAAAAATCTCCTCATCCGGGCGCCGGGCGACTTTGGTGAACAGGCCAAGTCCGCGGCCTTCGGTTTCCATGACCGTGAGCGTTTGCATGGAGATACCTCCCTCCGAACACCGCCGGTGGTTTCAACCTTTGCGGGGGGCGCGAGGAGTTCACTTGGCGCGGTTGCCTTTCTCTTGGACCACCGGGGCTTCGGCGTCCCCCCCTTCGACGGGCTCCGCCCGGACCAGGTCGCGGCTACAGCCGCGCCTGCTTCGCCTGCCGCTTGGGGGGCGATGCCTCGAGGTCGGCCATGGTGATCGTCTTGCCGAGTGTCTCGATGGGCGAGAGGTCCTCGGCCTTTCGCTTCATGAGCTCCCCCCTGGCGCGCACGGCCACGAGCTCGTCGTCGGCCGGCGCGCGCACGCACTCGAGGAGCTTGGCGGGCGTGGACGCTGCAGGGTCGAGCCAGCGCTCCTTGAGCTCCGGCGTCAAGATCCCGACCATCCTGTCGTGGAAGTGCGCGAAGAACTTGTTCGGCGCGCGCGTGCAGATCGCAAACCCGGTGTCGGACTTGTCGTCGAAGCACGGCGCTGTGAGCGCGGGCGTCCACAGGGGCTTGCCGTCGGCGCGGGAGATGAGGAAGGGGGCGCGGGCGCCTCCCTCGGCCTTCCACTCGACGATGTAGCTGAGCGGCACGGCGGCGTGCGACTTGCCGAAGAGCGACCTCCAAAGACGGCTTTCCCCGAAGTTCTCGGAGCGGGCGTTGAAGGACGAGAAGGTGCGGGAGATGCCGAAGCGGGCGTCCTTCCACGCGGGGTCGCTCAGCCCCCCGAACAAGATCGGCATGTGGTACATGGGGCGTACGATGGGGAGGCCGTCCCGCCAGCGGGCGAGCATCCGCTGGAGCGGGTCGGCTTCCGCGAGGTGCTTGGGGGTGATGCCGATGAGGCCGGCCATGGGGATGCCTCCGCTCGGGGATGCAGGGCCCGGGAAAAAGGCTTCGGGGGTAGACCGCTGCGGAACGCAAGGGGCGGGCGCCCCCCCTCAACGCGCTCGAACTCGCAAGAAGCGTTGCCGCCAGCGCCCGGGGTTTCGATCATTCCTCAACGTATGCGCGTTCACCGGACGGAAAGGAACCCTTGCTTGTAACGGCTGGCACGAATGCATTGCTACCAAACTGCACTGGAAATGCGAGTCACGCGTCCAGCTCCAAGCCCTTATCATCACGCGGCGGCCTACGAACGCTTCAGCAAACCTCGGGGGCCAAACGCCCCTGGTAGGGGGTAAGTTCGTTGATGGAAGAGACCCTTGGAAAGTCGGCGGCATTTGTGCATGAGGGACCCGGAAAGCGGACCGCGCGCGGCAAGACGCGTAGAGTTTCGCCGCGAGGCCGCGGAAAACGCACCGTGTTCCAATTCCTCACCGCGATCGTCATGGTATCGAGCGCGCTGCTGCCGGGTGTTGCGCCGGCCAACGCGGTCGTTGCAGGCGAGGACCCGGCCGAGGGCGAGCCGCCCATGGCCGAGGCGCAGTTCTCCTGGTTGGCCGTGACGCTTGAGGAGGCGGCCGCCGCGATGCTTGCTGCGGTGGCCATCCCGCACCTGATCGAGGCCCGGAAAGGCAGCAATGAGGCAGCCGCCATCGGCGCGCTGCGGACGATCTCTACGGCGCAGAGTTTGTACCGCGAGGGGGACAAGGACGGAAACGGGATTATGGACTACGCCGAGGAGTTTAGCGAGCTGCTCGAGCACGGCTTGGTCGACGACGTCCTGGGGACGGGGGCGAAGCAGGGGTACATTTTCGAATTGGACACCGGCTCGACTGCTGGCAACAACTCGACGATTTTCTTGTGGAACGCCACCGCGACGCCGGCAAAGCCGGGGCGCAGCGGCGACCGCTCCTTCTACGTCGACGAGACGGGCATCCTTCTCGGAAACGACACCTGCCCGACCGCCGGGAGCAACTCAACGCCGATCGGGGGTGCGGCGCCCCAGGCCGTGGGGGACGACAACAAGCAAAGCTGCGGCGCGGACGAGGCGGTGAGGGCGCTCATCGTTGGCCTGCTCTCTGCGATGGACATCCTATCGGACGGGCAACTTGTGGAAGCCATGAAGGCGCTCCTCACGGGGAACGGCGATGTGATCCTCGACGGAATCCTGATCGGGCTTGACACGGACGGCGACGAAGCGCTCTCGTTCCACGACCTACTCGAGGACCCCGCGGTGTTGCAGGCTCGTTTTGCGAACATGATGGGCGGCGGGTCGCAAGCGTCCTCGCCCGGCCCCACCACGCCGTCGTCGGTGGACTCGTTCTTCGACATCTTCACGGATTTCTCCTTCGCGATGGGCGAAGAGCTCCAGCTTGGGCTGGCGAACGAGGTCGTGGACTTCACTGTGCCCTTCTCGACGATGCGGGAAAGCGCGGTCGAGGAGGCGCTGGAGGTGTTGGACGAGGTGCCGACGCTCGACCACTTCAAGTGCTACGCGTCGACCGGCGAATCGGTGCGGGATGTCGTGGCGCTGCAGGACCAGTTCGACGTCATGGAGGAGACCTCGATGCGGGCGAAGGTGCTCGACCCCGAAATTTTCTGCAACCCAACGCGAAAGACGCTCGCCGACGGCAACGCGACGGCCATCCGCAATGAGGACGGGCATCTGACGGGCTACGAGATCAGGCCCGTGTTCGGAGGAACCTCGGGCGCCAAGGACGTCGTCGCCTACAACCAATTCGGCGCTCGGCAACTGCTCAAGGTGCGAGGCGCCGAGCTCCTGCTCGTGCCGACGCAGAAGGCGCTCGTGGATGGGGGGACGCCCGAGGCGGGCGCAGGTGTGCCCGAGGGGCTTGACCACTTCAAGTGCTACGAAGTGACCTCGGAGGGCTTCCAGCCGCGAAGCGTGCTGCTCGAGGACCAGTTCGACGTCGGCCAGAGCCCAACCAAAGCGACGGTGGTCAAGGCGGTGCTCCTGTGCAACCCGACGCGCAAGATCCACCACGACTTCGAGCACGACACCTCGGTAAGCATCCAGAACGCTGCGGGCCACCTGGTCTGCTACGAGATACGCGCCCCGAGGCACGTGCGGGACTTGGAGGTCAACAACCAGTTCGGCGACGGGCAGAAGATCACGACAGGCGAGGCCGCGCTCTTGTGCGTGCCGTCGGTGAAGCGGGTGCCGCGGCCGAAGGCATGACCAAACTCGCGTCAATAACCAATCTTGAAATAGATCGCAAAGGAAGGAAAAGGGTACCGTGACTCCCAAATCGCCTAGGACATCCTTGGATTTAATGCGATTCGCTGTTTTGCCCTTGACCCTTGGGCTGACGATTGGAATCCTTTCACTTCCCGCGCAGGCCCAGGTCGACACAACCGTGCTGCCGGGGCTTACATCGTGGGAAGAAGGTCCGGTAGAAAGCCTTCGGGACACGGGGATGGTGGTCTGGTCGAACGACGGCACCATGGCGGTGGAAGGTTCGGGCTTCATCCCAGATTACGCCGCGCAGCTTTACTTTGGATTGGCTCGCCCGGCGGTTCCCGTCTTGCTCAATGCCACGCTTCGCCCGCAGCAGACAATTTTCCCGGAGGCGGTCGCCTTCCACTCTGCGTCCTTCTCGCCCGACGACGCTTGGTTTGTCGCGGTGTTCTACTGGGGAAGCCAGGTGCCGTTCGACATCAACGACCCTTCGCTGCAGTTCAGCGTGCAGCTTGCCACTTGGCGGACCGACACGTGGGTGATGGTGAACACTCAGGAAATCTGGAATGTGAGCGCCTTCCGGAACGACACGCCCCCGTCGGTCCCGATGAACTTGAGGTGGTCGAGGGCTGGCGACCAACTTTTCATGTGGGATGAGCTGTGGGGATCTGCAAACTTTACCGGCCGCGTGGAGCTTCGTGCCTTTCCGGGAATGGGCCTTGTTGCCGGAAGGTACATGCCCATCTCGGTCCTCGACGCGGAGTGGTCTCCCGACGATTCGCTACTTGCGGTGGCGATGGGCGGCCGCGAATCCGACAACGGCAGCATTGCAATCCTGAATTCAACGACGCTCGCTCCGCTAAGGAACGTCACGCGGCCCAATTCGCTGTACAACGCGGTGAGCTGGGCACCGAACGGCAATTCCATCGCGGTGAAGTCCGCGCACTTCGCGTACAAAACGGGTTGTTCGTCCTTTTGGAATGCCGACCTTTTCACACTCGAGGTTGTTGCGACGATTGACCTTTCGCGCCAACTCCTCATCCGGCAGGAGGATGGCACCTCGCAACCCTGCGGGTTGCCCGATCACGTCTTCCAGGGCACGAACGGATCTGGGAAGGCGATGTGGCACCCGACGGACGAGTTCATGCTAATGGCCTGGGGCGACAATGTCAGCGTGTTCGATACGCGCTATTGGGAGGAGGTTTTCCGCGCCGAAGTCGCCCCCCCGAATGGAAGTCTCCTGCTCTATTCGGATCTGCATTGGGCGGGACGTTCACGGGCCTTTTCGTTTGCAACCCTGGGGCTTGTGAGCGGCGGCCCGCAGGGATGGCCGGCCACCTTCGAAGTTGAGCGCGCGCTATACCGGAATTTCTCCCGCGTCCCGTCCGCGTCCGTTGGCCTTGGCCCCAATGGGAATGGGACTGCGCTGTACCCCGAGAGGCAGGCAGGCCCGCTTACACTCAATATCTCCCTCGACTCGCTCCCGAGGCTCTATGTGGGCCTGGAGCTAGAGTTTGTGGGCGGCGTTGATTCCATCCGCCTTTTCTTCGACCGCGGGAACCAAACGCTGGTTCAAACCGCCGGCATTGGCCTCATCGAGGTCGTTGGAGGGCCTACCGCGACCGCCGCTTGGGCGGGCTTTGCATCGTTCACGGTGGCTTTGCATCCACAATGGAACATCTCTCATCACGGCCCATGGGCGGCAAGCGTTCGGGTGCTGCTCGCGAACGGATCGGTGACGGCGGGGACCATGGCCGGCGGGCTGCGCACGCACCTTCAGGTGGAGGTTGCGGGCCCGTTGCTGCTAGTGGACCTCTCGCGGGGCGCCGTGGGCGCAGCCGGATACGAGAACAGGACGCCTCAGATGCGCGTTTCTTGGGGGCCGATCCGGTTCGCCGCCTCTGACATTCCTCTGCTCCCCTCCGAGTTCGAGCTCGAGTTGGCGGGAGACCTCGGCGGTCGGGTGCGCCTTACGGGCGCCGAAGCCTTGACGGGAAACCTCACGCGGGTATGGAGCTTCGACGCGCCCATCGCGATGCTGGAGGCGCTGCTCGCCGCGCTACCCGCGCACGCTTTGGATGTAACCAACCTCTCGCGGCTCCTCTTGATCGACGCCAGCCCCCCAACCCTGGAAAGCGAAGCGCCGCTGCCCAACGCGTGGACGGCAGGTTTCTCCCTCCAACTTAGCTTCACGGCGACGGATCTCGAGGCGGGGGTTTCGCTCGCGGAAGCCTCATCGGCGCTTTTCCTGCTGTCTTCGGCCCTCCCAGAGAGCATGGGTCCGGCAACGCCGGTAATCGGAACGGACGGGTCGCCATTTGCAAAGTTCAACGCGACGCACCCGCTGCCGCAGGGAGCGCGGCTGACCCTCCGCCTTCAGCTTGAAGCGCGCGATGCGGTCGGAAACCTTGCATCCATCAACATCACCGTGGAGGTCGACCGCGAGCCCCCGTCCTTGGGCAGCGACCTTTGGCCTCCGTGGATCAACACCGCGAGCCATGTTTTCCGCTGGTCATGCTTGGATTCGGGAATTGGTTTGGGGGGGGCCGTGCAGGAGGCCGCATATCGATCCGCGCCGGGGGCCGCCGAGGTGTTACAGCCCGGCGTGCCCGATGGAACCCAGCCCGGCCACGGTCCCGCGTTTCGTGCCGACTTCGCGTTGACCGAGGGAGACCTCGGCAACATCGTGTTCCGCTGCGTCGACGGCCTCGGCAACACCAACGAACCACCCCCGTTGTCGGTCCGCGTGGACCTCACCGCTCCTCGTATCACGAGCGCTGAACCCAACGGTACGGAGACGCTTGGCGGGGTTCATCATGTCATGTCCGTCGTGCTTTTCGAAGCGGGGTCGGGGATTCAGGCGAGCGCGATCTCGATGGAAGTGTCCGTGGACGGGGGCGCCAGCTTCGCCCCCATCCGCTCGGTAGCGCTTTCCGCTACGGGGCCGGGGTCGTTCACGCTAACCTTCGAAGCGGATCTCCTTGAAGGCGACGCGAACTTCTTGCGGCTCACCGGTCGCGATGTCGCGGGCAATGCCTTCTCGGCGGCGCCGTGGCGGCTGCGCGTAAACGGTCCTCCCACGCTCACCATCCTCAGCCCCGCCGACAACGAGACCCTGTCCATCGGCGTTGTGGACCTGACCGCCGACGCGCAAGACCCGGATGGAGACGACCTGACCATCCGGTGGGTAAGCGCGGGGGACGGCAGGTTGCTCGGCGCGGGCCTCAGCCTCCGCCTCGCGCTCGGCCCGGGAGTCCACGCCCTCGTCGCGGAAGCGGATGATGGCCACGGCCACCTTGTCAGGGCGCGAGTGAATTTCACGATCCTTGAGGCTACCACCCAGCCGACGGACTTGGGCTGGGCGGCTTGGGTTCTCGTGCCCCTCGCGGCCGCGGCGGTGGCGGCATTCGTGGTGGTTCGGCGGAGGGCGGCTCGGTGAAGGGGCGCCGAGATGTTGCGGTGCCGATTCTCTTCATTTTGAAGAGAATCCATCGAAATGCGGTCCACGCTCGCCGGGCGGGAATTCGAGGCCTTGGAACGAACGACGGGCTTGAGGCGGGATGGTCCGGCCTGCTGCGGTGGGTCGGGGAGGGCATCCGGGGCGTGGTCGTCACCCTGCCGGAACCGAGCGTGGAGGTCGGGGTGTGGAGGAAGGGGCCGATGGAGACGGCGGAGGTGGGCGTGGCAAGGGGCCTTGCCGTGGCGCTTGCGGCGGCCCGGCGTGATTCGCTCGGCGGTAGGATGCCTTAGCCCCCTTGGAAAAGCCCCCGCGGGCCGGGCCCGCAGGGAAGACGCCTAACCGCGTGCAAAACGACGCGAACGCCATTCCCCGCTCCGGCCAAAGATTATCTAAGCGCGGCCCAAGTCCAAGCGGACTGGAATCTTTTTCGGTGGAGGCATTTTGATGGTCGTGATTCGTCTTGCGACATTCAATGTGGAAAACATGTTCGAGCGTCCCAAGGTCATGAACCTCCCAAAGTGGAGTCAAGGCG
>Ga0247727_10014866_pt1 | contig 12859 bp, 8 predicted proteins | sample WisWelCaveWW1625_FD_202498 | JGI IMG/M metagenome (GOLD analysis project Ga0247727, IMG submission 202498) | Biofilm microbial communities from Wishing Well Cave, Virginia, United States - WW16-25 | ecosystem: Environmental > Aquatic > Deep subsurface > Groundwater > Cave microbial mat | place...
TCGGGCCCAGACGGTAGTGGGTCAGGAACCTCAGCGAGTGACGACCGATGGTCACGATGCTTATCCGCGAGCGATTGCCCAGGAGCTAGGGAAAGGCGTGACCCATCGGATCAATCAATATTTGAATCTCTTGGGGTTCTATTCCCCGCCGCTGTGCGGCGAGAGCGGAAACCCGCATCTCGATCATACCCCGTCCGCTCTGCGGCGGGGTCGTTGATTAATTCTGGATTTAGATTGGGGTCATCGCTGAATTGCGAGTAAATTTGCGTGGCATCGGCGCCCATGGGGCTATCCAAATAAACAGGAATATCGGATATTTTTTGTTTGTCTTGCAGCTCACGCAGATAGTAAAGCATTTGCTGCGAGCGCCCAATGGCGAAGCTCGGAATGAGCAAGGCGCCGCCGCGCTCGGCCGCTTGGTTCACCATTTCTGCCAATCGATCTTCGAGTGGTTCTTTGCTATGCTCGCGATTTCCGTAGGTAGATTCTACGATTAAATAATCTGCTTGTGAGATAGAGACTGGAGGCCGCATCACTTCCAATATTTCAGGATCATAGCGGCCTATATCTCCGGAGAAGACGAGTTTGAATTTTCGGTTGGCCTCCGATATATCGCATTCTAAGAACGTGGAGCCGAGGATATGACCGGCAGGATGCATCTTGACAGTCAGCTGTTCGTCAAGAGTGAAGGGCTGATTGATCTTGATCGGTTTGAGCAATTTGAGCGCTCGAAGCGCGTCGTCGTAAGTGTATAAAGGCAGAGCAGGCTTATGGCGCGAGTAGCCTTTTTTGTTAGCAAAGCTCGCTTGCTCTTCCTGGAGAAACCCAGAATCCGGCAAGAGCAAACTCACCAATGCACAGGTGGCTTCGGAAGCATAGATAGGGCCTTCAAATCCATTCTTGACCAATCGAGGCAAATAGCCGGAGTGATCGATGTGCGCGTGGGTGAGAATCACGGCATCGATCTCGCGCGGATTGATAGGAAGGTGATTCCAATTGAGGTCTTCGAGCTCCGGCGGCCCCTGGAAGAGCCCGCAATCCACCAAATAATTTTTGTGCCCGATCGAGAGCCAATACTTGGAGCCGGTGACTGTTCGCGTCGCGCCGAGAAAAGTGAGTTTCATATTATGAGTCGGCTGTGTGCTTAGGATTCCAGAGTAAGGCTAGCACTCCACTGACCGCAGCGGGCAAATTCGTCATTAACAGAAAAGCCAGCGTGAGAGGAAGCCAGCGGTTATAGAGCTGAAGCGCAAAAAAATCAATAGTCGCGGCAATTAATATGATTAAACCACAGAATAAATGATGTTCGGGTTTTGCATACAGTATTTTGGCTGCAGCCAGAATCGTAATACCGGGAAGCAAGTGTACGAAAATTTCGACATAGAACCAGATGTCATTTTGTATAAGAGAAACTGGTGGGAGAGGTGACAAGATTAAAAAAGCGATAGTTGCTTGGATAGAGAACATCCCAATCCCTCCTAGAAGAGCAAGCAGCCATGCTCCCTCAGGTCTCGCTTGGTGGGTTAATGAAGGGCTCATCCTAGTCTCCTCGCTTTCTGTCCTACAGAGTGCCAATGTTATTATATGCTAATCTTACGGCGTTCAGCGCACAATGCATCGTTTATTTTCCCCAAATTCGGTTCCAGTTGCAAAAAAACCATGATCTGTTATAATAGGCTCTTGCCAGGAGACACTAATTTATGTTCATTAATCTAATCCGGATAAATGTCGTCGTCGGGCAGGTCGTTGTTCGCTAGCTGCCCGGCAGATTCGCGTAGTCGTTAGACTGTATAGATAACGGATCCTACCACGGGCAGCGATGCCGCTCCCGTGGTGTTTCTTTTTTTAACCACGGGTTCCTTCCGTGGTTTTTATTTTTTTAGAACAAACGAAAGGAGTTTTCTTAAATGTTGGGTTCATACGATTTCAAAGAATCGGAGCTTCATTGGGCGCGCTTTTGGGATGAATATAAGCTCTATCAATTTAATCCTAAAAGCGAAAAACGAATCTATTCGATCGACACGCCGCCGCCAACCGTGTCCGGCAATTTGCACATTGGTCACTGTTTTTCTTATACCCAGGCCGACACGATCGCGCGCTTTCAGCGCATGCAGGGTTTTGAGATTTTCTATCCCTTTGGCTTCGATGACAACGGGCTGCCGACCGAGCGCTTTATCGAGAAAACGCATAATGTCCAAGCTCGCTCAATGAAGCAAGAAGATTTTATTCGCCTTTGTTTAGAAACAGTGCAGATCAAAGAACGTGAGTTCGAGCAGCTCTGGCGTCGCTTAGGGCTGAGTGTGGATTGGACGCGCTGCTACTCCACGATCAGCCCGCAAGCCCAGAAGATTTCGCAGCGCTCGTTTCTCGATCTTTTTAAGAAGGGTCGAATTTACAAGAAAGAAGCGCCTGCACTCTGGTGCCCGCACTGCCAGACGTCGATTGCCCAGGCTGATCTCGAAGACAGTGAAGCGCCCTCGCTCTTTGTTGATATTGCATTTCAGCTAGAGTCAACGGCGCGCGTGACCATCAGCACGACCCGGCCTGAGCTTTTGCCCGCCTGTGTGGCGCTCTTCGCGCATCCTGACGACATGCGATACAAAAACTTAATCGGCCAATACGCGCAGACTCCCCTCTTCAACGCGCGCATTCCTATCTTGGCTGATGCCAAAGTAGACCAGGAGAAGGGCACTGGGCTTGTGATGTGCTGCACTTTTGGCGACACCACGGACATCGCTTGGTGGGATGAGCATCAGCTTCCGATGAAGTCGGCGCTGGATCGCAAGGGAAAGCTGACAGACATCGCTGGCCCTTATGCGAATCTCAAAGCCAAAGAAGCACGGACGAAAATCACTCAAGATTTAGAGAGGCAACATATTATTCCGAACAAACGCGAAATTACTCATACGGTGAACACCCACGAGCGCTGCGGCACGGAGATCGAGCTCTTGCTCGTGCCGCAATGGTTCATTCGCGTGCTCGACCTAAAAGAAAGGTTACTTAAAGCCGGGGATGAGATCGAATGGACGCCGGAGTTTATGAAGAAGCGCTATGTGCACTGGGTCGAGAATTTGAAGTGGGATTGGTGCATCTCGCGCCAGCGTATTTTCGGCGTGCCCTTTCCGCTTTGGACGTGTGCTAAGTGCAATCAGATTGTGCTGGCCCACGAAGATCAGTTGCCGATGGACCCAAGGCGTACTCAACCCAGTGTGTGTCCTCACTGTCAGAGCACACAGCTCGAACCCGAAGGCGACGTCTTCGATACCTGGGCCACGTCATCGGTGTCGCCACAAATCAATGCACATTGGGGCGAGAGCGACGAACTGAAAGAATTCTTACCCATGAATCTACGCCCTCAGGCACATGAGATTATTCGGACCTGGGCGTTTTATACGATCGTGAAATCACTGCTTCACACTGGGAAAATTCCGTGGAAGCGCACATTGATCTCCGGCTGGGCCTTGTCTAGCCAAGGCAGCAAGATCAGTAAATCTAAGGGAGGCAGCTCTAACGATCTCGTTGCTCTTATAGAAAATAAATCAGCCGACGCGCTGCGCTACTGGGCTTGTCGCAGCAAGCCGGGCGTAGATACAACTTTCAGTGATGATTTAGTAGCCCAAGGGAAGCGCTTTGTGACCAAACTTTGGAACGCTTCCAAATTTGCGCTGATGCATTTGCAAGACTATGACCAGACGCAGGGCCTGCTTGAAACGATAGACCGTTGGCTGCTCGGTAAACTGGCTCAAACGATCGAACAAGCGACACAAGCATTCGAAGCGTGCGATTACAGTCACGCATTGGCTCTCACTGAAAAATTTTTCTGGCATGATTTTTGTGACAATTATCTAGAAATCGTGAAGAAGCGCCTTTACAACCCAGAAATCTACGGAGCAGCATCGCGTCACGCGGCTCAGTACACACTCGCTCACAGCTTGAAAAATACGCTAAAATTGCTCGCACCGATCATGCCCTTTGTCACCGAAACCATTTTTCAGGCGGGTTTTGTCGAACAAGAAAAAGTTCGCTCGATTCATATCTCAACTTGGCCACAACTTGACAAAAGCTGGCAGGATCGCGAATCCGAGGAAATCGGAGATTTGGTTATTTCAATCATCGATGCGGTGCGCAAAGAAAAATCACTCCGAAAACTTTCGCTCGCAACGCCATTAGAAAAATTGGAGATCAGCACTGACCCAGAGACGCAAGCAAAACTGAAGCCCGTGCTCAGTGCTTTAGAAGCCGTCACTCAAACAAAAAAGCTCTGTTTTGCCCAGCCAACTGCGAACGGAGCATTTTCTGTCACCGATCAACTCAAAGTGTCTATGCATTTTTCTTAGCTGAAGATAAAGGGGCGAACAGCCGTTCGCCCCTTTTCGGACCTATTGTTTTTCGCTCATTTCTGTCTTTCCTAAATCCAATTACCCATTCGCTCATTTTCGGCAATCTCGATTTGACATTTTCAGTGTCTTTGTGCTATTTTAGAAGTAACGAGAGGTTAGTTCACCAATCTGTCTTGACCGAAAAAGAGTAGTGTGGGGGTCCGTCTGGAGAGGGTACGGACGTTTCTTCAATTCTTTCTAAGTTTTTTCCTCACCCTGTGCGTGGGGCTTAGCTTCTTTGCTTTCTTTAATGCCCTAGGCGCTGAAGTCAACTGTGTGGATGTCGCTGCCCCCGGCAGTGCCCAAACCCAGACGAGCCTTTGCACGGATGAAGAGCAATTCCCTATAGGCCAAGAAATCGAAATCACCGTTCGCTTCGCTGACCAAGATGATGTCTTCATTGACCCTGATCCGTTCAGCCAAATCTATACGCTCCGACTGATTCAATTTCTCGAAGACGGCACGCAGCAAAGCTCAGAGTGCAATATCAATGGCGACGTTCAAGACCTAGACTGTCGCATGACCAAAGCCGATGTTGGCGAGTACAATTATCATATCAATCCGGCGACGGCGGGCGATTGGCAGATCGAGCTGCGCTGGCGCTGTCCGGGCGTGACCTGCAATCCCGTTCGTGTCTCCAAATTAGATCTTTCTGTTTTTGTGCCTGGCCCGAACAACGTCGTCACCACAACGCCCAGTGGTCTGTCTGTCGCAGTCGATGGCTCAACCTATCTCACGCCGCACACCTTCGCTTGGGAACTGGGCACGTGTCATACCATTGGGGCTCCTTCGCCTCAACTCGGAAACAACGCGCGCTTTCTCTTTAAGAGCTGGAGCGATGGGAAGGCCCAGACTCATCAAGTCTGCGCGGGCAACGAGAGCGTGACGTACCGAGCCGAATTCGAAACCCAGTATCTGATGACGCTCAGTGTCAACCCCGCCGGCGCAGGCCAAGTGATTTCAGACAAACAATGGTATCCGGCTGGAACCTATGCCCAAATCGAGGCCAAGCCCAAAGCGGGCTTTTGCTTTATTAAATGGCTCGGCGATATCCCCTCCACTCAGCGCACAGCCAATCCGGCTCAGCTCTTGATGGACCGGGGAAAAACGATCACCGCAGTCTTTGCTGAATGCGTGAAAATTACCGTGACGACCGACCCGCCGGGACTGCAAGTCCTGGTGGATGGCAGCACACAAACCTCCACACCCACAACCTTTCGTTGGCTGGTTGGCTCCAACCATACCCTCGGAGCCAATTCGCCGCAGCCTGGTGGGTCGGGTGTCCGGTATATTTTCGACCACTGGAGCGATACGGGAAAGCAATCTCACCCGATTATCACTCCAACCCAAGATACGACCTACACGGCCGTCTTTAGGCCCCAATACGCGCTGACAACAGCGTACACACCCTCCGTCGGAGGCACGGTCAACCCGGCGACAGAGCAATGGTTTGACCCCGAAGCGATCGCAACAGCCACGGCTGTACCAGCGAAGTGTTTTGGCTTTAGCAATTGGGAAGGAGATGCCACAGGCACACAGAACCCCGTCTCGATGGCGATGAACAAGCCCAAGCGAGTGACAGCGCGCTTCTTCACCGGTGAGATCGCAACGCGCTTTGAGACGAATCCACCGGGGCTCAAACTCATCATCGACGGAATAGAATACGCGACACCGCAAACGTTTAACTGGCCCATCTGCAGCCCGCACACCGTAAACGCGATCACGCCGCAACTCGGAACAGCAGGCTATCGCTATCTCTTTGCCAGTTGGAGCGACAAGGGCCGCGCCGGACACACGATCACGACGCCCGGAGCTGTTACTACATCTGTAGCGAATTACAATACGCAGTGCGCGCTGACGGCTTCGGTAGAGCCCGCAACCTGGGGACGCATTCGTCCGAGCGGGCTGGTCTGGCTGCCCTGCGGCGCAAGCGTCACGCTGACACCTAGAACCAGGCGCGGAGCCATCTTTGTCGAATGGCGCGGCGATGCTTCGGGCTCCGCATTTCCGTTGACAATCACGCTCGATCGACCAAAAAATATCATTGCTTATTTAAATGCGATCCCCAAAGCAAATTTTGCGATCAATCCGCTCAACGGAAAAATGCTCGAGCCGATTCAGTTCACCGATCAATCGATCGATCCGAATGGAGAGACCGACATCGTTGGATGGCAGTGGGATTTCGGCGATCAGACGACGAGCACCGAGCGCAATCCGTCTCACATTTATGCCGCTGCAGCTCGTTACAGAGTCTGTCTGACCGTGACGGATATTTATAACTCCTCGGGCACAACCTGCAAAAAAGCCAAAGTGAACATCAACCGTCCGCCGATTGCCGCTTTCATCTTTGCGCCAACCAATCCTAATATCGGGCAGATGGTCACATTTGACCCGGTGACATCCAAAGATGTGGATGGCGCGGTCGCTCAATACGCCTGGGATTACGGCGGCGACGGTACTTTTGAGACCGTTTACTCTGGCTACGCAACAACGACTAGAGCGTTTAAGCAAATTGGCCCGAACAAAGTTTGTCTCCAAGTGACCGATAACAGCGGAGCGCAATCGACACTGACGTGTCTGAATGTGACAGTCTCGCAAGCTAGCCCAACAACGGGTGATTTGATTTCTGTGACCGATTTGGTGGCCTCAGAAAAATCAAAAGACTTGATTGTCTTCCAAGCCCAAAGCCGTGAAATTGGAAGTATTCAAATAAGCGTCTTGAGTCTGAGTGGGCAGATGCTCTTTGATAGTAACGAACGTCTGGGCAGCTACGTGCTGTGGAAGCTGGATGAAAAGATTCCGAACGGCGTTTATCTCTATTCGGTCTCGTTACGCAGGAGCGACGGGACACTAGCAACGATGTCTTTACGTAAGCTGGTAATACAGAGATAGAGGCGCACATAATCATTCGCCCCTTCTATTCTCTTATGAAGAAGTTTGTTGAACTGGGTCTTTCGGCGTCATAACAAGATAACTCACCAATAGCCCTATGACGCCCGCCAAGAAGATCGCTCCCGCCCAAAGATGCACTGTCCAAGATACACCCGCGCTCAACTGCAACAGCGCGAAGTAAACTCCATAGAGTGCTAGAGGCGTAGCGCAAGCAAAGAAACGATACGCTCCTAGGTTTTGCGTTGAGGGCTTCAAGCGCCAGAGCAACAGATCAGCCAACAATCCGGCCAACCCGCCAAGCAGCAAGACCTGAGGTATAGCCGCGAGCGTGTCTCCCTCGGTCTGGGTGCCCATCAAGAGTGCATTCAGCACGAAGATCAGCGTGATGCTTCCAAAGGGCAAGCTCCAGCGCCGCACCGCGAGCAAGATCAGCCCCATCAACAAGGCCGCTTGGAGTAAAATGGTCAAAATGCCGACCATCTGTCCCCATTCGCGTTGATCAGCAGAAGCAAAGTCTTCGGTCAGAATGGGATTGCCCGTAGAGCTGTAGGTAATTTTATCTTGTGCCCACGAGGGGAAGGCATCATCCATTCCTGGGTTATTCGAGATATTTGCAACGTTTGATCCATCGGCATTCATCGCATAAATGTCGGCATCTTGATTGCGATTCGAGACAAAGGCAATCTTTGCTCCATCGGATGACCAGGTCGGCTGATAATCTTCGGCTTTGTTTTCAGTAAGATTTTGCGTACCCGTTCCATCGGCATTGATAAGATAAACTTCGATGTTATTATCGCGGCTTGAAGCGAAAACAATCTGATTATTCACCGGAGACCAGGCGGGCCTCCAATCGCGTGCGCCGTTTTTGGAGATGTTGACGGGATTGCTGCTGTCTGCGTTCATCACATAGATTTCAAGATTGCCGTCGCGCTCGGACGTGAAGGCAATTTGCTTGCTATCGGGCGACCAAGTCGGCTTCCAATCAGAAGCGGCGTTGGTCGTCAGCCGAGTTAAGTTGGTTCCATCAACGCTCATCACATAAATTTCATGGTTGCCTTCACGGTTAGAGACGAAGGCGATCTTAGTGCCGTCGGGCGAAAACGCGGGCAAGAAATCACTTGCCTTGTTCTGGGTGAGATTAATCAGACCCGTGCCGTCCGCATTCATCAGATAAATTTCTTGGTTTCCGTCGCGACTCGAAGCAAAAGCAATTTTGCTCCCATCCGGGGATAAAGCAGGACTTTCGTCGCTCATGCCCGGTGTTATGGTGAGACGTGTTTGATTGATTCCCGTCGCACTCATCAGATAAATCTCGCTATCGAGATCAAGCGTAGCAATTTTTTGGGTAGGCCAGGGTTGGGTAATGGGATGGGCAAACTGAGTCATGAACGAGAAGAGCGAGAGCAAGAACGTAAGCGAGATCAGCATCGGTGCAAGCCCGGCCCAGCCCTGGGAGTGCGAGCGATGCCACGCAGCGCGCAGCGGCCCGCTGACGATCATCGCGATCCCCGTCGCCAGCATCAAGTGCGTAGGGCTCAGCAGCGCCTCGAGATTGCGCTCGATGCCAAAGACAATATGCCAGATCATATCGCCGACGCCGCCTAAGAAAAAAACGGGAACGCCGAGCAGGGTAATCTCATAGCCCTTCGGAAGCGCGCGCGTCCAAAGATGCCCTTTGCTATGGTTGCGCCACATCGAAAAAACCAAGAAGGCCGCCACAGCGAAATAGCCCGAATAGAAAACGCCATGCCACGGGGTGAAAAACGTTTCGAGTTGAGCAAGGTGATTATGAGCCCAACCATCAATGAAGAGCCCGCCCAAAAACCAAGCGCTTAACCCTACCACGGCCCAATCAAAAGCAACGCTACCGACAGGGTGATCTTGAATTTTCTCGCGAGCTGATTCGATTCCGATAGATTCTGCGCGCGTCGTCATGCCTCTTGCCTCCGTTTTGGTTGTTAGTGTAAACACAGTATTTGGAATTCTGACTCAAGCTGCCCAGTGAATGCTTTATAAACAAAAAAGGTTCAGAGTATTTTAGCTTGAATTGTCTAAGAAAGCAGTCAAAATTTCAGAGTTACCCAAAGAGATGCTTTCGGTGATTGCGATTCGCATTGAAGATCGCGTATACTCATCGAAATTGTGCACTGTTATTATTGGTATACCCGATGAAGAAGAAGGGAGAGCTGTGACATATCGCGTTCTTTTAGCTGTTATTTTGGCATTCGGTGTGCTTGTTGCCGGAGGGTGCAAGCACGAGAAAATTACACCTCCACCCAAAACCGAGGAAGGGAGTCCACCCGTGAAACGACCGATTGCCGTAATCGAGACAACGATGGGGACATTCAAGTTTGAGCTGTACACCGACAAGGCGCCGATCACCGCTAAAAATTTTATTGATCTGGCCAACAAGAGTTTTTATGATGGAGTGATATTTCATCGTGTAGCGCCGGGCTTCGTTATTCAGGGCGGTGACCCGGCAGGCACCGGCTCTGGCGGCCCCGGCCATACCATTAAGCTCGAAATTGCGCCGGACTTAAAACACGATGGCCCGGGCGTTGTTGCGATGGCGCGCTCGACAGACCTCGATAGCGCAGGCAGCCAATTTTATGTGACTCTGGGGAAAGCAGCTTTTCTTGATGGCAAGTACGCGATCTTCGGGAAAGTGATAGACGGCCTAGAAGTAGTAAAAGTGATCGGTAGTGTACCCATTGATGATCCAGGTGGAAAAGATGGACGCCCGCTCAAAGAAGTCAAAATGACCAAAGTGACGATCGAACAACCCAAATAAAATCAAGGAAGCCCCACGAAACGGCTTGATATACTTCTGAGCGCGAAGTGATTTTTCAGCGTGTTCTTTGATGCAAAACAAAACGTATGAGTAGACCGACGAGCTTTGCGACTTATTCGCTGCACCAAATTAAGAGATTGACCATCGCCCGGGTGAGCCAGGTCGGCCACCGGGCGTATGGTCAGTGGTCTTTCTATTTGAATGGGTATCACTATGTTGTAGAGCATCTGAAGCTCGGTCTGGAAGATTTGTTGAGAGCCCAGCAAGACCCCTCGGAAGAGCTGGCCCCGATTATGCGAGTCGAAGCGACCAGCATCGTTCGCGTCGAGAGCATAGCGCCTTTCTCAAAAATTCGTTTTGCGCCGGACAAGCATAACGTCATCCGCATCCGCCAATTCGTCAAAGACGAAAATCTCTGGGAGATCGAAGTAGGGCAGGCGACCGACGCACATGAGAATATCGAAGATTTGCAAACCGAACTCATCGCTGGGCGCATCGAGCTTTCGGGAAAATATATCGCTCCTTGGCGCAAGGGATTGAACGGGCTGCTCAGCGCGATGCGCGGAGAGTTTTAAGCTTTCTTCAATTGTTCTATTAAGAGTTCTCTTGTCTTTTTGGGGTCGGCCTTGCCCTGCGTTTTTTTCATCACTTGCCCCTGTAAGAAACCAACGACGGCCTCTTTGCCAGACTTAAAATCAGCGACCGCTTTCGGGTTTTCTCCTATTACTTGCGCAATCGCTTCGATGAGGGCTCCTTCGTCGGAAATTTGGCCCAATCCCTTTTCACTCACAATCGCTTCGGGCGCTTTGCCTGTATTGAAAGCTTCTTCGAGCACTTCTTTGCCTGTGCTGCGATTGATCTGACCCGACTCGACCATCTTTAAGACGGCTACAAAATGCTCCGGAGAAATGTTTAGTTCTTTGCTCTGCGATTCTTTTAACAATCGCAAGAGTTCCGAGAGCATCCAATTGCTAATTTCTTTGGGCTTGGCGTATGTTTTTACGGCGCTCTCAAAATAGAGCGCGATCGGCAATTCATCACTAAGAATATCAATGTCATAATCGGGTAGGCCAAACTCTTCTTTCCAGCGAGCGCGTTTGGCTTGAGGGAGTTCGGGCAGCGCATCTGAAATTTTTTTCTTCCACGTCTCGTTGATTTCTAACGGAACCAAATCAGGGTCGGGGAAGTAGCGATAATCTTGCGCTTCTTCTTTGGTACGCATAATTTCTGTCTTGTTTTGCTCAGCGTTCCAAGTCAGAGTTGCTTGTACAATCGTTCCGCCCGATTTCAAAATTTCTGTCTGTCGCAAGACTTCGAACTTGATCGCCTCTTCGACCGCGCGAAACGAGTTCATATTTTTTATTTCGGTTTTTGTTCCGAGCGTGCCGTCAGCGCTGACAGACACGTTGGCATCGCAGCGCAATGACCCTTCTTCGAGGTCTCCACTGCAGACACCGATATATCTCAGAATGCGGCGCAGCTCTTCCATATACAGTCGTGCTTCTTCAGCTGAAGCCAGATCGGGCTCGGTGACAATCTCAATCAGCGGAACACCTGCACGGTTCAAATCCACCAAGCTTTTGCCGTCGGGCATATGAATGGATTTGCCTGCATCTTCTTCTAAGTGCAGACGACGAATACGAATTTTCTTAGTCTGTCCATCGTCCAATATAAGGTTGAGAAAACCATTGATCGCGATTGGTTCGTCATACTGTGAGATTTGATAGCCTTTGGGCAGATCGGGATAGAAATAATTTTTACGGTCGAACTTGGAGCGCAGAGGAATCTCGCAGTTGAGGGCGAGCGCAGCCTTGAGCGCAAACTCAACGGCTTTTTCGTTCAGCACAGGCAATGCACCGGGCATGCCCAGACACACGGGACAAGTATGCGCATTGGGCGCAGCGCCAAAATACTCTGCTGAACAGCCACAGAAAATTTTAGTTTGAGTGAGAAGTTGGGCGTGCACTTCAAGGCCGATAATCGTGCGCATAACGGGGCCATTGTGCCGGATTTGCTGGGAAGCTTCAACTTTGATTTTCTTGCTAATTAAGGCTCCATCGGCAGCACAAACCGAAACACAGCGCCGGTGCTCGAAGAGTTATTCTCGGCCCAGATTTTACCACCGTGTGCTTCAATCAAATGCTTTGCGATCGCTAGCCCCAACCCAAAGCCGCCGCTTTGGCGCGAGCGTGACTTATCGGCTCGATAAAAACGCTCAAAGAGCAAGGGCAAGTCTTCGGCAGCAATGCCCGGCCCTTGATCTACCACGCTAATTATAATCTCTGTTTCTTTTCGCTCGGCTTGCAACTGAATCGTGCTTTTTTCAGGTGCATAGCGCTTCGCATTGTCTAACAGATTAAGTAAAACTTGCTCGATGCGTTGGCGATCGATGCACAGCGTCGGCAGCGCTTCTGATACTTTCACCTCAAGACGAATCTCTTTTTCAGCCAGAGCGGGGCGCACGTGCTCGGCTACACCCTGCAAGAGCTCTTTAATGGAAGCATCCGTTCGCTCGATGGGCAGCTCTTTTGCTTCGGCCACCGCCAAGAGTTGCAAATCTTTGACCAAGCGCCCCAACAATAAATTTTGATCGTAAATGATCTCCAGTTGTTGAGGTGTCAGCTCGTTAATCTTGTCCAGCAAGAGCTCTAGATGACTCTGCTGTATCATAAGCGGGGTGCGCAATTCGTGCGCGACGTCCATGACCATCTTCTGTCTTAAATTTTCGGAGCGCTGCAAACTGTCGGCCATCTGATTGAACGATTGACTCAGCTTGCCCAGCTCATCATCGCCCGCG
>Ga0247727_10014867_pt1 | contig 12857 bp, 14 predicted proteins | sample WisWelCaveWW1625_FD_202498 | JGI IMG/M metagenome (GOLD analysis project Ga0247727, IMG submission 202498) | Biofilm microbial communities from Wishing Well Cave, Virginia, United States - WW16-25 | ecosystem: Environmental > Aquatic > Deep subsurface > Groundwater > Cave microbial mat | place...
AATCGTCAAAATATCCTTGAATTCTCCCATTCCCGGAACTTTGGCTAAAACCGAGCCAAGCAAAAACGAAGCCAATGAAGCTCCAATTGCAATTCCGAGAAGATTGTTTCCAGTTAGTCCTCCTGCGTATTTCCACGCAGCAACTCCAAATATCAGGATTGTGACGATTATCAGCCAAGGCCAGAAATCAATGAGGCCTATTCCTCTTGCCTGCAGTCCTAATGCCAAAAGCAGTCCAAAGCACGAGCCTATAACTCCGCCCCATTTTCGCTTGAATTTGAGGAACTTTTCTGTTGCTTCTGCAAAGAAGAACCCGAATATTGTGATGAGGATTGCTGCATCTATGATTCCAGGATATATCTCGTACAGCTTGTATAGATTCTTGAAAAAGTCCTGCAGTGCCATTGCTTTTGCCTGCGACGATGGCTTATTTAAATATTTCTGAAAATCCCCTATATATCTTAATTCGCTGCAAAAGCGAAGGTTTTTAAACAAAGTGTCACTATGTAGTGGTTATAATGGCAGATAAAACAGTAAATCCTACACCTGAAGAAACTAAGCTGCACCAAGAGATTTCAGCTCTTGAGCAAAAGCTGAGGACTATTGAAAAGTTCGAATGGTTTCTAGATGTGCCTGCAAAGGAACTTTCTAAATTTTTTAATGGATTGGTAAAGCAGTTGGATGCTTCTGCCAGGCTTTATGAGAATATGGTATATACTCACGATGAAAGAATGTCTGTTTTTCGTGACAATATTGAGACAATGTTTGATATTTGTGCAGAACTTGACGTTTATTTAAAAAATAAATTTCCAGGCGAAGTTGCAATTGCTGTTGCTGCCTCAACAAAGCAAGTAGTTGAAAATGGTTTTTCAGACCAAAAAGATACTTTAAAAGAAGTAATTTCAGGCCTTGATTATCTTAAGCAGATTCCATCGCAAATCAGCGCCCAAATTTCTGATGCAGTAAAACAGCTTGAAACAGCTGTAGAAAATGGATATGCTGCAAGAACGCAGGAAATCCTCGCATCTTTGACAGCTGTTGTTGACAAGAATTATGAAGCTCTTGGCAGAGAAGTCAAAAGAATGCAGATAGAATCAAAAACATATGTTGCTGGTGCAAAAGATGAAGTTGTTAAGGCGCTTGGAGAGCAAGGCAGAACCCTTTTAGATGCTATTGCAGCAAATCAAAAAGAAATTCAGAATATTCGTTCTGCATCAAGCCAGGATATTGCAGGTTTGAGAACAGAGCTTGCAGGCGCTATTGCAGGGCAAGGAGCATCAGTTTCAGCAAGCTTGGATCAGTTGAGGCAATCTGCAGACGGCGCAAGAATTATTGTTTCTGCAGAAACTTTGGCCATTAAAGAACAAATTGATGAGACTGATAGAAAATGTGAACAAATGTTGACAGCTCAAACAGGAATGAATAGGAAAATGGATGTCATTAATGGAAGAGATTACAAGCAGACTTCATTCGGAAGAAAGCTGGCTCTTTCTGTTGCAGCAACTCTTATGGGCACTGCAGGACTTTTATGGTATAATCACGATAAAAATCACGTTTATACTCCAACAGAATCTGCGCCAAAAATAGAATTTCCAATTCAATACGGCCAGGTTGTCTTGACTGATACAAGAGAGAAGAATGAATCTGGAAATTACAAAAAGCACACTTTCCTTTGCGGTCTTGATGTTCTTCCAGCAGTTGAAGCTTACAGAAACAATGCTATTGCTGAAAACAAGGATATCGGAATTGTTTTAGATGACCTTTTCAAATATGACAATGCAGACGGAAAACTTGACGGAAAAATCACGGCAATACCTGCAAATAAATCTGTAAAATCAGATATTGGAGATGAAGGCGATGTCAAGTAATGCTCTTATTGCAGCAGGTGTAATTGGACTTGCAAGCGCTCTTTCACTTAATCTCGGCTATAATGTTACTGAAAAATATTCACCAAATAAGCCAGCTAAGTCAGAACAGTCTTGCGATGCAAGAAACCTTGTCGAGCATGGTCCTGGCTATGTTAAAATCATAGATCAATTTGGAAAAGAAAACACTTTCAGGTATTGCTATCCTGAAGCAGAGAAAGCATTGGAATCAATGATTCCTGCTGTCAACCAAAGAGTTTTGCCTGACGAAATGGCAATAGTATTCCACAGCCACGATGCTGCTGACGGAACAAGAGACCATTTGCTAACAAAAGAAGGAATAATCGGCGTAATTGACAGGTTTCAGCAAAAATACACTGAAAACTACAACAGGAGAGACAATCCTTTTACTTATGTAAGAAAATTTGGAGCTCCTGAGCATTTCAGCCAGCCAGAATCAAACCCTGTAACTCGCGACAACTTCAAAATAAACAAAGTTTACCAGTAACATTTAAATAACACTTTTCTCATTTGCTGTAAAAAAGGTGATTAAATGGCTCTAATAATAATGCCTGCATTGGTTTTAGGACTAATTATAGGAATATACGAGGCAATTCTTCTTCACAGGGATGTTACAATAGCAACTCATCGTTTTGGCCATATGATTCACGCTTTGTTTTTCGCAGTTGTTGCGACTTTTGCAACAATGAATGCAGAATACGTTGTCAGTTTGCTTCCATTCTTGCAGAGCATTCCTTTCAATCCAGTTCTTTCAGTTCAAATACTTGTTGGAGTTATTATGATGGCAAAGACGCACGGAGTCAGCGCAGTCATTAAATCATCAGGCAGTGCTATGGGCTTGAAAGAAACATGGTTCCACAGCGCATTAATTGCAGCTTTAGTTGTTGCAGCGCCTTATGTCTGGCCTTTAATCGAGCCAATTGCGCCTGATTTTATGAAGTAATATTTTTATACTGAACCACCGCTATTATGTTTATGGCGCTTAATGAATCAAAACTGCCTATTAAGATAAGGCAGGCTCGCAGAGCAAGAATTTTCTATTACCTTATTGCTATTGCCTTAGCAATTGTTGCATTTCAGCTCGGAGGAATTTTCCAGCTTCCATTAATCATAATTGCCTCATTATTCTTGATTACTGCGGAGGTTATCCGTTTTGTTAATGTCATTGTTGTTGACAGAAATAAGATAGTTATTAGTTCTGGAATTTTCTCCACACATACAATTTCAGTATATTATGACGATATTACTGATATTGCAGTACATCAGAATTTGTGGGAGAGAATTCTCGGAATAGGTTCGATTTCAGTCAATACTCCAGGCCACTCTGAATACGAGCTTACGGAGCATAATCTTTCCAGTCCTGCAAAAATCCGTGAATTTATAGAAAAACTTGAACATAGTCATGCATTATCGAGGACTGCACAGAAAAAGTCTAAGTAAGCGTTCCAATTTGGCTTAGAAAGATTATCTAATAACTTCATCTAATTGTTTAAGCTGGTCAATTGTAGTATACATAACAATAATTGACGGGCTTGTAGCTCCGAACTGTTCAAGTATCACCTTGCCGTGAGCTGCACCGTAGATTAATGCCGCGCTTCGAGTACCTTGAGCAACCATTGCACTTTTAATGCTATTTGCAGCATATATGCTCCTATCATCATTGACCTTGTTGAATTCTTCATCAAGTCTCGTTGATATGCCATTAAAGTAAATAAAATCTTTCACTAGTTTAGTCTCATCAATGCTTCCAATACCATAAGCGTTAAACACTTCCTTTAGTTTTTGAAAAGATTGGTTCTTCAGCTTTTCATCATTTGATGTAAAGTAATCTAACAAGCATGTTTTTGCCAAGGACAAGCCCTGTGCTTTGTTCAAAAGGGCATTGTCTTCGCAGCCGATTGAAGGCATTTTTGAATGAAGAATATGCGATTCCAATGGATGCACCTTTAGGTATGTGCCAAAATCCCCAATAGTTTCAATTTCTTCATGCACCATCATACCGCTACTTCCTCCTTCCTTAACGAACTTGTAATTGTCTTCAATTTCTTTTTGAGTAATGGGACCAGCACAGCCTTCTAATGCGATAAGTTCTAAACCTTCATTATGCTCAAGATATTCAAGTACCTTGCAGTGAGCAGAATTCATCTTAATAGAGTGTATATCTGGGAAAAGATAGACAACTCCAGGGCCGTTCTTTTTTACGTCGCCAACTGGGAAGCCTGCACTCTTCAAACGCTTCGCTATCTGCTCAAGATTACTCTCTGCGGCAATTGGTGTCGGTTCTTTAACTTGAGAAGTTGCACAACTAGATAATGCAATTGCTGTTGCCAATGCTGCTCCTCGTGCTAAGCGTTGTAGGTACATGTTTTCACCGCTTATCTCGCGCCAACTACATTATACACTGTCAACGGCTCTGCTTTTCCTTTGACTGGCAATGGTTGAAGAGCTTCTGCTCTTACTTTCTTTTTTATGTGAACGTAAGTGTCTTCTGTGACGAGAATTTGTCCTGGTTTTGCGTTTGAGCATAGTCTTGCTGCAATATTTACATTGTCTCCGATAACTGTGAAGTCTGTTCTCTGCTCGCAGCCGATGTTTCCCATAACAACTTCGCCTGAATTTATTCCTATTCCAAGCTCGATTCCAGGATAGCCCATTGCAATCCATCTCATTTTGAGCTTATTGTGCGCTTGCTGCATTTCAACAGCTGCTTTTGAAGCCCTTGCTGCGTGATTTTCAAAGTAAACAGGAGCTCCGAATACTGCCATAATTTCGTCGCCGACAAATTTGTCTATTGTTCCCTTGTTTGCAAGGATTATTTCCGTCATTGTTGCAAAATACTCGTTAAGCATTGAAACGACTTTTTCAGGAGACAATTTTTCAGACAATGATGTAAATCCTCTCAAATCAGAGAACAAAACGCTTACTTCTCTCCTCTGAATCTTCAAGTAGTCTTCTGTCTTGTTCTCGAGAATCTGGTTAAGGATGTCAGGGCTGACGTATCTTCCAAAAACTTGCTTTAATTTCTTCTTTTCAAAGTCTTCAAACAATGCAGAGTCTGCTTGTTTTGTTACTGCAATCAAAAGTTTTCTGTCTTCTTCTGAAAATCCTGTGCTTCTCTTGCTGTTTATTGCCCCGAAGACAGCTGTGTTGTCGTCTCCTACTATTGCAGGAACTGCAATTATTTCTCTTACAGTCGTGGAAATGTTCTGCTTGCTTAATATTTCCCCTTTCCAAAGCGCTTCTTCTGCTAGGTCGATGAATGTTTTCTTGTGCTGTCTTAGCAAAGGCGTTGCTTCATTGTTTACTTTAACAAGAGGCTCTTCTTTGTCTTTCTGCTTAACGACAACAAATGTATGCGATGCATTGCAGGTCTTTCTTATTTCCTCGAGAATTGCATTAAGAAGGCTCTCAAAATCTTTTATTGTATCCTTTAACTTGTCAATTGCGTAAAGAGTGCTTATTTCCTTCACAGCTTGGCTTGAGTCCTGTCTTGCCTTGATATGGTCGCTTACAGAGCCGTAGTGCGCGCAGACAGCCTTAATCACTTCAAGGTCTCTTTTCTTGAATTTTCCGAACCACTGCTGCATCAGGAGCATTGCTCCCATTGTTTCCTTCTTGTAAATTATAGGCACTGCAATTACAAGGCTCACTTTTCCTTGCTTTAGTCTCGGATGCTTTTTTGTATTGTTTATGAACAAATATTCTCCGAGCTCCATTGTCCTGAATGCCAAATCTTTCACAACTGTGAAATCTGGAGAAAACAGCTTGTTGTCATTTGTCGAAGCAACTTTCAGCTCGTCTCCTGATTCATTTTTCAGCACTAAGTAGCCGAGTTTTGCTTGTGTTGATTTAAGCGCAAAATCGAGAATTTGGTTTGACAGCTCCTGCTGTGTCTTGCAGCTGTCCCTGAGCTTGTTCATTGCCTGCGTAATGGCAAGCTGCCTCTTTTGGTGAAGCAGTTTCTTTCTTAGTCTGTCGTTAGCTGAGGAAAATAACATATTGGTTTTAACAGGAGAGGCTTTAAAAACCTTCGCTTTTTATTCACTACTAAGTGATTAATTTTCTCGAGCAATATTTATTAACCCTTTGCTCGATTGGATAAAAATGCCATATCTTGATGTTAAATCTATAGTTTATTCTGACACTTACAAAAGAGCTTTGCAGCAATATATTTCTCTTGAGAAAAACATTCGTGCTACAGAAGGTAAAATCATTGCTTGGCCTGTTTTTTCAAAAAAACTTCATGAGCCAATAATTGCAGGCAAATATGCGGGACAACTCCATGCCCGTGTAACTGAAAATATTCGTATTATGTATACTTATGATCGTAAAACAAAAACAATATACTTTATGGATATTGTTACAAAAAATGATCTGGAAAAATCTTAAGTATTATCGTCTATGACGTGCTTTAACAAAACGTACACTTCGTCCGGATCAATCTGATGCGTATGCTCTATGACCTTGTCCGTATGTTCTTCTTTTCTTTGAGAAAGTTTGCGTGCAAGTTTCGTACCAATTCTTGTTTCACTTAATCTCAACATTGTTATTTGTGCTGGAATATGCTTAGGTGCTGTAGAATAATGTGCTGATATCTCGCCTGAATGTTCTGTGAACCCTATGTCGGATATTCTATCATGATATTGCAGTGTTGAAACTTCATCGTTATTTTCAAAATAAAGAAAGTACTTTGCGCCTTGGTAGGTTGTATTTTTATGGAACGTTTCTTTTTTTAAAGGAAGTTCTTGTGCAAGTCTCTCGGCAACATCACAAAGCGTGCTTTCGGTTAACAACTTCATTTTCTTAGCTCCCATGAATGATTACTACGTTAAGATACTATAAAAACCTAGACTTTAAAAACCTTCGTTTCTTATCTACTATTTAGTGGTTACTTTTTTGCTGTTTTCCACATCAGCTCGAAAAACTGCCTGTAGCTGTCTGCAATCTCCTTTTGTTTTATCAGTATCGAGATTGGGCTGTCCTTGCTCCACAATACGATCATTACCTTGTCCCCGTAAACATTTGTTGCTGTCGGCGAAGCAAAATCAAGGTATCTTACTTGCGCAAGGGGAATCTTTCCTGTTTTTCCGCGCGCAGACTCGTCGAATATTATCTTTACAGGAATCTTCTTCTCAGCTCTTCGCTTGTCAAACCAGATAAAGTAAAACTTGAGAATTTCCTGCGCCAATGGCGATGCTCCAAATATGAGAATTTCTTTTCCCTCGGCAATTTGGTCTTCGAAGGCAGTCTTCACTCCTGCCTTGCCCTTGAAGAAAAGCGTTTCCTGTTTTTCCTTTGTGAAGTTGTACTTGCCCTTTAATTCAGGCAGTATCTTGCCCAGCTCATTCTCTTTTTCCTTGATTAATTCCTGCAGTCTTGCAGGATCGACGGCAGAAAACAATCTCCTATTGTTTTGAATTATGTATCCAATCAGCCCTTTTTGTATCAATCTCTCTGTCGCGTCATAGACCATTCTTCTGTGAATGCCTGACTTTCTCGAGATTTGTCCTGCCAAGCTCGGCCCAAGGTCAAGCAAAGTAATGTAGACTTTTGATTCTACTTGTGTAAGTCCCAAATCAAGCAGTGCTTTTTCCATATTTATTCAGTAATTCTTTCTTATTTATTAACATTGTGGTGATAAAGTTCACCTCAAAAATTCATATACTCTCCTGTCTTACTATATTCAATATCGAGGAGGAAAATAACATGAGAAAAACATTTTTTAAAACACCAACACCGGCGCAAGTCAAGAGGCTTGATGCAGTTGCAATACTGCCTGAAGAAACAGGGCTTGCAGATATTGTACAGCAAATTGACGCAGTGGATGGCCAGAAAATAGTTATCTGCGAATCACCTGTCCCAGAACAATACCAATCAGCAAGAAAATTCATGAAGCACGGCCCTGAAATCACTATTCCAAGGGCTTATTCATTGCAGCAGATTGTTGAGAGAAACAAGACTCCTGTGCAATTGAGGGAAAAGGCATTTGCCGGCCAAACTCCAGGAGTCCAGTATTGCGGATATTCATTCGCCCCTGTTCTCGGAAATGACAGGAAAAAGCGCAGGGTATCGCTTGTTGAGTGCATAAATGGCGCAAAACTTTATGCATATGCAGCGTCTGGAAACTGTGCACCAATAACTGTAAAGCCTTACGATAACGCGCACCGCGTAACAAGAGAGGGTGCTGCAGTTATTGTTGACGTTCCTTCAAGAACAAAAGGCGAACAAAGATACAGGTTCAAGATGGAGTCTGTTCCTGTTATAGACAATCCGCTAAAATATGCTGTTGCACAAAGCATCTCTTCAGACCACCAGTGCGGAAGCACAAGGTTCAACATAAAGTACAACTATGCAGAAGACAAGCAGGATTCCAAGGTGTTTAATGTCTGCGCCCACGAGGTTGCAGCATACCTAGCAATCATTGACCACTACTGGAATAGCTTGAAGAATCTTGTTCCACTGCAAATGTCTCAGTTTGCAATTCCAACGCAGGAAACAGTTGACTTTGAAGGAAAGCTTAACGGCAATGTTCTGCTTGCATTCAAGGAAGATGAAAAATTAAAGCACAGGAAGCTGAACATGGCTGAAAGGGAAATCCTGCACTGGGAACGTGTAAGGCAGATGGGGCACGATGCAACATTCTTTGCACGAGAAAAAGTGAAAGATTACAAGTGGTAATTATTCAATCTTGACTTGCTGGCCTATGCTCTGTCCTGGCATTCCTGTTGAGAAAATAACTCTTACAGCTCCGCTGTTGCCGTGCGCAGCTGAAACTTTTCCTTTCAATTCCTTTTTTTCTGCTCCTGGAGAAGTCCAAGTGACTGATTTGCCAACTAATTTTGCAGCTTTCTCCTTGGAATCAACGCCGTTAATCTGCAAAATCATCTGATTGCCTGACTTTCTCTTGTAGCTTCCCCTGAAATTAACAATGACTGCTTCCATAGCTTGAATAATCAAGTGTTTATTTAAAAAGGTTTCCTATCACCACAAATAAGTCAGCACAGGCACAAGCAAGCACCCCATCGCATGGCTTCTTGAGCATCCTGTTAGTGGAGCAATCATTCCGATTGCAGTTCCAACTGCCATAACAATCAGCCCTTGAAATCCTGATACAACTGCGCAAAGAACAATAATAAAAGAAATAACTCCAATTGAAACTGCAAAATAATTCACTTTATTCATCATCAGAGCAAAAACCCTGCTGAAAATAAGTGTTAGTATTGTCGCAATCCCTCCTGCAAAAAGCGCAATTCCTGCAAAATAAATCATTTCAGTTGTATTCACTTTCAAGAAAGTTGAGAGCGCCTCCAAAGCGCCGTTTCGCGCACGCGAAAGCGTCACAAGAGTCACAAGCGACGCAAGAAAATCAACACCATTAATTCCTCCCACAAGAACAAGATATCCTGCATCTTTCAGCTTTGCAATGCTGTTAACAAGTAAAGCAGCATGCGCAGGGCTCATCCCTGGAAACAATGTTATTGCGCTTCCTCCGATTATTCCTGTGCCGACAGCTTTCATTATTTCTTTTCGTTCAATAAAAGCATAATTTGCTTTGCTCTGGCTTGGAATTATGCTTTGCTTGAGGCTCAAAAGCAGTCCGCTCATTCCAAATAATCCAGTTAGCATTGGAAACAATGGCTGGTTTATTGTCGTGTCAAGCACAATCAGCCCAAAGATTCCAGACGAAATAAATACTGCAAACCCCCATAATCTTCTCCAGCTAACTTCTCGAAAGATTAGAAACAGTATTATCAGCGGAATCAAGACTGGGAAGCTTGGGCTTAATGATTTGTACAAAAATGGAAATGCCTTTACCAATAATGGCAGTGCAATTACTGCAATAATAAGGCAAAGCAGTGAACCAATCGTCATAAGAAGTATAGCTTCCCTTCCTCGCCCTCTGAGAACATATTTGTGCGCAGGAAGCACTGCGAGCACTGTGTCGTCATTTGGCGCTCCCAAAAATACGCTCGGCAGCGAATCAAGAAAAGTGTGAGTTATTCCCATCGAGAAAATAAATGTTCCGATGGACAAAGGCGATGCAGTAATCCATGCTGAAATTCCTATCAACACTCCTGCAACGAGATTTATGTGTATCCCTGGAACAATTCCCGTGAAAATTCCTGCAATTATTCCAAGAATCAATGCAGTTATCATTCTCCAAGAAACTCTATTTTATTCTTGTACTCGTGAAGTTTTCCCTCGATTTTCACATCTTGCCCTTTTGTGTAGTTTACTTTCTCGAAAAATACTGCTGGAATAGGCTTTTTTGGCATTACTGAAACAATTGTGACTCCTTTTGTTGTATACGCGCTTGTTACAGTGCCCTCAAGAACAGTCATTATCCTTTCGTCTTCCTTGACAAAATTCTTTCCAATTGCAATGAGCGGCAGTCCTATAATAATCACGATAATTGCAATGAGCAGAAGTGTTTTTTCTTCCATAGCTTTTACTTGTTTTCCTGATTATTATGCATTTGCAGAAGAATTCCGGAAATTTTACGGCACTTTCATTGATTTTTCCGGTTTCAGCCGGAGATTTTATAAACAAGTTCTTTCAAATTCAAAGTTAATGGTATCGTGGAATCTTGAGCATATTTACCCATTAAAGAACACTAACAAGCTAATTTCGGAACTTTCGAAAAAAGTGAATTCTTTTCAGATGCTTAGAAGCAAGCTGAATCCTGCAATTTCTGATTCAGAGTTTCTCAAAATCCTTAAAACAAGCGAGGATATCAAGATAATTTCAAGCAAGCTCAATGCATATGCTGAGCTTTGGCTTTCTGAAAAAACAGCAGACTCGAAGCGCATTTCCCACTCGTCAAGAATAGACGAGACTATTGCTGACGCTTCAAACAAGACAATGTTCCTGTCGCTTTGGTTTAAGGAGCTTGATGACAAGAACGCACAGCGCTTAATCAGCTCTTCTGGCAAATATCACTATCTTCTTGAAATGATAAGAAAATTCAAGCCTTACACTCTCAAGGAAAAAGAAGAGCAAGTCATAACCCTGAAAAGCCTGACAGGAGCCAATGCTGTAGAGGGCATTTATGACATTGTATCAAACAGGTTCTTGTTTGACTGGGAAGGAAAAAAGAAAGCTCAGGATGAAGTGATAGGTTTTTTCAGAAATTCAAGCCCCAAAGTAAGAAAAAAAGCTTATAATCTTGTTCTCAGCAGATACGGAGAAGAAGAGTCTGTTCTTGGAGAGATTTACAGGATTATAGTAAATGACTGGAAGAATGAAAATATAAAGATAAGGGGTTTTTCTTCTCCAATATCATCGAGAAATCTCGACAATGACATTCCGAAAAAGGCAGTTGACGCATTGCTTTCAGTTATTCAAAAGAACCGCAATGTATTTCACGAATATTTCAAGCTCAAGGCAAAGATTTGCAGGATAAAGAGCATGACGAGATATGATATTTACGCTCCGTTCTCTTCTATCGAGAAAAATTATCCTTATGAAGAATGCAAGGAATTTGTTCTTGATACTTACAGAAAGTTTGACGAGCGCGCTTACAGGTTTGCAAAACAGATTTTTGACGAAAAACATGTTCATTCTGATATTGTTCCTCAGAAGCGAAGCGGCGCATTTTGCCAGAGCATTGTCAACAATATGGCGCCTTACATTCTTTTGAACCACACTGGAAAAGAGAGGGACCTTTTCACGATGATGCACGAGTTCGGCCACGGCATTCACAGTCTTGCAGCAAAGGAACAAACAGTTTTCACGTTCCATTCATCAATACCAATGGCAGAGACAGCTTCTATTTTCGGCGAGATGCTTCTCATGCAGAGGCTTTTGAGGGAATCTGAAAAAGAAAAAAAGGTTGCTTTGTTGATGAGCTCGTTAGACAATCAGTATGCCTCAATTATGCGCCAGGCATACTTTGTTATCTTCGAAATAAAAGCTCATGATATGATTGCAAAGGGTGCAACAATAGAGGACTTAAACAAAGCATATCATTCCTTGCTAAAAGAACAATTTGGCTCTTCTATTTCAGTGCCTGATGTTTTCAAGCACGAATGGAAATACATTCCTCATATTTACCATTCCCCGTTCTATTGCTATGCATATGCTTTCGGCAACCTTCTTGTTTTGGCTCTTTACACAATGTATAAAAAAGAAGGAAAGGCTTTTGTTGACAAATACCTGAAGATTCTCAGCTATGGAGGGTCAGAAAGCCCTTCAGACATTCTTATGGAAGTAGGCATTGACATAACCAAGGAATCTTTCTGGCAACAGGGCTTTGAAGTTATTAAGGAAGAACTTCGCGAGCTCAAAGCGCTTGCAGAATCAAAAAGCATATAAGACACTTCAATAACGCAATTTCATGGGTAAGAGGGTTCAGAGTCCAAGTTCTATCAATTGCTACAAGCAATGTCCTAGAAAATACTATTATTCGTACGTGCTAAAGATATCTTCAGCGCCAAATATCCACCAGGTTAGGGGAAATATCGCCCATTCTGTTCTTGAGAAATTTTTTGACATCAATGTCAGTCAGCTGTCAATGGAGAATTTTGAGACAGACTTGTTTATCGGCGTGCAGAATCTTCTCGTAAGCGAATGGCAGGCAAAAAGCAGCCAGCTTAAGAGGATATTAGGCGACCAGCATCAAATGATTTTTTATTTTGAGGAAACGCTGCTTATGCTTCAGAACTGGCTTGATTACTTCTGCAAGAAAGTGCGCTCACAACAGGGAACTTTTCAGGAAATATTCAAGCGCCTGACTCCTGTAAGGGAGCATTTGCTTCAGTCTGATGTTTTGCAGGTGAAGGGAATCATTGACGCTATCGAGCACCACCAAGACGGCTCTGTTAGAATTATGGATTACAAGACTTCGTCTTCTTTTGATGTTCAAGAGCACAGGCTCCAGCTTGGAGTTTACACTCTTTTGTACCACGAAAAATATGGAAAACTTCCTGACAAAGTCGGTGTTTATTTTCTTAAGGACAGGCCTAAGTATAT
>Ga0247727_10014868_pt1 | contig 12857 bp, 8 predicted proteins | sample WisWelCaveWW1625_FD_202498 | JGI IMG/M metagenome (GOLD analysis project Ga0247727, IMG submission 202498) | Biofilm microbial communities from Wishing Well Cave, Virginia, United States - WW16-25 | ecosystem: Environmental > Aquatic > Deep subsurface > Groundwater > Cave microbial mat | place...
CCACGACATCTTCGGGGAAGCGTTTGATGGTTTCTTCATAAGCCGCCAGCGCTTCGGGAAGGCGGTTCAGGTCTTTGAGGACTTCGGCGCGGCCATTTTGCGCCACGACATCTTCGGGGAAGCGTTTGATGGTTTCTTCATAAGCCGCCAGCGCTTCGGGAAGGTGGTTCAGGTCTTTGAGGACTTCGGCGCGGCCATTCCTGGCTACTTCATCTTTTGGAAAGTGCTCGATTGTTTTTTTATAAATGTTTAGCGCTTCATTAAATAATCCATTTTTCCTAAACAACTCGGCTTGGCTGTTCCAAATAACTTCATCTTCAACGTTAAGCAACAAGGCATACCCCAGTAATTTCTCTGATGTTTCAAGCTCATGAACATCCATCGCTGTTTTTGCCAAGCTGCAAAGCGTCATTGCCAAATATTTTTTCTTCCTCTGCCCCAACTGAAATTCAACAAGATCGTAAATGAAGCCCGTAGCACGATTCAAATCGCCTTGCTTGATCAGTGGAACAATAGCTTCGATCTGCTTGTCAACTTTGCTTTTCGCATCATCAGGGCGCAGGAATTTTTGTTTAGCCTTGGACTTATTTGTTCCCTTGTCGTAACTCAAAATCAATTGCGCGATCGGATCCGTTTCTTCGAACTCGGGAGACGCTTCCTGCTCAACCTCTTTAAAAGCATGCTTTTGATAGGAAAAACTAATCTTGTTTGAAATCTGGCTTTTTATTTCATTGAGGATCGCCGTGCTCCGAGTTCCGGCGGGGAGTTTTTTGTTGAAATCGGCGTTTGAGCCGAAAGCGACAACCAGCAAACTCAGCTTCTGAATATCATTTGAAACGACGGCCGTGACCATCTCAGCGAATACGCCCATTTCAATGAAAACATTTTCGGCTTCTATTTGCTCTTCATCATCGAAAAATGTCGCGGCGACGGTTTTCCAAACTTCCAGAACGACCGCGATAGCTTTCTGAGAAGCCAGAGCTTCTTTATAAAGCTGGTTGATCTTCGGCGTGTTGAGATTTTTCGATAGTGCCAAAGCGCCGTCGAGATCAGCCGATTTTGGCAACAGGCGGGCTAAGAATCTATTTCTGACAAATGTGTAAACCGTTTGATCCTGCAATAATTCTTCAGCGGCTTCGATGGACAGCAGACGGGTTTGCTCGCGAAGCTTGCCGTCAAAAACGCTGATCGTCAGGGTAAGCGCGCGATGGGCTTGCCGGTCGGCATCTAACAGCTCTCTGATTTTTTGAAGATTGATATTAGGAGTAGTAGCAATGGAAAATTCTGGATGGCAATCGCGAAAGAAGGAAAGATCACCTGGGCGACACTCATACGGGCCGTCGGATTCATCTACACCGACGGAAAAATATCGGCCAGCTTTTTTATAAATCGCTTTGCCGATTTTTCCCGATATGTAAACTTCTTCTATCATTCTTCTATCCAGTCTTTACCAACTACGGCGAGATAGTCTTTAATACCAGCAATCCAAGCAGATTCCGGTTTATTTTTCGCGGGTGTTTTTCCTAAAACTGACTCAATAGCGTTGTTATCGAACGCTCCGAATATATGCACTTCGATGAATCGGTCGGTTTGGCGGTTTCCTTCGCTGAATAGAAGAATCTTGGGGTAGTCATCGGGTGAAGTGCTTGAAGAGATTTCAGCCGCCAGTTTTGCTACTGCGACCTTGTGCCTTTCTTGCCAAATAGCTTTGTAGCCAGGCGGAATGGGATCCTTAAATTTTATGCCGTGTTCTTCGAGAAAGTGATAGGAATTTTTCTCCAGAACAGTCGCTCTTTTTGCTATGGCAATGTCTCTTAGCTTAACGGCGCAGGCTCCATAAGATTTAAGCCCGATCCCATCCAACGACAAGGCTGCGTATCTGATTTCTTGTCCATAACCGCCAAATAACATGGCTTCCACGGTTCGCCGATCACGGTCGTCTTGAGTCTTTGCAGATTTTCTAGTCTGCCCGCTTACCTGCAAATCGTAGGTCGAATAAAGCTCATTGTCGTAGGTCAGAAAGCGATGGAGATGATCAATGTTTATATTGATGACGGCAGAGCTTGTTTGAGCTATTTTCTCAAAGTTTTCAAGAGATGGATGGCTGTGATTTGCTTTCGAGTCATCGACAGCCTTTTTATATCTTGCCTCAAGGGCTTCACGTTCTTCTTTTCGATTGGCATCCCTTACATTCGGGAAGCCAATATCCTGACCGCAGGTGGGACAAAACCGGTCAGAGCAATCCGAAATATCTGCGTCACAGTTACTGCATAATATACGAAGCAATGAAGACCCCCGCCGAAAGGATGATTTTCACCGTTCTTAAAAACCAGCATAAAACTAAAGGAAATATAAAGTTTTTCTTCTGATTGTCAATGAACTTTTCTTTTCGCAAGAATAGCCATTGAAGTGCCACCTTACTTCAGCACATCAACACCCACATATTTCCTCAGCACCTTCGGCACCACGATCGTGCCTTCGTCGGTTTGATAATTCTCCATTATAGCGATGATCGTTCGCGGCAAGGCGAGGCCTGAGGCGTTGAGCGTGTGCACGTATTGCGGCTTGTCCGACGGCGTGGGACGAAAGCGAATGTTGGCGCGCCGCGCCTGGAAGTCTTCGAAGTTCGAGCACGAGGAAACTTCCAGCCAGCGGCCCATGCCCGGCGCCCAGGCTTCGAGATCGTAGCACTTGGCCGCCGCAAAGCTCATGTCGCCGCTGCACAGCAGCAGCACGCGATACGGCAGTTCGAGCAGTTGCAAAACTTCTTCGGCGTTCTGCAAAAGCTTCTCATGTTCTTCGTAACTGGTCTCCGGCTTCACAAACTTCACCATCTCGACCTTGTCAAATTGATGCAGGCGCATCAGACCTTTGGTGTCTTTGCCGTAAGCGCCGGCCTCGCGGCGAAAGCACGGGGTGTAGGCGGTGTAATAAATCGGCATCTGCTCGCCGTTCAAAACCTCGCCGGCGAGCAAATTGGTCACCGGCACTTCGGCGGTTGGAATCAAAAAAAGATCGTCGGCTTCGATGCGGTACATGTCGGCTTCGAGCTTGGGAAGCTGGCCGGTGCCGAACATGGCCTGGCGGTTAACGATGACCGGCGGAGAGACTTCGGTGTAGCCGTGTTTGTCGATGTGCAGATCGAGCATGAAGTTGATCAACGCGCGGGCTAGGCGCGCGCCGCGGCCGATGAAATTGACAAAGAACGAGCCGCTGACTTTCGCGCCGCCGGAGAAGTCGATGAGCTTTAGCTGCTCGTTCAAATCCCAATGCGGCTTGACTTGAAAATCCCAGCGCGGTTTCTCGCCCCATGTTTCGACATGCTCAACAACCTTGACGACGACGTTCTGCTCGGCGCTGGTTCCCACCGGCACACTGGCATGGGGCAAATTGGGAATGCGGATTTGCAGCTCGTAAAGCATCTGCTCGGTTTTCTTGACTTCATCATCGAGCGTCTTGATGCGGTCGCCGACTTTTTTCATTTCCGCGACGGTAGCTTCGGCATTCTCCCCGCGCTTTTTCGCCCGGCCAATATCCTCAGACACTTTATTGCGCACAGCTTTCAGCTCTTCGACCTCCGTGAGCAGCCGCTTGCGCTGATCATATAGCATTGGAAAAGAAGCGAGATCGACCTTGTCGCCTTTTTTCTGGATGCCCTGCATGACAAGATCAAAATTTTCGCGGATGAATTTTAAGTCCAGCATAAAAATCCCTGGTAATGAAGCGGTTTTCAAAAAATTTATGATGCGTTTAATGGGTGGGAAATTATCAAGAATAGACTCAAGATGCAAGCGATTCTTGGTTGGCAACAACACTGCATCTCAAATTCCCATAGAATTACAAAATTCATTCTTGACTTTCTCGCAAAACTTTTGCATATAGCGCTACGCCATCCTGAATATCATATCCATTGCAATCACACATCTCGAAGGCGGTTTTTACTCCGAGGGATGACAGACATAGTGAAGACATGTGGTTGGGAAAAAGAGGCCTGCGATTAAATGGAATATAAATTCAAATCACACAAAATTTCTGTTAAAAATAGCGAGTCAGAAGATAAGCCAAATGAAGATTATTTCATAGCTGACGATAGCAATGGCATTTATATTGTTGCAGATGGTGTAACAGCCACGCCAAGGAGTGGCGATAAATACCCCAATCCAGCAGGTGGTCAGTTAGCTGCGCGTATGTTTTGCGAAGAAGTCTATAAACATCTTCTCTTCAACAAGAAAGCAATAGAGACAAAATCCGTTGAGATTGTAAAACAAGCAATAAGTTTAGCCAATCTTAAAATTTGTTCTCTAAATCAGGCACATAATCGATATAAAGAAGCCAATTTTGCTGATAAAGATTACTTTGGAACTGTTGGGACTGTGGTTGTAGCGACAAACGAAAGATTCTCTATCCTTCATGTTGGGGATGTGATGGCTTTGTTGAAAAGAAAATTAAATATTGATTTACTGACGAATATCCAGACTAGAAACGTTTTTGAATACAAAAAGAAAGTCACAGAAACTGGTATTATTAATCCAAGAGATTTGGCCATCACAGTTAGAAGGGATTTCAGAAATAATATCAACTCACAAGGACTGAACGGTGAGAAGGTTGGCTATGGTGTATTCACAGGCGAAGAAGGAGTTAGAAATTTTGTCCAAGTTTGTGAAGTACCATTTCACGAAAATGATACACTCTTGATACTAAGTGATGGTCTCGAACCACTGATAGATTATGTGCTGCACAACCCCGAGGGAATGCTTTTATTTTGTCGAATGATAGATGAAGGTCCAGAATTTCTCAACTGGTTGCTTGCTGAAAATCAACAGTTTGAAAAACGGTCAGATGATAAAACAGCACTCGTAATCAATGTGTAACTCACTTTGAGAAAAAGTATTGACAAGTGTGGAGGTGTAGTAGTAAATTGCCGTTGGTTCGCGTTATGTGGAAGCGATTGAAGTGCGCGTCCTGCAAGCACATTGCAGTACATTCTGTACGCGATAGATCATGTCTTGTGAAAATTATTGGAGGTTACAATCATGCATCAACACAATAGTTCTATCGTCAGCAAATCGACTACTACAGCACTCGGTCTCCCTCAATTCGTTGATAGAGACCAGGAGTTAGTTGTCGTTAGGCAAGAAGGAACACAGGCTGTACCTGCAATACTCTGTAGAAAAACAAGCGAACTCTCTGGTACGGTAAGAATTTCAGGTTCCAAAAACGTTGGCCTCAAACTCCTCACTCTTACCCCAATGTTTCGTCAACCAGTGTTGTTAAGAGGCGTACCAAAGAATAACCAAGTTCGGTATCTTTTAGATTTGCTCGGATCCTTGGGACTTACTGTATCAATCGAATCGGAAACCCCAATTGGGTTAGACGTCAAGGTTCATGCTGCGACCGTCTCGCGTAACAAGTTTGAATACCAGGAGTTGAGGTGGTGCCGCCATATGTTCTTATTGGCGATGTCTATTTTACTCAGGACTGGCAGTGTAGAGGTCCCACTTCCAGGATACAGCCACTACGGCCCACGTCCGGTCGACGGCCAGCTCAATGGTCTGCGTAAGATGGGAGTTATCGTACATCCAGTGAAGAATGGAATAGTGCGTATGGAATTGCCTGATAATGGCCTGAGGGGTGCTGATATTTTTTTGTCGTTTCCATCAAATGCAGTGACTGAGGCTTTGCTTATGGTGCAGCACAGGAGCCTGAAACAGTAGAGATTGTGAAATTCTTTCAAGAAGCGGGCACAGATATTGTCGGTGGTGGGACTCCAACGGTTACTATACATGGATGTGGTCTGGATGCACTCAATAGTCCATCAAGTTTCACGATCATGCCGGACAGAATAGAGGCGGCTACTTTTGGAGCAGCCGTAACAATCTGTGGTGGAGAGGTTCAACTCGATGGTGTGCGTAATGCACATTTGGGCGCAGTGAGAGCTACACTTTTTGATCTCGGGACTGAGATCGTAGCAGAGAGTGATCGTACTTTGGTTCTTCGGGCAAAAGGACGACCTACTCCAACAAACATTATCACTGGCTCATTCCCTTGCTTCCCAACCGACTCACAAGGCCCTTACTTAGCTGCTTTATCTACTTCACGCGGAGTTTCAGTTTTGCAGGAACGCTTATGGTCTAACCGATTATCCCTTGCTATGGAGTTGAAACGCATGGGAGCACAGATTGACCTATTAAATGGTCAGGTGGCGGTGATTACAGGAGTAGACCAGTTAAGTGGCGCACCAGTCATTGGCACAGATCCGCGCGCAACAGCAGCATTAACCTTAGCGGGACTTTTTGCTGATGGAGAGACTGTCGTTACTGGCAATGATCTACTTGATAACGCATACGATTCATTTATTGAAAAGCTTCGCGGTCTTAACGCAGAAGTCTCGCGGGTGACAGTACCAGTTGGTATTTTTGGACATCATCATCCCGTGTATGGACGTTTAGAAGCTTTTTGAGATTTCATTAAGTCTAACATCTTTTTGGGAGAAAACATGAGATACGTAATCACTGGCGGAAAGCCCCTCAAAGGAACTTTGTTTGTACAAGGAGCTAAAAATGCAGTTTTGCCAATGATCGCTGCCGCGCTACTCGTGAAAAAAGGGCAGACGGTTTTACGAAATGTGCCTCCACTGAATGACGTACGCATATCGATTTCATTGGCTGAATCGGTTGGGGCCAAGGTTACCTACTATGAAGATGAGAGAATCCTTGTGATCGATGCATCCTCAGTAGAAAACCACGTTTTAGACTCAGCGCTAACAACCCAATCACGGGCCTCGATACTGTTTTTACCAGTCGTACTTCATAGGCTTGGAAAGATAGAATTTCGCGGTATCGGAGGATGTGCACTTGGTGTTCGGGGTCTCGATTTCCATTATAATGGTTTTAAGCGCCTCGGCGCGCAGGTTGCAGGTGAGCATGATCAGTTGACAATCAAGGCAGATCGGTTGCATGGAAACTTAGTCTATCTGGATGTTCCCAGCCAAACAAGCACTGAGAATCTAATGATGGCGGGATGCTTGGCCTCTGGAGAGACTATTATCGAGAACGCTGGTTCGGAGCCAGAAATTGTTGACTTCGCCACTTTCTTATCCAAGATGGGTGCAAAATTGTACGGTGTTGGATCGAGAACAGTTATTTTAGAAGGTGTGAAGGAACTCCAGGCGTGTGAACATACTGTGATGTATGATCGTCTCGACGCAGGCCCATTCATGATGGCAGCGGCAGTAACAGGAGGCGACGTTGCTTTTGTTGGGGCTGAACTTGAAAACATGAGGCTCTTGGTGGTAAAGCTGCAACAAATGGGAGTTCATGTTGAGTCCGACGGACAGCTAGTTCGGGTTAAGGGACCAAAACGGTTGAGACCTGTGAACGTGATTACTAATCCGTACCCTGGCTTTGCTACCGATTTTCTACCAGGTAATATGGCTATTGCCTCAGTCGCCCAGGACGTTAGTTACTTTCGTGAGACTGTCTTCGTGGATCGATTCACGCAAGTAGAAGGTCTCAATTCACTTGGGGCTCGCGTCACTAAGAAATCAAGTGATTTTGCAATAGTCGAGGGTGTTAAATCGCTGCAAGGTGGATTTCTCACAGCCCCGGATCTTCGAGCAGGTATGGCATTTGTACTTGCGGGACTCGTTGCTACAGGAGAGACAATCATTGAGAACATCTATCAGATTGAACGCGGCCATAGTGATGTCGATGTACGGCTTCAGAGTTTAGGTGCAAACGTGACAAGAACTGTAACCTAAGTATTGTCAACTACACAGTTGCAAGTCAGCCAGTAGATGAGGATCGCACAAAAACCCCTACTGCACCTTCTCAAACCGATTCTGTCGAATTTGCACGAGGTTGATGTATTGGTTCATGCGGCGGTTGGAGGTGAATTCGATCTTGCCGCGGAGGGCGGAAAAGTTTTGGGTGGCGGAAAGAGCCTGGCGCATCTGGCTGCGGGTGCGCGCGCCGGAGGCAATGGCCGAAAGAACTAAACGAGCTGCATCGATGCCGAAGATTTCCCACATCTCCGCCGTGCGGCCGGTGCGCAGGCGAAAGTCGCTGCGGAGATTTCTGTATTGCGCGTCGAATTGGTTGACAAAATAATCGCTGGGGAAAATCGCCCCTTCGACATAGCGCTGCAATTCCCGGCTCTTTTCGAGATCGGCGACGTACCAATGCTCGCCGCCGAGAATCTGCGTGCGGATGTTGAAGTATGAAACCTGCCGCGCAATCGCGCCAACTTCATCGTCATACACCGGAAGAAAAATCGCGTCGATGTTGGTCACGGGTACATCGTTGCAGTCGACAATGCCTTCTTTTAAGCGGCGTTGCCGTTCGTCGAAATTTTTGTAACGCGCCTCTTTGAAGCGTTCTTCAAACGCCTTCCATTCAGCGTTCAAATTGATTTCCGACAAAATTTTTCCGTTTGCCACGAGCGTGTCTTGCAAGGCGTGACGAAAAGCAATTTCGCGAATGCTTTTGAAGTGACGGCTGAGATCATCCGGTTTGTCGTAGTACCATTTCTGCGCTAAAATTTGCCCGCCCAACCGGTCTACTTCGGCGGTAAACCCGTCGACCATTTGCCTGCCATACTCGTTCTGCGGTGCGATCGTCACAAAAATTTTCTTGCCCATTTTTTCAACGGCGTGCCGCGCTAAAAAAGCGCCCTTCGACTCAAGGTCGGCGGTGGCTTGAAAAACATTTTCGCCAAGCTGGGTGAGATCGTTGACCGTCGGCGTGGGAATGACGGCGGGCGCGCCGGCAGTCTGCGCCAACGCGGCGATGCCGCCGGAAATATCGGTCTCCAACTCTCCTATCAATGTCACCAGCGATTGATCTTGCAACAGCTCCTGCGTCTCTTGCAAAGCATGCAGCATGTTGCTGCCGGAATCTTTGACGATCAATTCCATCGGTGGCGAATTATTTTTTTCACGGCGAAAGCTGTCGAAAGCGTATTTAATACCTTCGTATACACTTTTGCCTTCTTTGGCAAAGTCCCCGGAAAGCGGCAGGATGATCCCCACGCGGAGAGAGGTGTTTGGGCGTTCGATAGTGGTTGAAAGGAGAGCGTTCAACTCGTCGTTCACTTTGCTGCGCGGAAAAGATTTCTTAAAGGCTTCGACGGTTCTTACGGCATCGTCGCGATCTCCCGCAGCCAGCAAATTGCGGGTAATCTGCACGGCAAGCAGCGCCTGTCCGCGATCTCCCCGTATCGATCTTTGCAAAACTTGCAACTGCTCGGTGGAGATATAGTCTGCCGCCAACACCCGCGCGAGCTGCGCTTGGCGGCTGACCAACTCCGGCCTCACACCGTGATCAACCACCCACAAAAATTCGCGGAGGGCGTCTTCATAGTTTGCTTGTTTGAAATAAATCGCTCCGGCCAGTGCGCGGCAGAATTCCGCGTACTTGCTTTCGGGAAAATTGTCGAGAAGTTTTTGAATATCGTTGAGGGCATCTGTAAAGCGGCCAAGCTGGTAGGATGAGCTGGCGCTCATGTACAACGCTGCGGTGGAGCGCTGATGCCATTTGACAGCGTCGGTGGGCTTTGCGCTGCCGGTAAGTTCGGCGAAGTTTTGATCGGCCTGCCGAAACAAGCCGGAGTTATAATTCTTGACGCCACGCTGAAAAAGCTCTTCGACTTCAGGGCGATACTGCACGACCGGCGCTTGTTGCGCGTGGCTCGAAATCGAGATGAATAACAAAACAAACGAACTGCCGGCAACCCTGCACAAGGTTCGCAAGATGCGCATCATTCCACCGTTACACTTTTGGCGAGATTCCTGGGCTGATCGACGTCGCAGCCGCGCATGATGGCGATGTAATAGGCCATAAGCTGGAGCGGAACAATGGCGAGGATGGGCGTCAGAAAATCCAGCGTGCGCGGAATGTAGAAGACGTGATCAGCGCGTTTCTTGATTTCATCATCCCCCTCGGTGGCGATGGCGATGACCCGGCCCTTGCGCGCGCGCACTTCTTCGATGTTGCTGACGATTTTTTCATACGTGCTGTCGCGCGTGGCGATGAACACCACCGGCATGTTTTCGTCGATCAAAGCAATCGGGCCGTGCTTCATTTCTGCAGCGGGGTAGCCTTCAGCGTGAATGTAGGAAATTTCCTTGAGCTTGAGCGCGCCTTCGAGCGCAACTGGAAAATTGTAACCGCGGCCAAGATAAAGGAAGTTGCTGTTCTTGTGATAAATCTCGGCGATTTTCCTGATCTGTTCGCGTTGATCGAGTATCTTCGCGACTTTCTCGGGCAGGGCTTGCAACTCTTGCACGATTTCCGCCCCGCGCGCTGCCGACATGCTGCGCTTGCGCGCAAGCAACAGCGTGATCAACGACAAAACAGTCACCTGGCTGGTAAATGCTTTCGTCGAAGCCACGCCGATCTCCGGCCCGGCATGCAGGAAAACTCCGGCATCGGTTTCGCGCGCAATCGAGGAGCCGACGACATTACATATTCCATAAACCTTTGCGCCCTTGCGTTTGCCTTCCCGCTGCGCGGCGAGTGTGTCGGCAGTCTCGCCCGACTGGCTGATCAGCATCAGCACCGTGTCGCGGTCGATGATCGGATCGCGATAGCGGAACTCCGAGGCATATTCCACTTCCACCGGCGTGCGGAAAAACTCTTCGAGCATGTACTCGCCGATAAGCGCCGCATGCCACGAGGTGCCGCAGGCGGTCAAGAGAATGCGCCGGGCATAAAGCAAGGAATCCAGTTCTTTCTCCAATCCACCCAGTTTCGCCGTCCCGTCTTCCTTCAGCAGGCGGCCGCGCATCGCGTCCTGAATCGTTTGCGGCTGCTCCATGATCTCTTTGAGCATGAAATGATCGTAGCCGCTTTTTTCGACGCGCGCGAGATCGTATGCAATTTTTTCAATAGGCTTTTCGACGACTTCATCGTGAATGGTCTTGACGACCATCTGCCCGGGCTGAAGTATCGCCATCTCGCCGTCGTCGAGATAGGTGACGTTTTTCGTGTGGTTGATGATCGCCGAGGCGTCGGACGCGACGAAGTGCTCGCCCTCGCCGATGCCGATCACCAGCGGGCTGCCGTGTCGCGCGGCGACGATCATGTTCGGCTCGTCGCTGCAGAGCACGGCGATGCCGTAGGTGCCTTCCACCTGCGTCAACGCCAAGCGAACCGCTTCGTCGAAGCGAATGCCCTGACGATAAATTTCTTCGATGAGATGCGCGAGCGCTTCGGTATCGGTTTCTGATTTGAATTGATGCCCGTTGGCTGCCAGCTTGGTTTTGATGGCGCCGTAGTTCTCAATGATGCCGTTATGGATGATGGCAATTTTGCCTGACGAATCGGTGTGCGGGTGGGCATTGACGGTGTTAGGAACGCCGTGCGTTGCCCAGCGCGTGTGCGCCATGCCGGCGGTGCCGTTCAGTTGGCGGTTGCCGATGGCTTTTTCCAACGAGGAGATTTTCCCGGCCTGTTTTTCAATAAACAATTTGCCTTGGGTAATCAAGGCGATACCGGCGGAATCATAACCGCGATATTCCAGCCGCTTCAAGCCTTCGAGCAAAAGCGGGGTGATCTTTTGCTGGCCGACGTAACCGATAATGCCGCACATTGAGATTTCTCCTGGTCGTGGTCATCCACCGATGTGAAGTTCTAAAGTTGTGCAGAATAATAGAAAGCGGCTGGTTCAAAAGCAAGAGAATTTCGGGCAGGCTGAAAAAGCAAACAGAGGCATTCGTAAATTGTTGTTAAGATTTTACTCCCACTCAATCGTGCTCGGCGGCTTGGAGCTAATGTCATAGACGACGCGATTGATGCCGCGCACTTCGTTGGTGATGCGGCTCGAAATATTTGCCAGCAACTCGTGCGGAAGCTGCGACCAATTTGCAGTCATGCCATCGACGCTATCCACTGAACGCAAGGCAATCGTCATCTCGTAGGTTCGTCCGTCGCCCATGACGCCGACGGATTGCACCGGCAAGAGCACGGCAAATGCCTGCCAGACTTTTTCGTACCACCCGGTTCTGTGAAGCTCTTCGATAAAAATCGCATCGGCATCGCGCAATAGCTTCAAGCGCTCCGGCGTCACTTCTCCCAAAACGCGCACCGCCAAACCCGGCCCGGGAAATGGATGCCGCCCCAGAATTGCGTCAGGCACGCCGAGGGTTTTGCCGACGCGGCGGACTTCATCTTTAAAGAGTTCTCGCAGCGGCTCGATAAGCTGTAGGTTCATGTCCTTGGGCAACCCGCCGACGTTGTGATGCGTCTTGATGGTCACCGACGGCCCGCCGCGTGGCGAGACGCTCTCGATGACGTCCGGATAAAGCGTGCCCTGCACTAAAAAACGAATTCCAGAAATTTGTCGCGCCTGGTCTTCAAACACGCGAATGAATTGTTCGCCGATAATGCGACGCTTTTGTTCGGGTTCGACAACACCGCGAAGTTTTGAGAGAAATCGCTCGGAAGCATCGACCATTCGAAAACCCGAGCCGAACATTTTTTGAAAAGTAGCGCTCACCCGGGGCGCTTCATCTTTACGCAGCAAGCCGTGATCGACAAAAACGCAATGCAATTGATCGCCAATGGCGCGATGGGTCAGCGCCGCAGCAACCGTCGAATCCACGCCGCCGGAGAGCGCGCAGATGACGTGCTCGCTCCCCACCTGCTGCCGGATTTTTTCCACGGCTTCATCGACAAAATTCTGCGGCGTCCAATCCGGCGCGCAGCCGCAAATTTTCAGCACGAAGTTTTCGAGAATGCGTTTGCCTTCGACCGTATGCGCGACCTCGGGATGAAATTGCAGGCCGTAGAGTTTTCGTTTATCATCGGCAATGGCAGCGTAAGGGCAATTTTCTGTTTTGCCGAGAGCGACAAACCCCG
>Ga0247727_10014869_pt1 | contig 12856 bp, 7 predicted proteins | sample WisWelCaveWW1625_FD_202498 | JGI IMG/M metagenome (GOLD analysis project Ga0247727, IMG submission 202498) | Biofilm microbial communities from Wishing Well Cave, Virginia, United States - WW16-25 | ecosystem: Environmental > Aquatic > Deep subsurface > Groundwater > Cave microbial mat | place...
GGTGCCGCTCGTTCATGAACCTTTGCAGGTAGTGCCCGGGGATCAGCTCGTGAAACACTGTGGCCCGCGAGAAGTGGATGTTGTTCCCTCTCATGCTCATGAGCTTCTGCTCGTGGCTCATGCCGTCGGTGGGATAGGAGACGCTGATCACCTCGCCGCCGGTGAAAAACGGATTGACCCGCTGCCGCTCGGGGCTCATCATCTGCACGCGCCAGGTGTCGCGCGCCAGGGGCGGAATCGTCACCAGGTTGCGTTTTTCCAGGTACTCGATGGCTTCCACGGCCTGGTGCACGATCAGGGCCGGCTGCTCGCCGGCGGGCACGTAAAGGTTCTTGACGTGCTCGAGGGCGCGCCGCCAGTCCTCGCCGAAGCCCAGCTCGCGCGAAGCTTTCCGCATCTCCGCCTCGCACCAGGCAAACTCTTTGTTGGCGATGGCCAGCAACTCGTCCGGCGTGTAGGGGATCATCTCGTGGGCCAGCTCGCTGAGCAAGGCCCCCCGGCCGATGGGATCTCCGATGATTGTGTCGCGATCCTCCTTCTTGACGCCCACCAGCTTTTCTCTGAGCAGCCCCGCGTATCTCTCCAGGCTGGCCTCCACCTGCTTGTGAGGCTGGGCCGCCCACCAGGTGAAGGCAGGGTGGTAGGCGTTGTAGAACTCGAACCATTGGCGGAGCGTCCGGCGGAGGGTTTCGACCGTCCGAACCGCGCGGTTGGCGACCGCCTTGTGGACCTTCAACTCCTCCGGCTTGGCGGCGCCCCGAACCCGCCGCGACAGTTCCTCGATCTGCTTGTCCATCTCGACCAGGGTAGAGGCGGCTTGGGCCGGGTCCAGCGGATCGACGCGCTGGCGAGCCTCATGCAGAGCGACGACTGTCGAGGCAAATGGGACCAGCGATGACATCTCCTCGACGCGCTGGCGATTCAGGTCGAGCTGCCGGATCTCGCGATCCAGCTCGTTTCGGAGCAGGAGGAAATCGATGCGCGCTTCGAGGCCCAGGCCGTCAAAAGGGACGCGGTCCAGCGCCGATCGCCACGCCTGATGAAACTGCCGCAGGATCCGGCCGCCCCCTGGCGACGTCGACGCGTCATGAAAACGCTGCAGGCTTCCGCGGTCGGCCGAATACAGTTCCACCATCTCCCGCAGATCTTCGGCATTCGGGCGCGTCACGGCCGACAGGTTCGGCGCCTCGTAGACGGAAGGAGCCGGACGTCGAAGTTGAGCCGGCTTTTGATGGTCGTTCGGGACCCCTTGGGCGTAGATCGCCACCGGAGCCCAGGGCGCCGCCAGCAGGAGCGTGACGGTCCCCAAGAAATGATGTTTCGGCGAGGCCCCAGCGGGCTTCTTCCTCATCGGGGGTCGCTCAATTTATAATCTATTGCATTCTAGGGGGGTTGCGCCACAGAAGTCAACACGCGGTAGACGTGGTAGACACGCTCACAGCGACGGATCGCGGGGATCGACCTGTAAGGGCTGTGGCTGCTCGCCTTCGCTGACGAAGGGATCTTTCTGGTCAGGCTCCGACTGGTCAGGCTCCGACTGGTCAGGCTCCAAAGGGTTCCGGCGTTGCAGCTTGCGCTGCAGCCGCTTGGCGAATTTCTCCTGCTGCTTTTCCCTTCGCTGCTGCTCTTTTTGCCGCTTCTTGAACGTCTGTGATCCGCGACCAGCCATGGTTGCTCCTGAAAGGAACGAGCCGCCAGAAGGCGGCCCCAGTTATCGGCGACTGACGAGGCCGAGCCGGCCAGGCATTGTTCACCAGCGTGAAGTGCGGCCGCCGCGGCCCCGCCCGCGTCCGGAACCGCCGCCGGAACCGCCCCCGGAACCGCCGCGTCCGCCGCCGTAGCCCCCTCCACCGGCGGGCTTCGGGCGCGCTTCACTGACGTTCAGGGCTCGACCGTTGAGATCGGTCCCATTCAGTTGAGCGATGGCCGTTTCCGCGTCGCGTGATTCCGTCATTTCGACGAAGGCGAAACCACGAGGCTGACCGGTGTCGCGATCGGTCACGATGTTCACCCGCTCGACGGCGCCGTATTGCGTGAAGGCGGCCGTCAGGTCTTCTTGCGTTGTCTGGTAGCTGAGATTCCCCACAAAGATCTTAGTCATAAGAGCTCATTGTAACAGTTCAAGGGGGGGCTGGACAAAAGATTTTGGTAGTCTGTGGGCGGGAAGCCATCGAACTCCCCGGCCGGGCCAGCTCGACCGGCAGCCTGCGTCGGATCCGCCAGGACTGCACGCGGTTATAGTAAGATGCCAGTAATGGTCGGCCGCACAGTGGCGCACTACCGGATCCTCGACAAAATCGGCGCCGGAGGCATGGGCGTCGTCTACCGGGCGCGCGATACGCAACTGGAGCGCTCGGTGGCCCTCAAGGTTGTCGGCGAGCAATCTCAGGTTGGTGGCAACGCCCGGGCGCGCCTGCTGCGGGAGGCCCGGACCGCCTCGGCCCTGAACCATCCCAACATCTGCACCATCTACGAAGCCGGCGTGGCCGACGGGGAAACCTACATCGCCATGGAGCTGGTGGAAGGCCAACCCCTGAGCGCCATGATTTCCGGCGACGGGCTGCCGGTCGAGATGTCGATCCGCTACGGGGCGCAGATCGCCGATGCTTTAGCCCACGCGCACGAGCACGGCGTGGTGCATCGCGACCTGAAGAGCGCGAACGTGATCATCACCCCGGCAGGCCGGCCCAAAGTGCTGGATTTCGGCCTGGCCAAGCGGGTGATCGAGGGGTCCGAGGAGGCCACGCGTTCCGAGGAGTCGCTCACCGAAGCAGGCGCTGTCCTCGGCACCCTGTCCTATATGGCGCCGGAAGTTTTGCGCGGGGACCCGGCCGACGCCCGCAGCGACCTGTGGGCGCTGGGGGTGATGCTGTATCATGCCGTGACCGGGACCTTGCCGTTTCGCGGGCCGACGGCGTTCCAGATCAGCTCGGCGATCCTGCGGGATTCGGCGGCGCCGCTGCCGGTGCATGTGCCGCCGGGGCTCGCCGCCATCATCCAACGCTTGCTGGCCAAGCAGCCCGGGGAGCGATACCAACGCGCCGGTGAAGTGCGCGCGGCGCTGGAGGCTATTCAGCCGGGCGTGGCGGTTTCCGGTCCTGCGCCGGTGGCCGGGGTTTCGCGCCGGCGCTGGATTTGGGCCGCCGGCGCGGTGGCGGTCGCCACGGGACTTGTCTGGGTGGGCCTCCAGCGATGGAGCAAGCCGCCGGCGCCGGCCAGCGAACGGCGGCTCAGCGACGGGAACCGTCCCTCAACGAACACCGAGGCGAACGAGTACTACGAGCGAGCCATGCTGTTTGCGGGGGCCGGAGCTCGGCACGACCGTCCACAGATGCAGCGGATGCTGGAGCGGGCGCTGGCGCTGGACGCAAGGTTTGCCGCCGCCCGAGCCCAATATGCTTTCACTCATATGCTCCTGATTCTTCAGGGGGACTCCAATGACCCGAGCTGGCTCTACAAGGCGCAAGAGGAGGCCCGGCAGGCCCTGAAGGACGACCCTGGTTGCGGCCTCGCCCACTCGGCCCTGGCCGGGACCTATCTCATCCAGGGACGAAAAGAATTAGTTCCGGGAGAAGTTGAAAAGGCTCTGAAGGCAAATGCGGAAGACCCAGCGGTCCACACCTGGCTCCCGATGTACCACTGGTACAACGGGGACTACGGGCAGGCCATCCGGGAGCTAAAGCAGATCAGTGCGCGCTGGCCGATGTTCTGGCCGGCCCGCTTGAATCTTGGTGAATTCCTGCGGGAGCAAGGCGACACGGCCGGCGCGATCCGGGAACACGAGCGAATCCTGGAGCAGGATCCCCACAGTAGCGCCCCCCTTGCCTTTCTGGCTCGCACCTACATGGATTTGGGCGACCTTCGGAAAGCCCGCCAAGCTCTGGAACGTATCCGTGCCGAAGATCGGCAGAACTACCGCATCCGGCTGTGCTGGGCCCTGCTGCTGGCGCTGGAGGGCAAAAGGACCGAAGCCTTGCGGGAAATGGACCGCGACGTTCAGGCGTATGCCGAAAACCATTCCGTTGTGCCCTTGCAGGTGGCCGAGTTTTACGCGGTGATGGGTGATACGGTCAAAGCGCTGGAGTGGCTGGACCGGGCCGTGCGCATGGGGGATGACCGGGAAGACTGGCTGCGCCGGGATCCGCTGCTGGCAGGCATCCGGGACCAGCCACGTTTCCAGCAGATGCTGGCCTCGGTGGCCTACCGGCGCAAGCAACGGTCCGCAGCGGCGTCCGAGAGTCGCTGAGGACCCCGCAACTCCGGGGCCTTTTCGCGGTTAATGCTAGTGTAGTGTCCCAGCTTACGGTTGACAATCAGTGGGGCGGCCTTCAGGCCGCGGCCGGGCTTTAGCCCGGCCCTCCAGGGTGCGGGGCTAAAGCCCCGCGCGGGCTGAAGCCCGCCCCACGTGGAACGTAATCAAGCGGTCACGGAACTAGTAGGGCGCCGGCCCGGATCAACAAAGCGGCGCCGTCTCACCGGCTCTCGTGGGCGCCGAAAGCGAGCCTGGACCGTCAAGGGTTGGGGCGGTCCCCCCAACTTTAGGGGACGAAACGGTAGGATTTGTGCATAATAAGGGCAGGGCCCAACCCAACCCTTCCCCTGGAGGTCCATCCCGATGCTTGAAAAGGCGTTTCTGGCGGCCGCCGCGACGTTATCGCTTGCCGCGGGCCCCGCCTTGTCCGCCCCCGCAAAAACCACCGCCGGGGATTCCCACTTCCGGGCGAAGCTTTCCAAGGACGCGAAGGTCCTGCATGCCCTAAACCGGTTGACTTTCGGGCCGCGCCCCGGCGACGTCGAGCGCCTGCGGGCGATCGGTCTCGAAAAGTGGATCGATCAGCAACTGAATCCGAGCCGCATTCTGGAGAACCCGTCGCTCGGGGCGCGGCTCGAGCCGCTCCAGTCGCTGAGAATGAGCTCGGGCGAGATGGCCACTACCTATCCGCCGACCCAGGTCCTGCGCGCCATGGCGGCCGGGCGGACGCCGTTCCCCGACGACCCGAAGCTGCGCAAGACCTTCGAGCGGCTGGCCGAGCGGTACAAGCCCAATGCCGCCCAGAACCCCGCCCCGACGCAGGAGTCCCTGCAGTCGGTGGCGGCGAGGCTCCTGAGCGAGGAGCAGGCCCGTGTCGTTCGCTCCGGCTCCGCCGAGGAGAAGCTGCAACTGTTCTTCTCCCTCCCGGAGGATCAGCAGGACGCGCTGCTCGACGCCATGCCCCAGGGCGCCCGGCGCGAGATTCTGGCCCGGGCCCCGGCCGAGCTGCGGCGCCGGATAATGCTCATCTCCCTACCCCAGGAAGTGGTCGCCCACGACCTGATCGAGGGCAAGCTGTATCGCGCCCTTTACAGCAACCGGCAACTGGAAGAGGTCCTGGTCGACTTCTGGTTCAACCACTTCAACGTGGACATGAACAAGGGGCAGGGCCGCTTCATGGTCACTGCCTATGAGCGCGACGCCATCCGGCCGCACGTGCTCGGGAAGTTTCACGACCTGTTGCGGGCCACCGCCGAAAGCCCGGCCATGTTGTTCTACCTGGACAACTGGCAATCCGTCGACCCCGGCGCCTTTCCGGCGCCCGGGCGGGCCCGGCGGGGCTTGAACGAGAACTACGCGCGCGAGCTGCTCGAGCTGCACACCTTGGGGGTGGACGGCGGCTACACCCAGCAGGACATCATCGAGGTCGCCCGTTGCTTCACCGGCTGGACCATCCGCGACCCGCGCGGCGGCGGCGGCTTCGAGTTCAACGAGCGGGGGCACGACAAGGCCGAGAAGACCGTGCTGGGGGTGAAGATCCCGGCCGGGCGCGGCGTCGAGGACGGACTGCAGGTCCTGGAGATTCTGTTGCGCCACCCCTCCACGGCCCGCTATGTCTCGCAGCGGCTGGCGCAGCGGTTCGTCGCCGACCAGCCGCCCGCCGCGCTGGTCGAGCGGATGGCGCGGACGTTCGCCGAAACCAACGGCGATCTGCGGCGGGTGATGCGGACGATGATCGAGTCGCGCGAATTCTGGTCCAAGGGGGCCTACCGGGCCAAGCTGAAGTCGCCGCTGGAGATGGTGGCCAGCGCTGCGCGCGCCATGAACGCCGACGTCACCTTTGCCTTCGGGCTCGCCGAGCAGATCGGCCGGCTGGGCCAGCCCCTCTACCGCAAGCAAGAGCCCACCGGCTATTCGAACTCGAGCGAGGAGTGGCTCAACTCGACCGGTCTTCTGGCGCGGATGAATTTCGCCCGGGCGCTGGCGTCCAACAGCTTTCCGGGGGTAAAGGTCGAGACGCCGCGTCTGGCCGTCAGCAAGCAGAAGCAGGATCCGGCGAAAGCCGTCGAGAGGATTCTGCTGGCCCCAACATCCAAGCAAACCCGCGCCGCGATCGCCGAAGCGGTCGCCAGTCCGCAGAAGCCCTCGGCTAAACCGGCAGATCCGATGCTAATGGCGGCGGGCCTGATTCTCGGCTCGCCGGAGTTTCAACGGCGGTAGCGGTCAGGACAAGGAGCGATTATGGTGACACGCAGATACTTCGTTCGCAATTCGGCGCTGGCCATGGTGGGAGTGGGGGCGGTGCCGGGCTGGTTGGCTCGGGCCCTGGCAGCCGGCGACGCCTCGAAGCGGCGCAAGAAAACGCTGGTGGCCATCTTCCAGCGTGGCGCCTCCGACGGCCTCAACGTCGTCGTGCCCTTCGCTGAAAAACGCTACTACGAGATGCGGCCCAATATCGCCATCCCGGCGCCATCTCGATCCGCGGAAGGCCGGGAAGACCGCGCCATTGACCTGGACGGCTTCTTCGGGCTGCATCCCTCGCTGGCCCCGCTGCACCCGCTCTATCAGAGCGGCGCGCTGGCCATTATCCAGGCCGTGGGATCCCCCGATCCGACACGGTCCCATTTCGACGCCCAGGACTACATGGAGTCCGGCACGCCCGGCCTGAAGGCCACCCGGGGCGGCTGGATGAATCGCGCGCTCAAGTCGGGCGGCGAGCTCTCGCCCCTCCGGGCCCTGGCCCTCGGCGCCGCCCTGCCCCGCACTCTCCGCGGGATTCATCCGGCCGTCGCCATCCAGGACCTGAGCGAGTTCGGCGTTCGCGACGCCGCGGCCTCGGGCGCCTTCGAGAGCATGTATGTCCGGACCCCCGACAGCATGATGCACGGGGCCGGCAAAGAGACCTTCGAGGCGGTCCAACTCGTCAAGTCGATCCAGAAGCAGCCCTACACGCCCGCCGGCGGCGCCCGCTATCCTCGGGGCCGCTTTGGAGACAGCCTCCAGCAGATCGCCCGGCTGATCAAGGCCGACGTGGGTGTGGAGGTGGCCTTCAGCGACATCGGCGGCTGGGACCACCACGTCAACGAGGTCGGAGCCCGCGCCTCGCAGGGACCGCTGGCCAACCTGCTGACCGACTACGGTCAGACCCTGGCGGCCTTTTGCCAGGACCTCGGCGACCGCCTGGCCGACGTCGCCCTGGTCACCATGTCCGAATTCGGCCGCACCGCCAACGAGAATGGCAACCGGGGCACCGACCACGGCCACGGGAACCTCATGTTCGTCCTGGGCGGAAACGTGCGCGGCGGCAAAGTCTACGGCGAGTGGCCGGGCCTCGATCGCGAACAGCTCTGGGAAGCCCGCGATCTGAACCTCACCACCGACTTCCGCGACGTGCTGGCGGAGTTGGTGCAGGACCACTTGGGGAACCGCGATCTGAAATCCGTATTCCCCAACCATACGGCCGATCCTGCCAAGTTCCGGCGTTTCCTAAAGGCCTAGTCATAGTTAGTTGCTAGTAGTCGTTGACCAGGGGACGGAGGCGGATCATGGGAAGAAGCTTAACCTTAAGCGTGGTAGTGTGTTTGCTCGGGCTGTGCGCGGTCGTCCGGGCGCAGTTCGACACCGCCACTGTGCTGGGCGCCATCCGCGACGCTAGCGGCGCTGCAGTCGCCCAATGCGCTGTCCGGCTGGAAGGCGTCGACACCGGCGTCGTCGCCACCGCGACTACCGACGGGGTCGGCAACTACGAGTTCTTCAATGTCCGCATCGGCCGCTACCGCGTCACCGCCGAGCTGAAGGGCTTCAAGACCGCCGTTTCGGACACCTTCACCGTGGCCGTCGCCGCTCGCCAGCGCGTCGAGCTGACGCTCCAGGTCGGCGAGGTCTCCGAGAGCGTCACGGTCAGCGAGGCCGCCGCCCTGCTGGAGACCGACACCAGCTCGCGCGGCACCATCATCGGCAGCCGCCAGATCGTCGACCTGCCCCTCAACGGCCGCGCCTACGCCGACCTCACCCTGCTGACCCCCGGCACCAACCAGGCCCTGCGCGGCTCTCGCGACGGCCGCGACGCCTCCTACCACGTCAACGGCCTGCGCAGCTCCTACAACAACTTCACCCTCGACGGGATCGAGAACAACGCCTACGGCACCAGCAACCAGGGCTTCTCCAACCAGGTCGTGCAGGTCACCCCGGATGCCGTCGGCGAGTTCAAGGTTACCACCAACAACTTCAGCGCCGAGTACGGCCGCGCCGGCGGCGCCGTCATCACCGCCAGCCTTCGCAGCGGCACAAACGACTTTCACTTCACGCTCTGGGAGTTCCTCCGCAACACCAACCTCAACGCCGTCGGCTTCTTCAAGCCGCGTTTGGGCAAGCCGACCCTGATTCAGAACCAGTTCGGCGCCGCTGCCGGCGGCAAGATTATTCGCAACAAGACCTTCTTCTTCGCCGACTATGAGGGCTACCGGCGGCGCCAGAAGGAGTTGCGGTTCGCGGATCTGCCCACCGCGGACCAGCGCGCCGGACGGCTGGGCGTTCCGCTGGCGGATCCCTACAGCGGTGCGGCGTACCCGGAGGGGGTGGTTCCGCAGAGCGTGATTACGCCCTTCGCGCGGCGCGTGCTGGCGGACCTGCCGCCGCCCGTCCGCGCCGGAACGGGCTCTCTCGGCATCGGCAACAACTTCGAGTCGCTCGAGCCGGAGCGGTTCCCGGACAACAAGGGCGACGGCAAGATCGACCATTACTTCAACGAGAGGATGACGGCGTTTTTCCGCTTCAGCCGCCGGGAGCTGAACCAGTTCACCCCGCCGGCGATCCCCGGGCCCGCGGGCGGCAACAGCAACGGCAACGTGCGAGTGTTCAACCGCGCGCTGGCGGGCGCGGTGACCTACGCGCTGACGCCTACCTCGCTGGTCGAGTTCCGCCTGGCCTTTACCCAGACCGAAGGCGGCAAGACCCCGGTGAATACGGCGGCGCCGCACATTGAGGACACCTACGGCATCCGCGGCATCGCCAAGGACCCGCGGATCGGCGGCGGCCTCAATTCCCAGGAGGTGAGCGGATTCACCAGTTGGGGCCGTCAGAACAGCAACCCGCAATTCCAGAACCCCGACGTCTGGAACCCCCGCGTCAACTACTCGACCATTCAGGGCCGCCACAGCCTCAAGTTCGGCTGGGAGCACCAGAGAATCGACACCGAGATCAACGACCTGTCGCCGGTCTACGGCCTCAGCCGCTACAGCGGGCAGTTCAGCCGTCCCTCAACCATCACCACGGCCAACAACGTCTACAACCTCGCCGACTTTCTGACCGGCGCCCAATCGGTCCTGGAGAAAACCAATTTCGTGGTGCTCGACTACCGGCAGCGTATGAATTTCTTCTACCTGCAGGACGATTTCAAGCTGGGCCCCAAGCTCACGCTGAACCTGGGCCTGCGCTACGAGTACGCCACGCCGCAGTGGGAGGCCAACAACCGCCTCGGCAACTTTGACCCTTCGACCAGCTCCCTCATCTTCGCCGGCGACGGCTCTCTCTATAACCGCGCCCTGGTGGACCCCGACCGCAACAACTGGGCCCCGCGAGTCGGCCTCGCCTACTCGCTGACCCCCAAGACCGTCATCCGCTCCGGCTACGGGGTCAGCTACGTCCACTTCAACCGCATGGGCGGCGAGAACATCCTGGGCTTCACCGGGCCGTTCGTGCTGCGCGTGACGCAGAACCAGATCGCGCCCGCCGTGCCCCGCGGCGGCGTCCCGCTGTGCCAGACCGGTCAGGACTGGCGGACGTGCTTTGTGCGCACCCAGGACGGCTTCCCGGCCGACTTCAACGACCCGCGCGGCTTCAACCCCTCGCGAACCCGCGTCAATTTCACCCCGCGGGACACCCGCACCGGCTACGTCCAGAGCTGGCACTTCACCATCCAGAGGCAACTGGCGCGCGACCTGACCATCGATGTCGGTTACGTGGGCAACCGCGGGACCAAGCAGCTCATCCTGGCCGACTTCAACCAGCCGCGGCCGAACAACATCGGCGAAACCCTTTCCCTCGACGCCCGGCGGCCCATCCGGGGATTCTCCGAGATCCAGATGTCGTTCGGCGCCGGCAACACTTTCTATAACTCCCTGCAGATCAAGGCCGAGAAGAGGTACGCCTCCGGCTTGTACCTGCTGAACTCCTTCACCTGGTCCAAAGCGATCGACAATGGCGCCGGGCATCTGGAGACTTACAACGGCGATAACTCCCGCATCAACTTCTACGACCAGAAGAGCGAGCGCGGGCTGTCCAGCTACGACGTTCCGGTGAACAACGTCACCGCCGTCATCTGGGACCTCCCCTTTGGCAGGGGCAGGCGCCACGGGGCTGATCTGAATCCGCTGCTCAACGCCGCCCTGGGCGGCTGGCGCTCTACCCTCATCAACAACCTGCGCGGCGGCAACCCCATCAACCTCACCTACGGGCCCACCGCGCAGTTCGCCGTGTGCAGCAGTTGCACCCAGCGGCCCAACCTGGTCGGCCCCCTCCACAACCCGACGCGGCAGGTGAGTAGCTTCTTCCTCTCGGAGAACATCCTCCTCCCCACCGACCCCCGCTTCCCCTTCGGCAACGCCGGCCGCAACATCGGCCGCACCCACCCCTTCTACCAGGCCGACCTCGGCCTCTACAAGGAGTTCGGGCTTCCCAAGGAGGGGGCGCGTATCGAGTTCCGCGCCGAGTTCTTCAACCTGCTCAACCACTCCAACTTCTACGCGGCGGCGTCGCGCCGCGACCAGTCCAGCTTCGGCACGATTACCGGGACATTTCCCCCGCGCCAGATCCAGTTTGCGTTGAAGCTGTACTACTGAGGTATCGCCGCCCAGTCCGGTTGATCAGCGAAAACTCCATGTTGCGCAGTTTACAAAAACGTGTATAATAGCGCCGTCGATCGCGGTGCGGCTTAAGAGGGCCTCCGCGAGGGGTGAGCGGCTGCCGAACGGGGATTCCAGCCGAACCTCTTCTAAGCCACAGCGCCGCCCAAATGCAAGTGCGCCTGAAGCCGAGAGGGCTCGTCGTTGCTCTTCTGGCCGGGTTGGCGGTCCTTGCCTACCTCCCGGTCTTCCACCAGCCGTTTGTCGGCGATGACTACGTTCAGATCCACCTGGCCAGGCAATTTGGACCCGCCTCCGGGTGGGCGGCCCTGGCGGCGGACCCGTTGTATCGCTGCCGGACGACCTCGCTGCTGCTGACCTACTGGACCGACCGCCTCTTCGGATTCTCGCCGCTGCCGTTCTACTCGACCAGCGTTCTGCTGCACGTGCTGAATACCTTCTTGGTCCTGGCCCTGGGCGCCTGGAGGGTGATCGGCTGGCGGGCCGCCGCGCTGGCAGCGGCTTTCTTTGCGGTCTACGAGGGCCACAATGAGGCCGTCATGTGGTACGCGGCTCTGCCGGAGCTGCTGATGTTCTTCTTCCTTCTGCTAAGCCTGCGGTTCTGGATCGGCTGGATGGAAACCCGCCGGCTGAGCTATTATGCGGCGACCCTGGCCGGCTTCCTGGCGGCGCTGGCGTCGAAGGAGCCGGCGGTGGCGCTGGTTCCGCTTCTGCTGGCGGCGGCCGCGGTGGAGCGGATCGGGTGGCGGCGCCGGATAGCTTGGATCGCCCCGTTCGCCGGGCTGGCGCTGGGTTACGCCTGGCTTATCTACCGCTCGCGCTCCGGGCATCTTCACTTCAACGACGGCACGTTTTCTCTGCAAGCGCCCTTCTGGATCACCTGGTTCAACAGCATGGGGAGACTGTTGTGGATCTGGGGACTGGCCAGCCTGGCGGTCTTGGCGGCCGGCCGGTTCCGCCGCCAGCGCCTGCTGTTGACAGTGGCGGCGTCCTGGATGGCCATCGCCGTGTTACCCTACAGCTTCTTGACCTACATGGCGCGGGTGCCGAGCCGGCACACGTACCTGGCCAGCGCCGGACTGGCGCTTCTTGTAGCGGCCGGGTGGCTGGCCTGGCGCGAGGGCGCGGGAGTCAGGTGGTCCTGGGCCGCTCGGGCGGCGGCCACGGTAATCCTGGCTCACAACGTCGGCTACCTCTGGCTCGTGAAGCGGGCTCAGTTCCGGGATAGAGCGGCGCCGACGGAAGCCCTGATCGAGCTGGCGCGCCGGGTCGATGGCCCCATTTATGTTCACTGCTTCCGATATAGCCCCGAAGTGGCGGAGAGGGCGATGGAGATGGCCGCCGGCAGTCCGGCCAGCCTCTTGCGCTGGCAGCCGTCCGCGACCGAGCCCGCCGCGGTCCTTTGTCAGGGCCATCCGGGTCGACTCCCCGCAGCGGGCCTCGCGCGGCCGTCGTACTAGCAAGCTCCTGCCACTGCTGGCGGCCGTCTGGCTGATGGCGCCGCTGCCCGGCCAGACCCCGGAGAGTCTGGATTTCCTGGCCGGCCTGTCGGACTTTCGCGAGATCCGCAACATGCTGCCGGCCTACCTGAACCGCATGGCCGGCGAGCGGCTGAACGAGCGGGAGCGCGCCATCGCGCGGCTGGCCACCGCGCAGGATCTCGCCCTCCGCCGGACCTACGTTCGCGAAAGGATGTTGCGCTCCTTGGGCGGGTTGCCCGAGCCGACCCCGCTTAACCCGC
>Ga0247727_10014870_pt1 | contig 12854 bp, 10 predicted proteins | sample WisWelCaveWW1625_FD_202498 | JGI IMG/M metagenome (GOLD analysis project Ga0247727, IMG submission 202498) | Biofilm microbial communities from Wishing Well Cave, Virginia, United States - WW16-25 | ecosystem: Environmental > Aquatic > Deep subsurface > Groundwater > Cave microbial mat | place...
CTCGATAAAATTTTTCGACGATATCTCGGATGAAAGGATAATCATACGCCGGATAAGATTTGACCGAAGCGGAATTCACCAGGTCTTGCACTTCCGCCGCCATTTTTTGAAGAAATTCATTGGCGCTAACATCGGCAAACGTTTTTCCAAGTTCGGTTTTGAGCTTTGTCCATGCCCACGCCGGGACCGTGGAAAAATAAAACGGGTAGGTTGTGCCTCCTTTTACAAGCGGGTATTGCGCCAGTTGTGGAGCCCGTTGGCGAATCACTTGCCGAAACAACCGGCCGTTTTTTCGTGTCGTCACGGCAGTTTTAAACAAACCGTTCAACAAAGAAGGTTGAGCGAACGGCATATAGCTCACACCTTCACCGTCCAGGCGGCTTTGCTCGAAACCATACGCATTCGCCAAACGCGTTCGGACGGCCAGAAGATCCAAAAAGTTTTCGCAGCCGAATTCATGAATGGAAGACATCTCCTGCCATAAAGCCGCGATTTGTTCTTCGGCGCCCTGCCGCATCATTTGCAAAACTTCCGGAACAAAGATGGCCGGACGTTGGACGCGCAGATAAGGATAAATCGACCTGGGATCGCCGCTGTGCAAAGCGGATTTTCCTTTGAGCAACAGCCGATTCAAAAATTGTCGCCGCGCAATTTCGCCGAAACCGCCATCAATAGCAATCTTTTTTTGGTGGTAGAGTTGCGAGCCATAGCGCAATTTGAGAACGGTTGAAGCCGGCTCGATGAACTGCGTTTGACTGGCATAATCGCGCAAAAGCTGCATGCCCGCCAACCCGTTCGGAATATAATTGTCAAAATAATCCTGCGGGAGTTTCTCGTTCCGGGCGATCGCTTGCGAGAGGCGCACATCCGGATCCATCGAAACGCCAAAAACATGCAAGCCAAAATTAGCGCGCCGGCTGGAAATCAATAATGCCAGTAGCGTGCGTGAATCTAAACCACCGGAAAGCGCCAATGAAATGACGCGCTCTTTGCTCATCATCGGGTTCAACAACGCCTCGAGACGCTCGACGAAATCTTGCCCGTCATCGTGCGGGTCCGGCGTCCAGAGCTTATGATGTAACCGGGTCGAGGTTGGCGATAATGCGGCAAAGCCATTCGGTCCCAGCCGGCGGACATTTTTCAGAAAAGCCTGATAACCAATTTGATTGAAGGTTAGCCAGCTCGATCCACATCCGGCAAAATCAACTACGTTCTCGGTCGATAAAATTCTCCGCCAATCTGCGGCATTCAAGAACCGGCAATTTTGCTCGCTGCTTTCCAATCCGATTCCGCATACGGCCCATGCTCCTGCAAGCGGTTGGTTGGAAAACCAACCGTAAAAACATGTCTCCGGCAATCCGCCGGCGGCAAAGTAAGTTTTGGATGATTGCGATGAGAAATCAGGCGCCGGATGCAAAGCCTGGAAACGGCTGGCGTTTTCAGAAGATAATTGAGGGCCGACAAAACCGAATAACCAGCTCATATTTTTTTAACGGATGACACGGATCACGAGTTTGCGTTTGTCTCGGCGGATTGCTTTTCATTGCGGGATAGCGGTTTGGCGCCGCGTTTATTAAATAGCGCTGACAAACGCCGCAACTCGCCCTTCTCAAAAAAATCCAGCAGAAATAAAACAATTGGAAACGCCATCAACAACACGGCCTGTTGCCATGAAGCGGTCCAAATCCAATAACCGGCCACGAACACAGCTACGGCAGCCAAAACTAATTTCACCAGCCTCGTCCATTCATAAGTGATATGATACAAGCGCTGCGCGACAAAGTAAAGCGCGGTGGCCATTGCCAGATAGGCCAACGTTGTTCCCAACGCCGCGCCGTTCATGCCGAGCAACGGCACGAGCGAGTATGTCGCCGCCACTTTGACCAACAGGCCAAGTCCGGTGATGAAAGGCAAATATGAAGTTTTCTTTTCCAGATGAATTCCGATGATGAAATTAACGTACGCCCCGAAAAAGATATAAGCGAGCAGAATGGCAGGAACGACCGAGGTGCTGTTCCAGTAATCCGCGCCAAACAAAGTTATCGAGCCGAGGCGGCAGCGCACCAGCTCGTCGATGAACAGACTCGCAGCGAGAAAGCATGCCGCGCACGCTAACATGAACCACGTGAAGATGCGCGCAAAAATGGCTCTGGCATTCGGTTCTTTGGAAGTGCTGAGAAAAAACGGATGCCAGGCGAAACGAAACGCGGCGATCATGAGGTTCATCAACATGCCGAGCTTGCAGCCGGCGCTGTAAAGCCCGACGGTGTCCAAATCGGTGAGCTGCTTGAGAATGAAGCGGTCGATAACGTCCACCAAAAATACGGAAAGCGTCGAGGGCAAATACGGCAAGCCGAATTTCAATAAATCCAGGTAAACGGCGCGTCGCATAGTTGGGCGAAGATGGCGCAGCGCAATCGGCAGCAAGGTCAAAAAAGTGAAAGCGGAGGAAATGAGATTGGCCTCAAAGACGCCGTTGACGCCGCGCCCGAGTTTGACCACAAAAAAATACGTCGTCAAAAAATTAACGAGGATATTTGTCACTCTTAAAATGACATACAACCTCGAGCGTTCTTCGGCGCGCAGCAGGAGAAACGGGATGATGGAAATCGCATCGAAGAGCAAAATTCCTCCCATCAACAGAATCACATAATTGTAGGAGGCGGAATCCAGCAGCCAGCTCGCCAACGGCCTGGCGAGAAGAAGGCTGAAGACCAAAATGCTCGCCGACATCAGCAGAATCGACCAAAAGCCGGTATTAAACAGGTGGCGTTTTTCTTCTTCACCATCGGCTAAAATATAATAGCGCAGAAAAGCGGCATCGACGCCGTACGTGGAAATGATCGTCATGATGCCTAAATAGGCGAGCACGAGGCTGACGACGCCATACGCTTCCTGGGTGAGATAATGCGTATAAAGGGGAAGGAGAAAAAAACTGATGGCACGGCCCAAAATCGTACTGATGCCGTAAACGGCGGAATGGCTGGTGAGACGCTTGATGCTGGCAAACATTTTCTAATTCGCAGGAATAAAAAACTCAGGAGGCGCGTTAGAGTCAATAACGTTGCATGTTTTAAATTCGGAATATACCGAGCGCCAATTCTAAAAGCAAGTTATTTTATCGTTTAACTTCAAGGAGGAAGTCACCGACGTTTAAAAAATTTTGTTGACTTTGCCTTAAATCGACGACTCACCAAACCTGGAGAGCCTATGATTCAAGCCCAAGCCCGCAACAAGCTGAATCAGGATGATTTACAGTTCATCGTGACGGCCTTGCGCCGGCAAGGGGAAAAGGATAGCACGATTTTAAAACTGCTCGCCGATGACGACATGCGCGATGCGATGTTGGATCATCCGCGGCTCCTGGAGTTTCTTCTCGCCTTTCGACAAACCACTTCGATTTCTCCCTTCCTCTATTTTTACGTTCTCGTTCGTCACGCTTTGCGCGAATTTAAAATCGACGATCGCGCCGTCGCCGATTATATTGCAAACTTGCTTGCCGACTTCGGCCACGGCAACCGCATGCATCGAATCGACCGCTATGCCGCTAAAGAATACAAATATCTCGTCGATCTGATGGCGGAATTGCTGGATGCCGATTCCGAGCAGACCTTTCACGTTCAGAGCCATCTCGGCAACTATGCGTTGTTTTTGACCGGCGTTTTTCCGGATCGCGTTTATCATCGCGCCAAATATCATCCGCCCTCGCCGGATTTCAGTTATTACGAGCAAGTCGGCAGCGCCAATTATCAACTGGCCTCGCAGCATCGCATCGCGGAAAAATATTGCCTGTCGGATATTCTGTATTTGCTCGGCCAACAGTTTCGGCAAGTGCGTCTGGCGCTGAATCATCTGGCCGATTCGTATCTTCATCTTGACCGCAATGCCGGCATGACCGATCGCGTGATTCGACGGTTGGACAATTTCCGCGAAAAGCGCGAGCTGGATTTGGAGTGAAACTTAAAAACAATTGAACACGGATTTGGCGGATTACGGCGGATTTTTTATTTAAAGCTTTATCCGTGAAAATCTGCGTTATCCGCGTCATCCGTGTTCAAAAAGGGTGATTCCGTATATGTCACTTCTTGCCGACATCCAACAACTCACCGAGCGAACGTATCAGGCGACCGGCGTTAATTTTGAAGAGTTCCTGATCAATCGCGAGCGCTTTCGTTATCTGTCGCAGTTCGATCGGCGCGCCCGCGAGCTTTCGGAAACAGCCCGAGTGTTTTTTCGCGTGGTGCGCGGCCGCTTGTATGTGGCGATCTATTATTCCAAAGAGGTGATCCGGGCTCTGGAAACCCACGATCCGCGCGGCGGTCTTTCAGAGAAAAATATCACGGCGTTTCGCGTTTTCATCGAGGAGATCAATCACGCCGTGCACGGCGCGCTGAAATTTATGGAAGGGCAAACGAACATTTACGGCGAGAATTTTGTGCGGGATTTGGAATTGCAAGCCAAGATCGATTCGTATTTTTTGCTCAAATATTTTCTGGCGTATTTTAATGCGAGCCGCCAGCTCGAACGGATGGATCGCTTATGGCTGCGCCACCATCTTTTTGAAGGCGACGATACCTCATATCATTCTCCCGAATTGACCGCCATCTACAGCGAAGCGCTCGCTTATGGCGACAAGTACACGCGCTTCGTCGATGCTCTGCCGCCGCGCGAACGACTCGCAGAAATCCGGCGCTTTCGCTGCCGGCCTTACGAAATGAAGAAGCAATACATCCGCATGTTGCCGTAACCCGGACCGCCGGCCGGTTTTTCTCACGCGGCTTCGGCATGAGCATGGCGAAAATACAACATTTTTCGCACGCGGTCTTTTAAGGTTTCAATCAAAAAGGGTTTGTCGAGAAAATCGTTGAGTGAGTCTTCCAGCAGCGGCGCGAGCTTTTCGGCGTCTTTCACGCCGGTGAGCAGCAAAACCGGAATGTGGGCAATTTGCGGATCGGAGCGGATGGCGCGCAGCGTTTCGGCGCCATTCATCACGGGCATGACAAAATCCAGCACGATGAGATCGGGCAACTCGCGGCGAATGATGTTCAATCCTTCACTGCCGTCGCCGGCTTCAAACATTTCATAATCTCGGAGCGTATGCCGAATCAAGCTGCGAATCGGGCGGTCATCATCGATGGTAATGATTTTTTTGCCTGGCAGCCCGGAGAAGGGTAGGTTATTTTTCCTCATCACGTTTTAAGCCAAATTCGTCCTTAAAAAATTATTTGCCACGATAACTTCCTGGGCTACCCATCCCAACCTACCTTTCTGGTTGCATATAAAATACTTCACGTTTCATTCAAAGTCAAGAAAAAATTTGTCACATGAAACTTCACTAGCAAAATTTTCTTGAACTGATTCCGCCGCGACCAGCCGTAAAATCTTTTGTATCGCCGCCGTCAGGGAATAGGCGTATCGCAGGCGCAATCGTTGTTTGGGAAATATCGTTATTGCGGAATTTGGCAAACACTTTTCCGCTTGCATCTTTCTCCGCCGGTTGTTATCATATTGAAACATAATTTGTCATTGAAAGGAAATCAATATGCCCATGTCGTCAAATAATACCGTCGTGATTACGGGTGTCGGATTAGTGACTCCATTAGGCTTGACGCCGGAAGAAAATTGGCGCGGCCTCATGGAGGGCCGCTCGGGAATCGACACGATTCAGCGCATCGAGGTTTCCGCTTTGCCGACGCGTTTTGGCGGCGAAGTAAAAAATTTTGATCCGGCCAATTACATGGATGCCAAAGAGGTTCGGCACTACGATCGTTACACGCATTTTGCCGTGGCTGCCGCAGATGCGGCGCTGGCCGACGCCGGACTCAAATCGGAAGATCTGCCTGAAGAGAAAACCGGCATCGTCGTCGGTTCCGGCATGGGCGGTCTCGAAACCTTTATGGAAAATGCCCGCGATTTGATTGAAAAAGGCCCCCGCCGCGTGTCGCCGTTTTTTGTTCCGGCGACGATCACCAATATCGCCGCCGGTTTGCTGGCGATTCGTTATGGCACTCACGGCGTAAATTATGCGACGGTTTCGGCATGTGCCACCGGCGCGCATGCGATTATGGATGGGCTTATGCTTATCCGGCAAGGTTTCATGGACGTGATGATCGTCGGCGGCTCGGAAGCGGCCATCGTGGATATCGGTATTGCCGCGTTTGCCGCGGCGAAAGCGTTATCGCGCAATAACGACAATCCGCGCACCGCCAGCCGGCCATTCGATCTGGCGCGCGATGGTTTTGTCATCGGCGAAGGCGCCGGCATTTTAATTTTGGAACGCAAAAATCAGGCACAGGCACGCGGCGCTCGCATCTGGGCGGAAGTTTGCGGCGCCGGCGCTTCTTCCGATGCGTTTCATATTACGACGCCGCCGGAAGATGGCAAAGGCGCAGCGTTGGCGATGCGAATGGCTCTCGCCGATGCCGGAATCAAACCGCAAGATATCGGCTATATCAACGCGCACGGCACTTCCACCCCGCTTGGCGATAAAGCCGAAGCCGTCGCCATCAAAACAGTTTTTGGCGAGCATGTAAAAAATGTCGCAGTGAGCTCGACCAAATCAATGACCGGACATTTGCTCGGCGCCGCCGGCGCCGTTGAAGCGGCTTACACGGCGATGGCGTTGCACCATCAAATGCTGCCGCCGACGATCAATTTAGATAATATCGATCCGGCGTGCGATCTCAATCATGTTGCCAATAAGCCGCGTTCGGTTTCAATGCAATATGCGATGTCGAATGGGTTTGGATTTGGGGGAACGAATGCGGTGCTGGTGTTGGGCAAATATTCAAAGTAAAGAATTGAAAATTTAAAATTGTAAATTTTCAATTTAAAATTGACACAAGAATTTTATGAAGCAATGATACAACCTTTTCCCACTAGCACGCAAGTGCAAACCAAGGTTCAATCCATCGATCCCGCGACCGGCGAAGTTTGGAAAGAATACGACAGCGCCACCCCGCCGCAAGTGCAAGCTGCAGTTGCAAAAGCGCGCGCGGCTCAGAAAAATTGGGGCGCTTCGACTATCGGCGAACGCCTGACGCCATTGCGAAAATTTTCCCATCTTTTGTTTGAGCGCCGCATGGAAATGGCCGCGCTCATCACGCGCGAAAACGGCAAACCGACCGCCGAAGCGCTGGTTGCCGAAGTCATCGTCAGTCTCGATCTGCTTAAATACTATCTGCGTTATGCCGCGCTGTGGCTGCGTCCCAAACGTTTGCCCCACCAAAATATCTCACTGAAAATGCGCCGCGGTTATGTTCATCGCGAGCCGCTCGGCGTCGTTGGAATTATCTCGCCGTGGAACTATCCGTTGATGTTGCCGCTCGGTGGAACGATAGCGGCGTTGATTGTAGGCAATACCGTCGTATTAAAACCTTCCGAATTTACGCCGGCGATTGCTTTGGAAATTGAAAAACTGTTTAAAGAAGCGGGATTCCCCGATGGCGTTTTTCAAGTTGTTGCCGGCGATGGCACTACCGGCGCGGCATTGGCAGCGAGCGATATCGACAAAATTGCGTTTACCGGCAGCGCCGCAACCGGAAAAAAAGTCGCCGCCGCGGCCGCGGAAAAACTGATTCCGGTGGTGATGGAATTGGGCGGCAGCGATCCGATGCTGGTGCTGCGCGACGCTAATCTCGAACACGCCGCCAGCGGCGCAATCTGGGCGCGCTTCATGAATTGCGGCCAAAGCTGTGTTGCCGTCAAAAGAGTTTTTGTCGAGCAGGAAATTTATGACACATTTGTTGGCAACGTCGTAGAAAAAGTCAAACGTCTGCGCCTCGGTTCAGGCAGCGATCCCGAAACCGAAATTGGTCCGATGATTCGCGAACGGCAAATCGCCGCGCTGGAATCGCAGCTCAACGATGCGATAGTTAAAGGCGCGACCGTTCTTTGCGGCGGCAAACGCCGGCCCGATCTCGGCCCATTATTTTTTGAGCCGACCGTTCTCGCCGATGTGAATAACACCATGAAAGTTTTGCAGGAAGAAACGTTCGGCCCGCTGCTCCCCATCATGCCGGTGCGCGATATCGAGGAAGCGATTGCCTTTGCGAATGCCACGCCGTACGGCCTTTCCGCGAGTATTTGGACGGAAGATCGCAAACGCGGCCGCGAATTGGCGCAGCGCATTGAAACCGGTGCCGTGCTGATCAACGACGCGGTTAGTCACGTCGGCGCCTGTGAAGTCCCCCACGGCGGCGCGAAAGCCAGCGGCTACGGACGCACCCACGGCCGCGAAGGCTTGATGGAAATGACCCGCAGCAAATATATCGACATCGAATCCATGACTTTCATTCGCCGGCCGTGGTGGTTCAGTTACAATCAAAAATTATTGCAGCAACTCAATCGCTTCGCCGAGGTTCAATTCAGCCGCTCTCTTCTGGCTCGTCTACGCGGCTTGCCGGCATCGTTGGGGTTGTTGTGGAGAAAGACATGGATTTGAGAGGCGGGAAAAGAGCATTTGATCAGTTGTGAAAACTTTTAAATTTTCAATACCACCTTCGTACAACCTGCCAATTTCTCCGCAAAAATTTTGTAACCTTGCGGGCCTTCAGCCAGGGTTAATCGATGCGAGATAATCGCGGTTAAATCATATTTCTTTTTTTGCACGAGCGGCATCAGTCGTTCCAGGTAATAACGCGCCGGACAGCGGCCAACTTTGTAGGTGAGATTTTTGTCGTACGCTTCAGCCGGGGAGAAGGCAAAGTGTTTTTCGTTATGAACCCCGGCGACGGCAATAACGCCGCCGGGACGAACGAGGGTCAGCGCTAATTTTGCAGCGGCAGAGCTGCCGACCACTTCCATGACGGCATCAGCGCCGCGGCCAGCCGTGGCTTCGAGAATCATTGATTTGGTATCTTCTTTTTGGTAGTCGATGGCAACGGCGCCAAATTTGTTTGCCAGCTCTAAACGCTCGGGAATCGTATCGACGGCAAAAATCGTTGCGGCGCCCAATTCTCCGGCGGCGATAATCGCCATGAGCCCCACCGGGCCGCAGCCAATGACCGCATAAGCTGCCTCCGGCGCCATCTTCGCCATCTCGGCGCAAAAAAAACCGGTGGAAAAAACATCGCCCAACAACAGCGCTTCTTCAGCATGAATATTTTTCGGAACGCGAAATAAAGTCGAATTTGCCAGCGGCACGCGCACGTATTCCGCCTGGCCGCCGGGCAAGCCGATGCCATTTTGGACCCAACCGAAAAGTTGGCCCGCCGTACAACGACACGTCAAGCCGGTTTGGCAATAAAAACATTGGCCGCAATTCGTCGTGAATGGGCTGAAAACGACATCGCCTTTTTTGAAATTCCGAACATGTTTTCCCGCCTCGATGATTTCACCGACAAACTCGTGTCCCATGACCGTGCCGGCATCGAGTCCTTTTTCCCGGCCGTGATACACATGCAAATCCGAACCGCAGATGCCGGCGAGATGAACTTTCACAATGACGTCATTCGAGGTTTTGATTTTCGGATCGGAAACGGTTTCGTAATGCACATTTTCGACGCTATGAAAAGTCAATGCCTTCATGCCAACCTCGTTGTTGTTTTAATCAAAACAGAAAAGCCCCGAAATTCAGGGGCCTTTCTATTGGTTCATCCTCAGACTTTTTTTGTTGGTTTCGGCTTTGCCGCTTTTTGACGTTTGGCGCGGGCGTTGCGTTTTTGGCGCCGCTCCATTCGCACGCGTCTCTGCTTGCTTTTGCTTCTCGCCATAATACTCCAAAAATTTATTGTTGGTGTAATATCGGAAATTTGCCAATCTTTAATTTCTGTAATGGGTAAACAATTTAAAACAGTTCACCGACGAAAGCAAGGCTTTTTATAAAATAATCGTTGACTTTGCCTTTTGTAAATATTTTATTGTGCTTTACGCAATATGAAAGTAAAAATGTTCCTGCCCGCCGTGTTAACGATGACTGCCCTGGCGTTGCCGGCCGATGACGGCAAAAGATTTAATTTTGACGCCCCGAATTATGCCGGCCTGCAATGGTTCAAAGGCAACACCCACGCGCATACCACGATGAGCGACGGTGATTCCTCGCCGGAAGTGGTGGCGAAATGGTATAAAGACCACGGCTATAATTTTTTCGTGCTTTCCGATCATAATGTCTTCACCGACCCCGCCGCTTTGGCGAATCTCGTTGGCACCGAATTTATTGGCAGCGGCGGAAAAATTTTGTTGAAAACGGAAAGCAATCCGGCAATTTATCGGCTATCAGGCAATGAGAGTTATGTGCGCGCGAAAGTTTACGATTCCGCAGGATTTGTGGCGTGGACACAGCCGGTATTTGTAAAACAATTGTGAGAAAAAAATGCCCAACGGCAACCAAACAGGAAAAAGCTCATCCACCGAACTTCGCCGAAACCACCGAGTGTCGCCGAATTCTTTTAAATCCCTTTCGGCGATTCTCGGCGTCTTCGGTGTTTCTCGGTGAATTTTTTTTTTTTTGTGTGCACAAATTCCACTCTTTAGTTATTTGACAGGAGATATTGTGACCGTCATGCGCTATTGTTTTTTTCTGTTTATCGGTGTTTTCCTTTTTTGCAGTTTCGTCTTTGCTCAAGCTCCCGGCGCGTTTCTTGGCGACCTGTCGTGGCCGGAAGCGGAAACTCGCCTCAAAGCAGCGCCGCTGGTGGTTTTGCCTTTCGGCGCCGGCGCGAAAGAGCATGGCCCGCATTTGCCAATGAATGCCGATGCGAAGGTGATGGAATATCTTTGCCAGCAAGCCGTCAAATCATTGCCCGTCATTGTTGCGCCGCCGATTCTACACGGCTGGTTCCCTGCCTTTCGCGAGTTTCCCGGCACCGAGGTGGCGGATAATCATGTTTTTCAAAAATACGTTTATGAAGTCGCCATGTCGCTCGTTCGCCACGGCGCGCAGCGAATCGTTTTTCTCAACACCGGTGTGTCGCGCGCAACGGGCTTGCCGCTGTCGATTGTGGCGCGCGAAATTCGCGTGCAAACCGGAACGCCGGCATTGGTGATTTCGTGGGACGATTTGGAAACACCGGCGCTTGATTCTTTAACGGAGCAAAAAGCCGGCGGACATGCCGACGAAATTGAAACTTCAATTAATCTTTATTTACAACCGGAATTGGTGCGGATGGAAAAAACGATTGTCGATTACGGAACGAGTGGCAGAAAAAATTATCCGGGCTATGAACCAGGCCTGTTTTCACGCAATCCACGCGATCCGGAATTTTCCAAAACCGGCTTGTTCGGCGATCCCACCAAAGCTACGGTTGAAAAAGGGAAGAAGGCGCTGGCGATTTTGACGCGGCAATGGTTAAAAGCTTTGCAAGGATTTTCGCGCGCGCCACGACGAACAAATGAATAACACGAGGCACGAATGAAACATACAAATTGGTTGCTATTTTTTCTTTTAATGGAATTCACACTCGCCTCAGCGCAAAAAACGGAAGATGAACTCACTCGCAAAGCCGCCGAAATTCACGCCAAAGTTTTTACCATTGACACGCACATCGATTGGCCGTCGCATCAATTTCGCGATTCTACTTTTGCGCCACGCGAGCGTCATGATCCCGGCAAATTCGGCAGCGGCCAATGGGATTTGCCGCGCATGAATGAAGGCGGGCTGGACGCCGCATTTATGTCGATCTACACTTCTCAAGGCCCGCGCACGGATGAAGGTCATACCAATGCCAGAGCCCGCGCGTTGAAATTGATCGAGCTGACGAAGAAAATGGCAGCGGATAATCCGGAGTTAGCCGAAATTGCGCTCACATCCGAAGATGGATATCGCCTTGAGAAAGCCGGCAAACGCGCGATTTTCATGGGCATGGAAAACGGCTATCCGCTCGGCAAAGATATTGGCAATGTGAAAATGTTTTATGATCTCGGCGTTCGATACATTACTATCACGCATACTCGCAACAACGAACTCGGCGATTCGTCAACCGATGAGAAGAAAGAATGGAATGGCTTGAGCCCGTTGGGCGAGCTAATGGTACAAGAAATGAATCGCCTCGGCATTATGATCGATATCTCGCATGTCAGCGACGATCTTTTTGGGGATGTCATCGCGATGACGAAAGCGCCAGTGATTGCTTCGCATTCCAGCGCTCGCGCGCTTTGCAATAGCCCGCGCAATTTGAGCGACGAGATGCTGCAAGCGGTGAAGAAAAACGGCGGCGTGGCGCAGGTTTGTTTGTTGAGCGATTACATTAAAAAGATGCCGCCGAATCCGGAACGCGAGGCGGCGTTGGAGCCGCTGCGGTCTCGATTGAGAGCGGCGCGGCGCGGTGAATTGAATGACGAAGAAGCGGCAAAAGTTTGGGATGAATATCAAGCCCTCAATGAAAAATTTCCGGAGAATCGCGCCACTGTGAAAGAAGCCGTCGATCACATCGATCATCTGGTCAAAGTGATGGGCGTCGATCATATCGGCGTCGGCTCGGATTTCGACGGCGGCGGCGGATTGATCGGCATCGATGATGTTTCGGAAATGCCGAATCTCACCAAAGAGTTGTTGCGCCGCGGCTATTCGGAAAAAGACATTCGCAAAATCTGGGGCGGGAATTTGATGCGAGTTTTTAATGAAGTCGCCAACGTTTCCAAGCGACTCCAATCAAACGGCGCTTCATCGGCTCGATAAAAATAAATTAAAGAATTAGGGTTTTAAATTTAGCAAAACTTTTCCTTGACTTTTTGAGAACATTTTTGCTTATACACGTAAGCGCAACGACTCACTCCAAGCACATCCAACGAATATAGCGTTTCATTGCTTTGCCTCACTATCGAAACGCAGTAAAGTATTACGCAACTCTACGTGAAGGAGTAAGATATGAATTACTCTCAAACAAAGTTCTTCGCCTCGCGCTCGGCTAACGCGG
>Ga0247727_10014871_pt1 | contig 12854 bp, 11 predicted proteins | sample WisWelCaveWW1625_FD_202498 | JGI IMG/M metagenome (GOLD analysis project Ga0247727, IMG submission 202498) | Biofilm microbial communities from Wishing Well Cave, Virginia, United States - WW16-25 | ecosystem: Environmental > Aquatic > Deep subsurface > Groundwater > Cave microbial mat | place...
GGGGGGGAAAACCCCCCCCGGGGGGGGCGCCGCGGGGAGAGGGGCCCGCCCCCCCCCCCCCCCCCCCCCCCCCCCGCGTGGTGGCCGTCATCCAGGCCCGGATGGGGTCGGCCCGGCTGCCGGGCAAGGTGCTGCTCGAGGTCGCCGGCGATACGGTGCTCGGACACGTCGTCCGTCGGATGTCGAGTGTGCGCGGCGTCGACAAGGTCGTCGTGGCCATCACCACGCTGCCGGAAGACGACCGCCTCGTGCCCGTCGCGCAGGCCCGGGGAGCGGCGATCACGCGCGGCTCCAGCGAGGACGTGCTCGGGCGGTATGCCCAGGCGTTCGGCGAGCACGGCGGCGATGTCGGCATCCGGGTGACCGCAGACTGCCCGTGCCTCGACCCGATGCTCATCGCCGGCGGCCTGGACGCGTTCGCCCGGGACGAGCCGGACTACCTCTCCAATGTGGTCGAGCGCACCTATCCTCGCGGCTATGACTTCGAGATCTTCCGCGTCCGCTCGTTGCTGGATGCGGCGGCCGAGGCGCACGACGGGTACTCGCGCGAGCACGTGACGCCGTTCCTCTACCGGACCCCGGGCCGGTTTCGCGTGCAGTCCATGCGACGTCCCGATCGGCTCCGCAGCGCGGATTGGCGGGTCACGCTCGACACGCCGGAGGACTGGGAGCTGTTGCGGCGGCTCTTCGAGGCGTTGGCGCCTTCCGACCCGTTGTTCGGCCTCGCGATGGTCGAGCAGTACCTCGGGGACCACCCCGAGCTGTTGGAGCTGAATCGCGCGGTCCTGCAGAAGCCCTGACGCCATGCGTGTGGCCTATGTCTGCGAGGGCGCCGGCACGCTGGGCTGGGGTCACCTCGGCCGGGCCTACGCGCTGTGGGAAGCCGCGCCGGAGGAGGTCACCGTCGTCGTGGGGCGCGGCCTGGCGGAGTTCCAGGCCTGGTCGCGGCAGCGCGGAAGCCGCGTGACGATTGCGCCCTGGCAATCGGCCGGCCGGCCCCTGGAGCCGGGGGGCGGGGGAGGCGCCGCCGCCTGGGACGTGGTGGTCGTGGACGACTACTTCCTGCCCGACGAGTGGATCGCGCGCGTCTCCGCCGACGCCCCGACGGTGATCGTGGACGACTGGATGCGCCGCGCGGTGCGGGCCGCCGCGCTGCTGAATCCGAACCTGGGCGCCAGCCCGCAGGACTACGCCGGGTCCGAGGTCGGCGTGTGGCTGCTCGGTGCCGAGTACGCTATGATCCGCCGGGCCGTGCGCGACGCCCGGCCGGCACCTGTCGGCGACCCCGTTGACGGTCTGCACGTCCTGGTCACCCTGGGCGGCAGCGATCCGGGTGGCCACGCACCGGCGATCGTCGAGCGGCTGACGCAGTTGGCGTGGTACGGGCGGGGTGGCCGCGTGACCGTCGTGCTGGGGTCGAGCTATGGCGGGCCGGAGCCCGGTCCGGGCGAGCGCGTCTCGGTGCTGCGCGATCCGCGCGACTTCGTCGACTGCTGTGCCGCGGCGGACCTCGTGATCTGCGGGGCCGGCACGACGTCGTACGAGCTGGCGCTGCTGGGACGCCCGTTCATCCCGGTGGCCCTGGTGGAGAATCAGGCGCGGGTCGCCGCCGCCTGGGCCGAACGCGGCGTGGGGCGCGGCCTGACGGTATGGCAGGATCGATGGCTGAGCGCGCTCGGCGAGGACGTCGAGCGCCTGGCCACGGACCATGCCGCCCGGGCTCGCGTGGCGCGGGCCGTTTCGCGCATCGTGGACGGACGGGGCGTCGAACGCGTTCTGGGTGCCATCCGCCGAGCGGGCGGCGGCGGCCCTGCGGAACCCACACGGAGCGAGGGGCGGTGATGGCGAAGGAGACACCGCAGGCGGCGGTCTGGAGCGGCGACTTCGGCCGGGCGTACACCGACCGGAACGTCCTGCCGCCGCGGGAGCTGGATGCGCTCTACGCCAAGCGGCTGGGCGTGACGCGGTCGGCGATGAACCAGGAGTTCCTCGCGGATCTTGGCCGTGACCTGCGGATTCTGGAAGTCGGTTCGAACGTGGGGAATCAGCTCGTGGCGCTCCAGGGGATGGGATTCCGGGACCTCTACGGCATCGAGCTCCAGGAGTACGCCGTCGAGGAGAGCAAGCGGCATACGCGGGGCATCAACATCCTCCAGGGCTCCGCGTTCGACGTGCCGTTCAAGGACGGCTTCTTCGACCTGGTCTTCACGTCCGGCGTGCTCATTCACATCGCGCCGTCGGACGTGCGCACGGCGCTCCGGGAGATCTGCCGCTGCTCGAGGCGGTACGTGTGGGGCATGGAGTACTACGCCCCGTCGTACCAGGAAGTCGTCTATCACGGCAACGAAGGCCTGCTGTGGAAGACCGATTTCGCGGCGCTCTACGCCGAGACCTGCCCCGAGCTGAAGGTGGTGAAGCACAAGACCTACCACGAAGTCGACGGCCCGAACGAGGACGCGATGTTCCTCCTCGAGCGCGCGGGGCCGGCGGTCCGGGCATGAAGGCGGTCTGCATCGCCGGGCAGCTGGTGGGCGAGGGCTCCCGCTGCTTCGTCATCGCCGAAGCGGGGGCGAACCACAATCGGGATCTCGGGATGGGGAAGGCGCTCATCGACGTGGCCGTCGAGGCCGGCGCCGACGCCGTGAAATTCCAGACGTACTCGGCGGAGACCCTGTACTCGACGAAGACGCCCAGGTTCAAGTACCTGGAGAAGGTTAGCGGGGAGGATGTCTACGATCTGATCCACTCGATCGAGCTGCCTCGCGGATGGCAGGCCGATCTCGCCCGCTACTGCGCCGACAAGGGGATCGCGTTCCTCTCGACGCCCTTCGATCGCGCCGCGGTGGACGAGCTCGACGCGCTGGCGGTGCCGGCGTTCAAGGTGGCGTCGTTCGAGATCGTGGACCTGGGCCTGATCCGGCATGTGGCGAGCAAGGGGCGGCCGGTCATCCTGTCGACCGGCATGGCGACCTACGGCGAGATCCAGGAGGCGATCGACGCCTGCCGCGCGGCGGGGAGCGACGACATCGTGCTGCTGCACTGCATCTCGCTCTATCCGACGCCCGCGCGCCTCGTCAATCTGCGCGCGATACCGAACATGCAGGCGGCGTTCCAGCGGCCCGTCGGCCTCTCCGACCACACGATGGGAACGGCGATTCCCGCGGCCGCGGTCGCGCTCGGAGCGAGCGTCATCGAGAAGCACTACACGCTCGACCGCACGCTGCCGGGGCCCGATCACCCGTTCGCCGTCGAGCCGGATGAGCTCAAGGCACTGGTCGCGGGCATTCGCGACGTCGAGCAGGGCCTGGGCGACGGCATGAAGGCCGGCCCCGCCCCGGAAGAAGCGGAGATGTTCAGGCTGGCGCGCCGCAGCATCGTGGTGGCGCGCGATGTGCCGGCCGGCAAGGTGCTCGAAGAGGCGGATCTCACGGTCAAGCGTCCGGGGTTCGGCATCAAGCCGAACCTGCTGCCGTTCGTGGTCGGGCGCCGGGCGAAGCGCGGCCTCGAATACGACGACATTCTGACGTGGGACATGATTTGATGGCGGGTGTCGCGGTACGCCTTCGGCGTGCCGAGCCCGCCGACGCGGAACGGCTGTGGCAGTGGCGGAACGACCCGGAGACCCGCCAGGCCAGCCTGGACGGGCAGGAGATCCCGTTCGAGCGCCACCTCGAATGGCTCGAGGCGCAGCTTCGCTCGGCCGACGTCGCGCTTTATATCATAGAGGGGGCCGACCGGCGCCCCTGCGGGCAGGTGCGCCTCAACCGGCAGCAGCAGGGCGGCGCGCTCGTCAGCATCGGGCTGGCCCGGGAGGCGCGGGGGCAGGGGCTGGGCGTGGCCGCGCTCAGGGAGATCCTGCTCGCCGCCCACCGGCCCGACTGGGCGACGCCGCTGTACGCGGTGATCAGGGACGCGAACGCTGCCTCGCGCCGCGCCTTCGAAGCGGCCGGCTTCACGGGGCCGAGCGCCGAGGCCGCGGCAGCCGTGGGACCACTGGAGCAGGGCACGGGTGTCTGGATAGCGAGACCGGATTCGGAGTGACCGAATGATCAGGTACTGCGTGAGATGCGTGATGCCGGAAACCAAGCCCGACCTGAATATCGATCAGGAAGGGGTCTGCAGCGCGTGCCGGAGCTTCGAGCGCCGGCCCGACATCGACTGGGACAAGCGCCGGGAAGAGTTGGACGCGATCCTTGCACGGCACCGCGCCGACGGCCGCTCGTGGGACTGCCTGATTCCCGTGAGCGGCGGGAAGGACAGCACCTACCAGGTGCTGCGGATGCTCCAGCTCGGCATGACGCCGCTCTGCGTCACCGCGACGACGTGCGACTTGTCCGAGATCGGCCGGCGCAATATCGAGAACATCAAGCGCCTCGGCGTGGACTACGTCGAGTTTTCGCCCAACCCGGGAGTGCGTCACAAGCTCAACCGCATCGGGCTGACCCAGGTCGGCGACATCTCGTGGCCGGAGCACGTCGGCATCTTCACGATTCCGGTCCGGGTCGCGGTGCAGTTCGGCATCGCCCTGATCATCTGGGGGGAGAACTCGCAGAACGAGTACGGCGGTCCGGCGGTGGCCAGCGAGGACCGGGTGCTGACGCGGCGGTGGCTCGAGGAATTCGGCGGACTGCTCGGCCTTCGCGTGTCGGACATCGTGGGGCTCGACGGCATCCAGCAGCGGGACCTCATCCCCTACACGTACCCGAGCGACGAGGCCCTGCGCGGCGTGGGCGTGACCGGGCTGTTCCTGGGCTACTTCCAGCCGTGGGACGGCTACACGAATGCCCTGATCGCGCAGGCCCACGGATTCGCGACGTTCCCGTCCACGGTCGAGGGGTCCGTCGTCAACTACGAAAACCTCGACAACCACCAGACGGGGATCCACGACTATTTCAAGTTCCTGAAGTACGGCTTCGGGCGCGCGACCGACATCGCCTGCCTGCACATCCGGCGGGGGCGGCTGAGCCGGGCCGACGGCCTCGACCTGGTGCGCAAGCACGACGGCAAGGTTCCCTGGACGTACCTGGGCAAGTCGCTGGCCGACATCCTCGAGCCGCTCGACATGTCGGTGGATGATTTCGTCACCGTGTGCGACCAGTTCACGAACCGCAAGCTGTTCCGCTGCGATGCGCGGGGCACGCTGATCAAGGACCGCCACGGCAACCTGACGAAGGTGAACGATGACAACCCGGTCGACTGAGCGCGCGGGCGCGTGAGCACCGGCATCGTCGACTGCGGCACGTGCAACCTGGACTCGGTGTTCCGCGCCGTGCAGGAATGCGGCGGCACGCCGACCGTGCTCACCACGCCCGCGGAGCTGCCGAGAATGAGCCGGGTCATTCTCCCGGGCGTCGGGAACTTCCGCCACGGGATGGGGCAGCTGCGGCAGCGCGGGTTCGGCGAGGCGCTCCGGGAGCAGATCGTGGACAAGGAGATTCCGTTGCTGGGCATCTGCCTCGGCATGCAATACCTGTGTACCCGGAGCTGGGAGAGCGGAGAAACGGCCGGCCTCGACCTCGTTCACGGCGAGGTCAAGCGCTTCCAGCCTGACGATCCGGCCGTGCGCGTCCCCCACATCGGGTGGAACGAGGTCCGGTTCACCGGTCCGTGTCCGCTGTTCGAGGGGATCCCGGACGGATCGGATTTCTACTTCGTCCACAGCTACCACTTCACCGACTGTGCCCCGGGCGACACGGCGGCGCGGACCGACTACGCCGGGGGGTTCGTCTCGGCGGTGTCTCACGGCCGGGTCTTCGGCGTGCAGTTCCACCCCGAGAAGAGCCAGAAGCTCGGGTTCAAGCTGCTCCAGAACTTCCTCTCCATGTGATCGTGCCGAGCGCGCCGTGCTGAAGGTGCGGGTCATGCCCACGCTGCTGTTCAAGAACGTCGGGCTGGTCAAGGGCATCGGGTTCGACAGCTGGCGGCGGGTGGGCGGCGTCATCCAGTCCATGAAGGTGTACAACCTGCGGCAGGTGGACGAGATGGTCCTGCTCGACATCAGCGCCACGCTGGAGGGGCGGCGGCCCGATTTCCAGGCGGTGGACGAGTATGCCGATGCGTGCTTCGTGCCGTTCACCGTGGGTGGCGGCGTGCGCACCGTGGACGACGTGAAGGGCCTGCTCCAGGTGGGCGCCGATAAGGTCGCCTTGAATACGGCCGCCTTCGAGTCACCGGAGCTGATCCGCGAATCCGCTGACCGGTTCGGCGTGCAGTGCGTTGTGGTCTCGATCGATGCGCGCCGCATGCCGGATGGCACGTATATGGCGTTCACGCACGCCGGTACGCGGCCCACGGGCGAGGCGCCGGCCACCTCTGCCCGGCGCGTGGCGGCACTCGGCGCCGGGGAGATCCTCCTCACGAGCATCGAGCGCGACGGCACCATGGCCGGATACGACGTGGAACTGGTCCGGCAGGTCAGCTCGGTGGTGGACGTGCCCGTCATCGCCTCCGGAGGCGCGGGCAGCTACGAGCACATGTACGAGGCCATTACCGCCGGCGGCGCTTCCGCGGTGGCGGCGGCCAGCATCTTCCACTTCACAGAGCAGACCCCCCGCGAGGCGAAGAACTTCCTCCGGGCCCGCGGCATCCCCGTTCGGGTCGATTGACGGGCATGGGGATCGCGGGGAGGCTGCGGAGGTATGCCAAGCGGCTGGTGCCGCGGCCGGTCCTCCTGAAGCTCTATCGCGACGGCGCGAACGCCTGCATCGCCGCGCTCCAGCCCGACTACGATCCACGGCGCAAGACGATCCTGATCCTGAATCACTTCTTCAGCCAGGACATCAAGGCGCTCGAGCTGGCCAATCCGGGCTTCAATCTCGTCGTGGCGGAGTCGGAGGAGCTGTTCCGCTCGGCGCGGCTGTTCTTCAGTCCCGCGGTCGTGAACCTGATGGCGGCGTACGCCGACGAGAACCCCGCGAGCGTGGCGCTGTACCGGGAAGAGTGCCGGCGGGTGCTGCGTCGCCTGGAGGCGCGGTTCCGGATCGACGCCATCCTGACCGCGTCCGACATCTTCTACTGGATCCGCGAGTTCATCGCCGTGGCGCGCGAGCGGGGCATCAAGACGATCGTCCTCGACAAGGAAGGCACGATCTCGCCCCACGACTTCGAGTTCGAGTCGGCCCGGATCCGCCGGTTCGCGCCGTACATGTCCGACCACATCCTGGTCTGGAGCGAAGGGCAGCGGGCGTTCTGGGAGAAGGTCGGCGTGCCCGGCGCGCAGATCACCGTCACCGGCCAACCCCGCAGCGACCTGTTCTTCCGATCCGGCGGCGACGAGCTGGCGGGCCTGTTCCGGCGCGAAGCGCCGCTCGTCACGTTCTTCTCGTACCTCGACATCGCCTACATCCCGGTGCCCATCGCCGATGGGGAAGGGCTCACGTGGGCCCGGATGAAGCGGGACACGCACGACGAGATCCTCCGCTGTGCCACGACGTATCCCGACTACAACTTCGTCATCAAGACGCACCCCCAGCAGGAAGACCTGGCCGCGCTGCAGCGGGCCTACACGCGGGACAACCTCGTGGTCGTCGGCGGGTCGAGCCTCGGCAACGCGCTCATCATCCGGTCCGACCTGCTGATCGGCTTCCAGACCACGGCGCTGATCGAGGCGATGTTTCTGGGCAAGCCCGTGGTGTATACGGCCTGGGATCCGAACGTCCCGCGGCTCCTGGATCACCTGCTGCCGTTCCACATGGCCGAAGGGGTGTTGATTGCGCGGACGCTCGAGGAGTTCCGGGGCTTGTGCGACGATTTCTGCCAGCAGCGGCGGGACGCATTCCAGCTGACCGCCGAGCAGAAGGCCGCCCGCGACGCGTTCGTCAACCGGTTCCTGCACCAGCCCGACGGTAAGGCGTCCGAGCGGCTGTTCAACGCGCTGCAGCGCGTCCTTTAGGTGTTCCGCCGGCTGTTCCTCGGGGCCCTGTCCCGGGCGACGTACAGCGTGATCAACATCGTGGTCATGCTGTTCCTGACCCCGTTCCTTATCCATGCGCTCGGGACCGGGACGTACGGCATCGTCGTCCTGATGGGCGTGTTCACCGCCCAGGGCTTCGGAGGACTGGCCGACCTCGGGTTCGCCAGCGCCGTCACGAAGTACTGCGCGCAGTACGCCGCGGGCGGCGAGGAGGACGAGCTCGACCGCCTGCTCGGGACGTCGTTCTGGCTGTACGTGTTCATCGGACTGGGCACGGCCCTGCTGGTGTGGCTATTCGGGCGGCTGGCGCTGGACCACCTGTTCACCATCGCACCCGCGGACCGGCCCCTGGCCGGCACGCTGCTCATCATCCTGGCCGCTGGCACGGCGGTGGATTTCGCGGCCCTGTGGCTGGCGGCGGTCCTCGACGGTTTTCAGCGCTATTCCGTCGGCAACGGCATCCAGATCGGCCGGCTGGCGCTCATGGCGACCCTGGTCGTGAGCGGCGTACGGGCCGGCTACGGAGCGGTGGGCTGGGTCACCGCACTGGTGGCCGCGACGGCCATCACCGGCGCCGTGAGCTACCTGTACCTCAAGCGGATCTCCCGCTGGGCGCTGAGCCGGGCCCGGTTCGACCGGACCATGGTCCGTACGCTGTGGTCGTTCAGCTCCAAGGTCTTCGTGACGCGCCTGACCAGTGTGGCCTACCACACGATCGACCGGGTGGCTCTGGGCACCTTCCGCAATACCGCCGCGCTGGCGGCGTACGATGTCTGCAACAAGATCCACACGGCCTCGGTGATCCCGCTGGGATTCACCTCGACGCTCACCGTACCCACGGTGTCGAGCCTCGATGCCACCGGCCGCGCCGAGGACGTGCGCGAGTTCTTCCTGCGCGGCACGCTCTACACCGCGGGCATCTCGCTGCCCATCGTCGTGGTCCTGATGGCGCTGGCGCCCCACATCCTGGCCGTATGGATCGGACAGGGGTTCGAGCAGTATGCCACCGAAGCGCGGGTCTTCCTCAGCTATGTGCTGCTGTGGTCGCTGACGCCGGTGGGCTGGAACACGATGATCGGCCTGAACCGGACCGGCGAGCTGTTGCCGGTGAACATCCTGTCGGTGGTGCTCAACCTGGTGATCAGCGTCGCGCTGGTCGGCAGCATGGGCGTGCTCGGCGTGATCCTCGGCACGGTCATCGGCAACCTCGTGGCGGTGCCGCTCTACCTCCGGTCGTTTCTCGGCGCCCTCGGCATCACTTTCAAGCACTTCGTGGGGCGGGTGATCCTGCGCGCCTATCCCCAGGCGCTCGCGGTCGGACTCGCGTTGTGGCTGCTGCTTCGAGGGTGGCAGCCGGACTCGGTCATCGAGCTCGGGCTGGCTGCTTCGGCCGCGGCGCTCGCGTATGTGCTCCTGTTCTGGCTGACCGGCGTGGACGCCGCCGACAAACGTCGGTTCTCGGCCCTGCTCGGACGGCGCACACCCCCCCCGGTCACCCCCTGACCGTGCTCAGGGCGGCAAGCCCATTCGTGTTGTCGGTTCCTGTGCAAGCCGGCTAAATTCGGTGTATGTCGTTGCGGGCCAATCGACTCCCCCTTCTTCGGGCAGCGCTGCTGCTCGCCCTCCCCGGGTGCCGGGACACAGGCGAGCCTCCCCCCCGGGGATTTCCCGTGTCGCTTCTTATCGTGTCGGGCAACCAGCAGCAGGCGGTCGCCGGCACGCAGCTTCCCTCGCCGCTGGTCGTCAGGGTCACGGATGCCTCCGATCTCCCGGTCCCCGGCCAGGTCGTGAACTTCGTCGTGAGCTCGGGGGGAGGCAGCGTGTTCGCCGGCACAGCCCTCACGGACGCGGATGGCGAGGCGGCAGATCTCTGGACCCTCGGTACGAGCACGGCCGACAGCCAGCGTGTCGAAGTACGCGCCGTCACGAGCAGCGGCACGCCGATTGTCTTTGCCGTGTTCAGGGCCGTGGTGCTTCCGGGACCGGCCGCGACCGTGCTCCCTGCCGGTGGCTCGAACCAGATCGGGGACATTCTCGATCCCCTGCCCGAGTCATTGGCCGTGCGCGTCAGCGACCAGTTCGGCAATCCGGTTTCCGGAGTGAGCGTAGCATGGTCCGTCACCAGCGGCGGGGGCGTGGTCTCGCCGGCCGCCAATCTCTCGGGGGCCAGCGGCGAGGCCCGGACGCGGTGGACGCTTGGAGGGCAGCACCATGCCGTTCAGACCGCGCTGGCCACCGCCATCGGATCCACCGCGGCGTTCACGGGCGTTCCGCGGTTGACCGCAGCGGCCACGTTCCTCAAGACTGGCGGCGACAGCCAGGCTGCGGTGGTCGGCACGGTGCTGGACAGTCTTGCCGTAACGCTCCGCACGACCGGCAACAGGCCCGTTCCGAACGCGTTGGTTGAATGGATGGTCGTGGGCGGCGGCGGATCTGTGAATGTCGCAAGTTCGCTGACCGATGCGTCGGGCGTCGCGCGCGCTCAGTGGACGCTCGATGCTTTTCCTGGCGGGGATACGGTGGGGGCCATCACGCCCAGCTATCAGGGGAATGGGCCGAACGGGCTGTGGTTCTACGCCACGACCCTGATTCCGGGCCCATTTACTCTCGTTACCGCCGGGGGTGGTGAGCCTGTTCCCGGGGATTTCACTTGTGCGGTGACGCAGGGCAGCGCGGCGTACTGTTGGGGCAGCAATCTGCAGCACCAGTTGGGCAGTCCCGGGAGTCCCAATATCAATCCGGTCGCGCGGCCGGTGTCGGGCGGCATTGCGTTCTCATCCGTCAGCGCGGGATTCGGCGCGCGATCCTGCGGACTCCGCAATGACGGGGCTCCGTTCTGCTGGGGGTCCGTCCCGCAGCCTCCTGCCCCAGCGGCGGGCACGTTGCGGTTCGTGTCGGTGTCTGTGGGCGGCCAACACTACTGCGCGCTGACGGCGGTCGGTGACGCCTACTGTTTCGGGGCGAACAGCTCGGGCCAGCTGGGAACCACGGATAGTCTCGTCAGCGGCGGTCACAGCTTCTCCAGCGTCACGGCGGGGAGGTTCCACTCGTGCGGTGTCACATCTGCCGGCTCGGCCCTCTGCTGGGGCGAAAACGGGAACGGCCAGCTGGGCACGGGCCCGGGTACTCCGAGCGCGGCGGCGCCGACGCCTGTCGCAGGCTCGCTCACCTTTGACACCGTCGTCGCCATGGGCCTGCACACCTGCGGCCTCACGACCACTGGCGCTGCCTACTGCTGGGGCTACGGTGGGTTGGGAGGGTTGGGCAACGGGAGCCTGGCTGACCAGAGCACGCCGCAGCTGGTGTCCGGCGGACACGTGTTCGTTCAGCTGAGCGGCGGTCACTATCACACCTGCGGCGTTGCCTCGAGCGGCGCCGCCTACTGCTGGGGCAACGGGACAGCCAGCCAGCTTGGGAACGATTCCACGAAAAGCAGCCCGGTGCCTGTTCCTGTGGCCGGCGGTTTGACATTCACGACGCTGAGTGCCGGTGGCAACCACACCTGCGGACTCGCGACGGGGGGAGTGGCCTACTGCTGGGGCATTGGCAATTCCGGTGCGCTCGGCGTGGGAGGTTCTCCGTCCTCCCAGGGCAACCAGTCGGTTCCGGTCCGCGTGGCCTTCCAGCCCTGACGCTGTGCGGCTCCCAGTCTACGTGTGCGCCGCGCTGAAGAACCTCCCTTGATAGTGCTGGAACAGCAGCGGCTTCGCGTTCGGGGCGGCCAGTGCATCGGACGCGAGGACGAGATAGCGCTCCGCCGGCAGGTCCTTCCCATGCCATAGAGTCCGCCGGGCACTGCGCGGCGGCATGCGGCCGCGCGCCGAGAGCAGCGCGGTGCCGTCGAGCGCGCACAGGGAGATGGTGCTCTCGACCGGGCGAGGCGTCGGGTTGAGCTGGAAGATCTCGAGCGCATCGATGAGCTCGGGGAGAATCAGCAGGTTGGACCGCCACGGCACCGGCGGCGGGGAGTCGGCCCACAGGGCGGTCTGTGGGTGAACGACCGACAGCGACTCCATACCCGCGTCGTGGTACAGGGCGTAAAAATGCGACGTGATGGTGCCCAGGTGCTTGTCGGCGTACGACAGGGGCGAGCCGGGTCGGAAGCGCGCCGCTACCACGCCCAGCGCCGGTAGCGGTCCGCGCGCGACATCCTCCAGCCGCACCTCGACGCTCGCGAAGGCCGGAACGGAGACGTGGGTCCTCGCCACGGCCGAACCGACCTCGTCGTACAGCGTCAAGTCGTAATAGCAGTGTGAGGCGGTCGGGGGCGAGTAGAGCGAGGGGAAGTTCGTGAAGGTGTATCGCGTGTACTTGCCGAACCCGTTCAGGAACAGCTGGCAGATCGGCTCGCTGACGTTGAAGCCGCGGGGCGCAACCTTCCGGGCCAGCTTGGTGCCGTAGCGCAACGCGCGCGTCACGGTCGCGCGCGGCGCGGCGAAGTCGAAGGTCGGGAAGGACACGCGTCAGGTCCGCGCCGGCGCGGGCAGCACGAGCGCTTCCTGCCGAACCCGAGCCTGGTCGCCGGTCATGTAATAGTGGGGTGACAGGGAGTGCTCGAGGGCGAAGTTGCCGGTCGCCTCGTTGACGATAAAGGTCATGATCGCATAGTGGCTGGCGCCACCCTTGGCTACCACGGTAAAGAACACCGGCTCATCGGCCAGCGCGATGCGGCCTTCGATGGCGGTGCGCACGTCGAACAGCAGCGTGCTGTTCTCCGGCTTGCTGTGGTCGCCGGCGTAGACCACCCGGCCCTGCTGGTCCACAACCTGGATGTGCATGGGCCGGCTCTGCTCGTGGGACTCCAGCTGCGCGTTGGTGTTGGCGAAGGCCACGAACGCGTTGGTGTGGCGTCCGATCCAGACCTTGGGCGCCAGCAGCACGATGGGCGACGGTGTCTTGCCGCCCCCCCCCCCCCCCCCCGCGCCCCGCGCCCGTCCGAGGC
>Ga0247727_10014872_pt1 | contig 12854 bp, 10 predicted proteins | sample WisWelCaveWW1625_FD_202498 | JGI IMG/M metagenome (GOLD analysis project Ga0247727, IMG submission 202498) | Biofilm microbial communities from Wishing Well Cave, Virginia, United States - WW16-25 | ecosystem: Environmental > Aquatic > Deep subsurface > Groundwater > Cave microbial mat | place...
TTTGTTGAGGTCAGCAATGCGTAACATCTCTGTTCCCTGCATTTGTGCTGTACCCAATACACGCTCACCTTTCTTCACACTCAACTTGGAAACAATACCATCCATCGGTGCTGTTACGTTGGTTAGGCGTACGTTCTCTCTTGCCTCGCGCACAGTAGCTTCACTGCTCCGCACAATATACTTCGATGCTTGCAATGATTGCTTTGCAGATTTCAAATCGTTTTCAGCAATCTTAAAATTCTCTTGTGCTAATTGCCAGTCCGATTCAGAGATCACTTTCCCATGCCATAATTTCTGCTGGCGGTTATAGTCTTGTTCTGCACGTGTGAAAGTAGCCTCTGCACGAGATAAGGATGCTTCGGCAGACACTACATTGGCGCTTTGTTGATTTAAGGATGCCTCCGCTCTTTCTAATTGTGAAATCCATGTATCCGGTCTGATTTTCACCATCAATCGTCCACGACTCACCGAGTCACCTTCTTCTATCAGCAACTCCCGTATTTCGCCTGATACTTCAGGGGCGATTTTTACTTCCGTTACAGGTTGCACCGTTCCGGAGGCACTCACCTTTTCTACGATGGTAGCTCGTTTAGCTTTAGCCAACTCAACTTCCATGTCCTTAGGCTTTCCGATCCATCCCATCGAGCGGCCTATGATTACAAAAATGAGTAGAACTACAAGTGTCCCAATGAGCCCGTATATCAACCTGTTAGATTTGCGTTTTTGTTTTGCCATTTGCTTATAATAAACTGAAATTAAAATCCTAACGGTAGGCCTTGGTAGAAGTCGAGTACTTGCTTACGAAATATGAAATCGTATTTTGCTCTTAGTAAATCTGACTGCGCCTGAAACAAATCGTTCTCTGCTACCTGGTATTCAACATAATTCACTGCACCAATGTCAAAGCGCTGCTTGGTCATACGAAATGCCTCATCACGGGCATTCACTTGCTTCAATGAAGAGTTGTATGTTTTTGAAGCTGCAACAGCATCGTTGTATGCGGTCTCAACAGACTGTCGTAATTGATTTTCTGTTTCCGTTAATGAAATGTCGGCTAAATCTCTGCTGATAGCAGCACGTTTTACAGCACTGCGCGCAGAAAGTCCATTAAAAATGGGTATCTGCAAATTAATACCGATACTCGTTCCTAAATTATTTTCAAACTGGGTACTCCGCGAGGGAACCACAAAAGAACCTCCTACCACTTGCGTTACCACAACATTAGATGGAGTACCTTGAATGTAACCAATCGGAACTTCACTAGAGGTTCCATCGTATAAGAAATCTCTTTGTTGATCAGAGAACAATGTAGTTAACGAGGCATTAAAGCTTAGGCTCGGATATAGGCTGCCTTTAGTTGACTTCAACGCAAAAGCTGCACTTTTTCTTCTCAATTGAGCAGCCTTGATTTCTGGCATAGTGATCATAGAAATTTCAAAAATTTCAACTACGCTTTTTCCAATAACTAACTCGTTTTCAACATCAATTTGAGGCAGTTCAACATCCAAAGAAGTTGAAAAGGGAATCTGAAGGGCCTGCTTCAGCTGCAGTAATGATAGATTGAGGGCATTTTCACGTTGAATAACATTCAATTCATTGGTTGCTTGTTGTGCTTCCAGGTTCAACACATTACCCTTCGGAACGGATCCCGCATCCGCTAATTTTTTAGTTCGCTCAAGCTGCTCTACAGTTGATCGCAACTGGTATTGGGAGTTACTCAGAAGTTCCTTATTAAAAACAACATTGAGATACAATGTGATTACATTTAAAATCACATCATTTCTAGCCTTTATCAAATCCTCATTTATCGCTTCCAGTTCAGTTTCATTTTGCTTTACATCATAAAACAGGCTGAACCCATTCCAGAGTAATAGCGAACTTGTTGCATTTAAATTGATAGCGTTAACACGTTGTTGTGTAAACAAGTTTGTGGTTGGGTCAACTGTTCGGCCCCAATTGTACCCGAAGTTCCCGCTGGAATTAAGCGTTGGCAATAATGTCATTTTTGATTGCAATGCATCAATCTCGCCCGTTTCGACATTGTAGGTTCCTCGCTTCACTGTAAGGTTATTAGCGATTGCATAATCCACTAATTCCTTTAATGTCCATACCTTTTCTTCTTCTTGTCCATGGGATATAACGCAGGCAAGTACAAGAGAATACGTCAAAACAAGTCGTAGCATATTAATCAATATCCGGTATGTAAATAACTTCTTTTACCCAGCTTAGACTCCGAACGTACTCCAATGTTACAGGTTTCACTCCCGAATCCATTTCAATAACTAAACAGGCTAAATCATTCTTTCCTTTCCGGGAAACCGACATGGTGGCAATATTGCAGTCGTCATGCGCCAGTACGTTCGCCAGGAATGCAATACTCCCTTTTACATCGGCTGCAAAAATAATAAGGGTATGCAGGCTTGCAGAGAAGTCTGCTTTAAAGCCATTGACTTCAGCAATATTGATAACTCCGCCTCCTCTACTTTCTCCAATAACTTCAATCTTTCTTTCCCCAAGCCTGAGGTTTAACTTAATAGTATTGGGGTGCAAAGCCGAGGCATTACCAATCGATTTAAAATGATAGGTCAGTTTATTTTCCTTTGCCAGTTCGAGTGAGTCTTTAATCCTTTTATCATCGGTTTTAAAGTCGAGCAAGCCTGCGATAATAGCACGGTCGCTGCCATGCCCTTCGTAGGTACGGGCAAAGGAATTATAGAAAATAATGTCAGCTTCTTCCGGTATGTTACCCAGCAACTTAAGTGCTGTGCGTGCAATGCGCACAACACCTGCAGTATGTGAACTGGAAGGGCCGATCATAACCGGGCCAATCATATCAAAAACACTGCTTTTTTCGGGCATGGTTGAGGTTAATTATGGCATTTGTCGTGAAAAGAATACTATTATTACAAACTAGTGGCTTAAGTTTCAAAAAGTATCATTTGCTTTTTTGAAGCTATTCTTATGCTCCTTCAATGGCTTAAATCTTTTTTGCTTATACCTCGCTTCCAAAAAACTTTACCGGCTCGGTGGATATGTTCGAGCACGTCCGCATCCGTTATTGCGCGGTGATTCTGAATATCTATCTTATAAAGCAACCCAAGGTCTTCGGTTTTATCCATGAGTTGTAACACTGTGTCAAACGTAACAGCTCTACCCTTTATGGTCAAGTCTATGTCTGATCCCTCCAAAAAATTGCCTTTAGCCCGTGAGCCATAAATAATTACTTCCTCTATCTCAGAGGTAGATTCAAAAATTTCAGACAATGAATGCACTACGTTCTTGTCTAATCCAAATGATTCTGTTTTAATGTTCATGTTATTGTTCTTTGGATAACGCTGTGTCCAAACGAACTTTCAATTCAAAGAGAAGATCATAAAATTCTTCGATAATTTTTGAAACAATTTCGTTGGCAGTCTTCTCATTATACGTATGCGAGGTTAACTCCCGTGCGTTTTTCATCTTACGCCATTTACTTTCGCCTTTAATATACCCATCAAGCAATGCTTGCTTCAACACCGGGTTCGGACCTTTAATATCCTGATAGCCTTTATAATAGAAAAGATCCTGTAAGGTTTTCCATGCCAATTCAAATGTATACTCAAACCGTTGTATCAACCCTTCCTTTTCCAAATCAGACATTTCTCTTTTATCGTTCTCAGAAATCGCATCGCGAAGTTTTTCCATCGCTTTTCTATAGTTACTGAATCGTTGTACCCATCGGATATCTTTTTTCTGCATTTCTGTCAATCTTAAACCTATCGAAATTAATCTTTTTCTGCGACTGAGTCTATTATGATCATTAAATAACCTCCCGAGTTTACACAGCAATGGGAGCTTTAATACCCAGGTGTGACTGGTAATTCACAATCTCAAAATCTTCAAACTGGTAGTCGAAAATAGAAGCAGGCTTTCTGCTAATGTTCAACTGGGGCAATGCGTATGGCTCGCGCGTAAGTTGAAGTTTTGCCTGATCGATGTGGTTGGTGTACAAATGCGTGTCACCACCTGTCCATACAAAGTCACCTGGCAATAAATCGCACTGCTGGGCAAACATATGTGTGAGCAACGCATAAGAAGCAATGTTGAACGGAACACCTAGAAAATAATCGGCACTACGCTGATAAAGCTGGCAGGACAACTTGTCATCGGCCACATAAAATTGAAACATGGCATGGCATGGAGGTAGCGCCATCTTATCCACTTCTGCCGGGTTCCAGGCCGAAACAATGTGCCTTCTTGAATCAGGTTTTTGTTTGATCTGGTTAATCACATTGGTGATTTGATCAATCGTGTTGCCATTGGGTGCAGGCCAGCTTCTCCACTGGTGGCCGTATACCGGACCCAGGTCTCCGTTTTGATCAGCCCACTCATCCCATATAGTAACACCGTGATCATGCAGGTATTTAATATTGGTGTCACCTTTCAAAAACCATAGTAATTCAATGAAGATCGAACGGGTATGGAGTTTTTTTGTTGTGAGCAGTGGAAAACCCTGAGAAAGATCAAAACGCAGTTGCCTGCCAAATACCGAAAGAGTACCCGTTCCGGTGCGGTCGGTTTTTGATACTCCCGTTTCCAGGATGTCTTTCATCAAGTCTAAGTATTGCTTCACAATAGTTGAGATTAAACATGCAAATAAAACAAAAAAATAGAAGTCGTGCCACCACTTAAAGTGGTGGCACGACTTAAAAACAAAAAAAGCCCCCGGGTTCTCGGGGGGCTTTTCAAAAGAAATCAAATTTTTATCCTCTTCTTCCTACGTTCACGGTTCTGCTGCTTCCATCAATGCTTATCGTGACGATGGCATCGCACTCGCCTCCGCCAAAGTCTATGGTCATAACTTTACCACTGTTTAGATCAACAAATTGCTTGATACCAGACACCGGAAGCGGGCAACCTCTTTGGTGCACAATGGGCACCAGTATCGACATTTCGTAGTTTATTCCTCTGCGATTAACACCTGTAGCGGCAAAGGCTTCATCAGCACACTGGCTTACAATTATTTGGTCTAACAAAGGCGTGTTGGCACGAATCCACTCTCTGGTTACGCAATGCTCTTTTGTGGCAACTGAACCATCAGGCCAGGTTGCTTTACCGCCCGTTAATACTATTTCATGAAGGGGGTTGCTCACAATCGTTTCCTGGATGTTTGTGGTTGTCCTGGTGCCTTCAAGTTGAATATCATTGATGGAGTAACCATCAGGAGTTAATACAAAAAATGATCCCGGGTGAAACCTTTTCCCTTCAAAATGGATCAGGATTTTACCTTTACGAACATTTCCGCGCGGGTCAACACATTCTCCTGCATCATTATCACTAAAATCAATAACAATGTCGCCAATCGGGTTATCTTCTGTGCCGTTTATGCTGTCTGGTGTAACTGTTATGGTAGCGCATAGGAGTCGGTCATCGATAAGCTTAGCCGTTTTTCCGCCCGCTGCTTCCGGTGTTGCCTCCAACGTCAGGCTTCCCATGTCATCGGCATCTTCATAATAATAGTCTGTGATTGCGTCCTCAGCAGCGTTAGCGGCCTCGGTCTGAAAAGGGGTTTGGTCCTGAGAACAGGAAATAGCAAACCCCAACGATACTACTGCCACCATGGCAGCAGTTTTTCTTGAAAAATTATTTGTTTTCATAAGGTTTTGGATTTTCATTAACAATTTTTGTTTGTTTTGGGCTTTAGACTGTTGATTGGCCCAAGGGTTTAATAGTAGTGGTCAGATTTTTAGTTTAGCCAGAAAAACGGGAATTCAATGATGAAACTATCCATTACCAAACTGCTAAATGTGCTCTTTCTGAGCCTATGCATCTTTTTAACTGCTGCTGTTTCAAATGCCCAGAATTCCCTAAAAATAGCGAAACTAAAATACAATGGCGGGGGTGATTGGTATGCTGCTAAAACAGCTTTACCGAATCTTATTGAGTTCTGCAACCGTGAACTGGGAATTGGTATAGCACCCGAAGAAGATGTTGTTGAAACTGGCAGCACGGACATCTTTCTTTATCCTTATGTATTCATGACCGGACACGGCAATGTGGTATTCAGCGAAAGCGAGGCAGCCAACCTGAGAAATTATTTGCTGGCGGGCGGTTTTCTGCACATTGATGATAACTACGGGCTGGATAAATACATCCGAATAGAATTGAAGAAGGTTTTTCCGGAACTGGAGCTTGTAAATCTCCCGTTTGAGCATCCGGTTTACAATCAAAAATTCAAATTCCAGAAAGGGCTGCCAAAAATACACGAACACGATGGCAAACCATCTCAAGGTTTGGGGCTGATTTATGAAGGCAGGTTAGTAGTCTTTTATTCATTCGAGTGTGATCTTGGCAATGGCTGGGAAGATGTCACCATTCACAATGACCCTGAAGCAAAAAGAAGACAGGCACTTGAAATGGGTGCGAATTTGATTTCGTATTGTTTTACAAATACGCAGTAATTTGTCTGAACTATGATTCTTATGATTAAATGATTACCATGATTAAGCTCGGCCTGTCAATCACAGTAATCACACAAATCATAGTTAAGACAAATTATTTCTTCGCAAAAACCTCCGCCAGTTTTGAATGCAATTCAGCACCTCGTAGATTTTTAGCTACGATAACCCCGTTCGGATCAACTAATACTGAAAACGGAATAGCGTTGATATTATATTTTAATGCTGCCTCTGATTGAAAGTACTTTAAATCAGAAACGTGTGTCCAGGTGAGGCCATCTTGTTGTATGGCCTGAACCCAATCTGCTTTGGTTCTGTCGAGGGAAACACCGAATACCGTAAAACCTTTGTCTTTAAACGCATGGTAAGCCTTTACCACATTTGGGTTTTCTTTGCGGCAAGGACCGCACCATTTTGCCCAGAAGTCGATCAACACGTATTTACCTCTCAACGATGAGAGTTTAACGATTTGTCCATCGGGATTCGGCAATGCAATTTCAGGAGCCTCTTGTCCGATAGCAAGTGTCTTGCTTTTCTCAACCATATCCACGAAGTCCTTTGCGTGAGTGGAATTAGGCCATGCGCTCTTTACTTTATCTGCCGTAATAATGTAGACATCGAGGTACTGATCTTTATCGAGAGTCTGGCCGCCCTGTAATAAATTAATTATCCCAAGCGAAACAGGTTCGTTTTTAATCAACATGGCAATCTGATCGTTTGCCTTCGAAGCGAGCACCTGATATTGAGCTTGTAACTCCAGCATTTTTTTCTGGTCACCTGCTTGTTGCGCTTTTTGAAACTCCTCGCCAAGTTTTGTTGCCTCAGGTGTTGTTTGCACTGCCTGCTGCATGCCTTGTACTTTTTTTATCAATTCAATGTCCGGTGATCCCTTCACTTCAAAAAAGCCTGCTGTACTGTTCCCATCCACATTAACCTCAAGATCACTTTTATCCAGGATCACATCCACTGTTTGCAGGTTGTAAAAATTTATCCTGTAATAACCAGGCTCTATCAGGTTGATTCTTTTAGCATATGTGTAATTGCTTTTCAATTTAATCGTATCCTGCCATCCCTGCCCACTTCTTTTCAACTCCATGATAGAAATGGATCCATTTTGAGGAAAGCCTACTTTACCGGTTATTGTAATAGTCCAACTTTCATCATCTTTTGGTTGTTGCCCGTTGGACGAACAACCGCTTAATAACAGCATTGCTGAGAGAAAAAACATCATTAAAATTCTCATACCTCGTCTAATTTTTTTAGTAACAATTCATTAGCCTTTTTCGGATCGGCCTTGCCTTTACTTCGTTTCATCACTTCACCCATAAACATGCCAAGTATTCCGTTTTTGCCTTTTTTATACTCCTGAACTTTGGCCGGGTAATCGATTATAACCTGTTCAATGATACGCAAAATAGAATCTTCGTTGCTGTCATGAATAAGATTTAACTCTTGTGCAACCTCCAACGCTGACTTTCCAGGAGATTTCAATAACTCAGGGAAAATTCTTTGAGAAGCAGTTGAGAAGTTCACCTTATTACCATCTATTAATTGAATTAGTTCCGCTAAGGTCTGAACAGAAATTGGAAAATCCTTGGCCGTTAGTGTACGTTCATTCAAATATGATTTTACCGGCCCCATAATCCAATTGGCCGCTGCTTTATAATTGTCGCTGTGCTTACAAAGTTCTTCAAAATACAAGGGGATATCTTTTGAATCGGTAAGTACTTTCGCATCATAAAGTGACAGGCCATAGTGATTCACAAACTTGTCCTTCAATTCATTGGGAAGCGCTGGCATTGAAGCTTTGATCTCGGCAAGCCATTCTTCGGAAACAATTACCGGGCTTAAATCAGGATCGGGGAAGTACCGGTAATCGTTCAACTCCTCTTTTGTTCTCATGCTGTGGGTTTTACCAGTGGCAGCATCAAATGTTCGTGTTTCTGAAATCACTTCTTTGCCCCTTTTCAGCAGCGTAATTTGCCTCTCAATTTCATGGTCGATCGCACGTTGTACATTGCGAATCGAATTCATGTTTTTTACTTCTACTTTCTTACCAAATTCTTTAGCGCCATGAAGCATGACAGAAACATTGGCATCACATCGCAGTGAACCTTCTTCCATATTGCCATCACAAATCTCAAGATAGCGTACCAGTTTTCGAATCTCCGTCAGACAGGCATAAGCCTCATCAGAAGTTGTAATGCAGGGGTCGGTAACAATTTCAATGAGAGGAACTCCTGAACGATTAAAATCTACGAGTGTATCTTCTTCAGTTGGTAGGTGAATTGATTTACCAGCATCTTCTTCAAGATGGATTTTCGTTAACTGGATGTTCCGTTCCGCGCCATCCTTAAGTGAAACAGTAATGTAACCTCCTTTGCAAATAGGTGTGCGATCTTGTGTGATCTGATATCCTTTTGGAAGATCAGGATAAAAATAATTTTTGCGATCAAAGATGGTGAACCTGGAAATCTCAGAGTGACATGCAAGACCCATTTTGATAGCAAACTCCAATGCCCGCTTGTTAAGCTTGGGTAACGTACCGGGATGTGCTAGGTGATTGCACCAACATTGGTATTGGGTGCAGAGCCAAACGCGGCAGAATCCCGATTGAATATCTTGCTCTGCGTGAGAAGCTGGGCGTGGACTTCTAGCCCGATGACTGCTTTATATTTATTTTGTAGGGACGCTTCCATATCAAAAAGTATTCCCGGCCCTGTGCCGGGATCTCCCTTTTAGTTTACTAACAAGGAGATGCCGGAACAAGTCCGGCAAGAGAGAACTTATTTAATCAACTCCTTCGCTTTTATTATAACCCGATCAAGCCCATTCAAATTCTTACCGCCTGCCGTGGCAAAGAACGGCTGACCACCTCCGCCTCCGTCAATTTCTTTCGCAAGTTCTTTCACCATATTGCCCGCATGGTAACGATTCGTGAGTGCAAGTTTCTCTCCGATCATCACCGTTACTTGTGGCTTGCCATCAACATCAGCAGCCAGAATAAGCAACAAATCATCGAATTGATTTCTCAACGCATACGCGATGTTCTTGGATGCATCGGCATTGGGAACAGAAATTTTTTCAAGGATTAAGCTGTATCCGTTTGACTTCACAACTTTCTTGGCCAACTCGTCTTTAAGTTGGTTGGCTTTGCCCTGATTTACAGTTTCGAGTTTCTTTTCGAGCGCATTCTTTTCTTCTATAAGATTCTTCGTTGCGGCAAGAAGGTCCTTCGGATTTTTAAGCAACTGCTTTACCTGGTCAAGTAAGCTGAGATTTTCTTTTACAAATTTCTCAGCTTCATCCGCGGTGATGGCTTCAATCCTGCGAACACCTGCAGCTACGGAGCTTTCGGAAATGATTTTAAATAGGCCAATATTGCCTGTAGCGGGTACGTGCGTACCTCCGCAAAGTTCCACAGAAAACTTGGGGTCAAACGTAATTACCCGCACAAAATCTCCATATTTCTCACCAAAAAGGGCCATGGCACCTAGTTTTTTAGCGTCTTCAATCGGCACATTCTGTTTAACATCCAACGGAATATTCTCGCGGATCTTACGATTCACGATGTCTTCCATTTTCTGAATTTCTTCAGGAGTCATAGCTGCAAAGTGTGAGAAATCGAAGCGGGTCACTTTCTCATTTACCAGCGATCCTTTCTGTTCAACATGCTTGCCTAATACTTCGCGCAATGTTGCATGAAGCAGGTGTGTAGCGGAGTGATTAGCCATTATTAATTTCCTCCGATCCGCGTCAACAACTGCTGTTACTTTTTTACTTGTCGTGTATGCATTTAATACAGGTGCATCATTTTCATTACTTTTAATTTTTGTATAATGAACGATAATACCATTCTCTTTTTTTGTACTCAGTATCGGAAGTCTTACGTCATTATACAACTCTATAAATCCAGTATCACCAACTTGTCCTCCAGACTCAGCATAGAAGGGTGTTTCACGTAGAACAATTTCAATGAACTCCTCTCCCTTTTTTGAAAACATCCTATACTTTATAATGGAAGTTTCCAATTCCAATTTCTCATAGCCATTAAATCCTAAATAATAATCGGGATGATTAACAACTAATTTCATTTCTTCGTCACCAGCTACAACCCAATCACCTGTTTCTTTAGCAGCATCAGCTTTGGAACGGGACTTCTGTTTTTCCATCTCGACTTTGAATCCTGCCTCGTCCACGGAGAACCCACGCTCCCGGGCAATCAATGAAGTAAGGTCGAGTGGAAATCCGAACGTATCGTACAGTTCAAAGGCTACATCCCCGGGAACTAACTTAACTGCTTTTAATATATACTTTGGTCTAGGCAGGGTTGACTCTTTAACGACTATATCAAGTCGTTTCAAACCCTTCTCAAGAGTTCGCAAGAATGACGTTTCCTCCTCAAAAATTACTTTACTCACGTAATCTTTTTGCGATTCAAGCTCAGTAAATACATCTTTCAATTGACCAGAAAGTACCGGCACCAGTTTGTACAGGAAGGGTTCTTTAAAATTCAGAAAGGTAAAACCATACCGAACTGCCCTTCTTAAAATCCGCCTGATCACATACCCGGCACCTGTGTTGGATGGCAACTGTCCATCGCAAATAGCAAATGAAACAGCCCGGATATGATCGGCCATCACGCGCAACGAAATGTCTGTCTTCTCATTTTGCTTATATTTTACGTTTGCTGCCTCCGCAATGAAATTAATCAGCGGAGTAAATACATCCGTATCGTAATTCGAGGTCTTCTTTTGTATTGCCATGCACAACCGTTCGAAACCCATACCGGTATCTACGTGTTTTGATGGAAGTTTTTCGAGTGAACCATCGGCCTTGCGGTTGAATTCCATGAACACGAGGTTCCATATTTCAATAACTTGTGGGTGATCGTTATTCACTAATTCCTTTCCAGGTTTCTTTTTGACCTCTTCTTCTGATCGCAGGTCAATGTGGATTTCAGAACACGGACCACAGGGCCCCGTCTCTCCCATCTCCCAGAAATTATCTTTCTTTTTTCCGTGAATGATCCTGCCGTCTGCTACAAATTTTTTCCAAAGTTTCGAAGCCTCCTCATCTACAGGAAGGTTGTCTCCTTTATCACCACCAAAAACACTTATGTACAATCTGTCTTTCGGAAGTTTATATACTTCTGTGAGCAGTTCCCAAGCCCACTCGATTGTTTCTTTCTTAAAATAGTCACCAAAGCTCCAGTTACCGAGCATCTCGAACATCGTGTGATGGTATGTGTCAATACCTACTTCCTCCAAGTCGTTATGCTTACCGCTCACGCGAAGACATTTTTGTGTATCGGCTATGCGGTTGCTTTTTGGTGTGGCATTGCCCAGGAAGTAGTCTTTGAACTGCACCATACCGGAGTTGGTGAAGAGCAAAGTCGGATCGTTTTTTAGCACAAGTGGCGCTGAAGGAACGATCTGATGCCCTTTATTCTTAAAGAATTCTAAAAACAAACGTTTGATCTCACCCGATTCCATTAATCATTACTTTAACAGGTCTTTCAACAATACTGATTTTTACTATCTTTGGCCGCGAAAAATATGCAGCAAAACACAAAATTAACCGCAGAATAGTGAGATTGAGCAGATTTGGTTTATTTTTTTGAAAAGAATGCGTCAATCGAACTACATCTACAATCCGAGAACCTGTCGTTACGAACCCGACAAAGTCAAAGTAAAAGACGTTGCTGTTTACACGGTAACACTCGCTTTAGTTAGCGTACTCTTGTTGACTGGATTACTTTTTTTACATAGCAAGCTTTTCACATCCCCTGCTGAACAAGCGCTTCGGCTGGAAAACAAAGTGATCCAAAAACACCACGGCATTTTAGCAAGTGAGCTACAAAAGACTGAGGCCATACTGACGGGGATAAAAGACCTTGATCTTGAGGTACACCAAAAATTATTTGAATCAACATTTCAACAGAAACAAACCTCAACCCAAAAGCAAGTTTTACTGGCTGGTGCCACTGATTTTAACGCCATTGTTGATTTACTGAAATCAAAGTCATCCAATCTGTCTTCAAAAAGTAATCTCAAAAACCAGGAAGTTGCCAATCGGATCAAGTTTGAATTAAAAAAATACGGTATAGGCCGATTAGTATCGCTTCCCTCGATTCAGCCTATTGCCAATCCTGAAAGCGCCAATTTAGTTTCAGGCTTTGGTGTTCGCATTAATCCTTTCCATAAAGGTAATTATCATCACCGTGGAGCTGATTTTGCTGCTTTACGCGGAACCAAAGTTGTTGCGACAGGTCCCGGCAGGGTGATGGAAGTGAATATTGGAAATGGCCTTGAAGGAGGCTATGGCAATTATATTAAGATTGATCATGGCTATGGCATCGTTACACTGTATGCACATCTTGAAGAAGTTTATGTAACGAATGGCCAAAAAGTAGAC
>Ga0247727_10014873_pt1 | contig 12853 bp, 10 predicted proteins | sample WisWelCaveWW1625_FD_202498 | JGI IMG/M metagenome (GOLD analysis project Ga0247727, IMG submission 202498) | Biofilm microbial communities from Wishing Well Cave, Virginia, United States - WW16-25 | ecosystem: Environmental > Aquatic > Deep subsurface > Groundwater > Cave microbial mat | place...
TCGACTTGAACACGTTGCGAAGCGACCGGGATCAACGCGATAACTTTTTGCGGCGAAGCACGCTCGAAACGAATCGCTATCGTTACGCAGATTTCACGGCGAGAGCGATCAAGGGCTTGGCGATTCCTCCGCCGCGTTCGGGTGAGGTCGCGTTCCAATTGATCGGCGATTTGACAATCAAGAATGTAACGAAGGAAGTCGTCTGGGATGTGAAAGGAAAAATCGAGGGTGAGGAATTCACCGGCATCGCGACGACAAGTTTCAAGTTCGGATATTTTAATATCGAAATTCCGCGTGTGCAATCTGTCCTGAGCATCGAGGATAACATCAAACTCGAGCTTGATTTTGTCATTCGGTATCAGCCGGGTTAGCGCCGCGGCGAAGGGGCATAATTGAATCGCGCCGTTCCGCAGAGAATGCCGCGCGTATCAAAACGCTGGCGTTGGTTTCTCATTCGAGTTGTAATCGCCGCCGGGCTTGCTTTTATTTTGGCAAGCGTGCCGCTTCCGCGTCTCGCGCCGCGCACGTGGCTTGCGTACGTGCAAGTGCCGTTGATTGTGTTCGTCTTCGTGTGTTTTGTCGGAAAAATGTTAATTGACACTTTTTACGACAACCACCAACATTCTTGAAGGAGGGACAACGATGAAAGGCAAAACTGCATTGCTCATTGGGGGCGTTTTAGTTCTCTTGATCGCAGAAGGCGCGCTGGCGTACAACTTGGGCGCGAACGCAGGACGCGAAGAAGTCCGCAACACGCGGCTTGAATTTACGGCAACGCGTTTTAACGCGCAAGGCGCACAACCTGCCGGCGCGGATGCCGCGACGAGCCAATCCACAACTCCCGCCGCGCAAGGTCAGCGCGGCCAGCAAGGGCAAGCCGGTCAGCAAGGGCAATTTCCGCAAGGCGCGCGCGGTGGTGTGATCGGCACCGTCAAAAGCGTCACCGGCAACACGTTCGATGTCGCGATGCAAAACGGCAATATCGTGACGGTCACAATAGACGCGCAAACTCAAATCCAGAAAACCTTGAGCGGCACGGCGGCAGATATTGCGCCGGGAGTGGCGGTCACCGTCGTCACCGACCAAACCGGCGCGAGTGTGACCGCGCGCGTGATTCAACTTCGCCCCGGCGGGCAATAATTCTTGACGCGGACCAGCCGCCCGGAAAAATCCGGGCGGCTTTTTTTTCTTGTGTTGACACCACCGCACATCTTTGCTATATTGAAAATATCTTTGTACTCCCGCGCCCTTGTTCTTCGATGCTGAAAGCGCCTTCAATGACGATGAAAAGAAATTTGCGGCAGATTCCCTTTGGCATTTTGATCCTCCTTGCACTCGTTACGTTCGCGGCGTGCGTTCCTGCGGATGGCGCGCAGGGGAGCATCGTCAATCTCCAGAATCGTACGCTCAAAGTCGGAACCGACGCAACATACCCTCCTTTTGAATTTGTAGATCGCGACCAGAACCTCGTCGGCTTTGACATTGATTTGGTTACCGAAATTTGCCAACACGCCAATTGCCGCGCCGTTTTTGTCGCAGATTCAGCAACGCTCTTACCTTTGTTGCAAAATCAAACGTACGATCTGTCCGCCTCGGCGTGGACGATTACCGTAGAGCGCGCCACGCGTATGGATTTTTCGATTCCGTACATCCCCAACACGCAAGTGATGCTCGTTCGCCGCGATGAGACGCGTTTCCAAGAGCCAACCGATTTAAAAAATCCCCAATTCATCGTCGCCGTTCCCGCTGATACAACCAACGCGCTCGCCGCGCGGCAATTGGTCGCCGATCCCAAAAAACAGATCAAGGAATTTCAAGATTTTATTACGGCTGTCGCCGCGCTCGAGAGCAAACACGCGGACGCGGTGTTGATTGACACCTTTGCCGCGTCCGCGACGATTGTCGAGCGCAAAGGCAGGGTGCGGTTGAGCGGCAAGCCGTACGGCAATGAATATTTCGGATTTGTTTTTCGCAAAGGCGACAACACTCTGCGCGAGGCGTTCAATGCCGGCTTGAAATTGATGTTCCGCAACGGCACGTGGACGCGGCTGTGCGAAAAATGGTGGAAGGGGATCGAGCCCAAGCCCGATTGCACTGGCAAGGGCTTGCCGGATTTCAGAAAATAAAATCACGCTGAGCATTGGAGGATGAATGCCCTTGTTGCAAGCCACTCGGGTCACCAAACGTTTTGGTGGTCTCGTCGCGGTGGACAATGTGGATTTCAATATCGAGTCCGGCGCCATCGCTAGTTTGATCGGACCCAACGGCGCGGGCAAGACGACGTTATTCAATTGCATCACCGGCTTTTATAAACCCGAAGAAGGCGAAATTCTTTTTGAGGGGCAGTCCATCGTTGGCGCGCGCCCCGATCAAATCACCGCGATGGGCATCGCGCGCACCTTTCAAAATATTCGCCTGTTTGCGAATATGACCGCGCTCGAAAATATTATGGTCGGCGAGCATCCGCGTATGCGCGCGACGCCGCTCGGCGCGATCTTGCGCGACAAGGCGACGGTCGCCGAAGAACGCCGCGTGGCGAATCGCGCGCGCGAGCTTTTGGAATTCGTCGGCTTGAAGGGTTATGAAAACGAACTCGCGAAAAATCTTTCGTACGGCGATCAGCGTCGTCTCGAAATCGCGCGCGCGCTCGCGACCCAACCGAAATTGCTTTTGCTCGATGAGCCGACCGCCGGAATGAATCCGCAAGAAACCGGCGGCATGGTGGGTTTCATCCGCCGCTTGCGCGACGAATTGAAATTGACGATTCTGTTGATCGAGCATCAGATGAAAGTCGTGATGAATATTTCGGATCACGTCGCGGTGCTCGACTTTGGCGTGAAAATCGCGCAAGGCACGCCGGCGCAAGTGCAACGCGATCCGCGTGTGCGCGAAGCGTACTTGGGCAAAGAGTACGGGCAAGAAGCGGCGTAAACGATTTCCCCCGTCAATGACCTTTGAGGACACCTAATGGCAATGCTCGAAATTCGCGACCTTCACAGCTACTATGGACACATTCACGCGCTCAAAGGAATCTCATTGCGCGTGGAAAAGGGAGAGATCGTTACGCTGATCGGCGCGAACGGCGCGGGTAAATCCACGACGCTCCGCACGATTTCCGGCTTGGTGCATCCGCGACAGGGCGCGATTCTTTTGGAAGGCGAACGCATTGACGGGCTGGCGCCGCATCGCATCGTGATGAAAGGCGTCGGTCAAGCGCCGGAGGGACGCAAGATTTTTCCGCGTCTGACCGTGACGGAAAATTTAGAGATGGGCGCATTCGCGCGCAATGACGCCGCGGAAATCAAACACGATATGGAACGCGTCTTTGCGCTCTTTCCGCGCTTGGCGGAACGCCGCCGGCAATTGGGCGGCACGCTTTCCGGCGGCGAACAACAAATGCTCGCGATTGGGCGCGCGATCATGACGCATCCGCGCGTCTTGATGCTCGATGAACCTTCGATGGGGCTGGCGCCGATTCTTGTCGAAACGATTTTCGAAACGATTCAGAAACTGAATCAAGAAGGCACGACGATTCTGCTCGTCGAACAGAACGCGGCGAAAGCATTGCAGATCGCGCATCGCGGCTACGTGATCGAAACCGGGCAAATCGTTTTGGAAGATCACGCCGCGAATCTGCGCAAGAATGAAGCGGTGCGGAAAGCGTATCTAGGAGAGTCGTAATTGTAGGGGCAGGGCTTGCCCCTGCCCCTCTAGGGCAACCGCCAGGGTTGCCCGTACCAGAATTAATCCATGTCCACCACCGCCGACGTTGTTATCATCGGAGCCGGCATTGTCGGCGCGAGCGCGGCATTTTATTTGGCGCAACGCGGCGTCAAGGTCATCGTCATTGAAAAAAGATTCATCGCCGCCGGCGCAACCGGCAAATCTACCGCGATCATTCGCCAGCATTACTCGAATGAAATCACGGCGAAGATGGCGCACTGGGGCGTGCGCGTCTTTCAGAATTTCAAGAGTGAAGTCGGCGGCGAATGTGGCTATGTCAAAACCGGCTTTGTGATTCTCGTGGACGCGCGCGATCGCACAGGGCTTGAAGAAAACGTCGCGATGCAAAAACGCGTCGGCATTGATGTGCTCGTCGTGAACGCTCAAGAGTTGCGCGAACTCGATCCGGAAATGCAGGTCGCCAGTGATGTTGTCGGCGCGTACGAGCCGGATGGCGGCTATGCCGATCCCGCGACCGCCGCCATGAATCTGGCGGATGCCGCGCAGAAACGCGGCGCGGAAATTTTGCAATCCACGACCGTGACCGGGATTGAAATGAACGGCGGACGTGTGAGCGCCGTGCAAACGAGCGCAGGAAAAATCGCGACGCGCGCGGTGGTGAATTGCGCGAACGCGTGGGCGGGGCAAATCGCGCGGATGGTCGGCGTCGAGTTGCCGATCGAAGCGAGCCGGCATCAGGTGGCGACGTTTCAGCGTCCGCCGGATAATAAATCGCCGCATCTGACCGCCGGCGATTTCGTCCACAATATTTATTATCGGCCCGCCGGCGGCTTGACGTTCGTCGGCTCGATTGATCCGAACGACGCGAATCAACTTGCCGATCCCGATCAGTACAACGAGTCCGCCGATTTTGAATTTATCGCGCGGATGAGCGCGCGCATCTGCCAACGCTATCCGTTTATGAGGCAGGCGTTGAGCAAGGGCGGCTGGACCGGCATTTACGATGTAACGCCGGACTGGCATCCGATTATTGACGAAGCGCCGCGCAACAGTGGCGTTTTTCACGCGGCGGGGTTTAGCGGTCACGGATTCAAATTGGGACCCGCGGTCGGCGTGATGATCGCGGATATGGTTACGCGCGCGAGCGCGCCGACGGCAGGAATGGATCGCCGGATGTTTCGCCTCGCGCGTTTCGCGGAAAATGAGCCGGTGCGCGGCAAATACGAATATTCGATTGTTGGATGAAGGTGACGGCGCATCGGCAAAAGCCGCCGGGATGTTGAAATTGAATTCGCTTCAATGCCTTGACCAAAGACTCCAATTATCATATACTAGCCACACATCTGGCGCTGAAATTATTCCTCGCTCTTTGATCGTACGATTTTCTCGTCTCAACGCAGAGACTATCTGAACACATAGGGGGTGATACCCGCCTTTGGTTTATCGCAGAATGGATTCCGCAATGCACAGCGGCATGGCAAGCCCACAAGTCACCTCAGCGCGTGCTTGAGGCAAAGCGGAATAATCGGTTGTCTCATTTTTCAGGAGGAGAAACTACGATGAATGCAAGAAAGACTCTCGTTATTGTTTTGTTTGCCGTGATCGCTTTGATTGCGGCGGCGTGCGCGCCGGCGGCGCCCGCTTTTACACCTCCGACGGATTCCGTCGGCGTTGTGAAACTCGCGCCCGGTGATCCGATTCACGTGACGTGGATGTTCGTCGTGACCGGCGAAGATGGATCGCTCGGCATTGACGAACGCCGCGGCGTTGAGATCGCGATTGATGACCGCAAAGGTGAAATTGCCGGTCGCAAAGTGAAACTCGATGGACAGGATTCCGGTTGCAGCGCGGAAGGCGGACAAGCCGCCGCCGCGAAACTCGCCGCCGACACGACGATTGTCGGCGTGATCGGTTCGTCCTGCTCAAGCGAAATGCGCGCGGGCGGTCCGGCGTTGACGAAAGCCGGCTTTACGATGATTTCCCCGTCGAACACCGCGCCTGACCTGACCGATCCGGCGAAACGTTTCCCCGGCTACTTCCGCACCGCGCACAATGACCTTGTGCAAGGCGCGGTCGCCGCGAAATTCGTTTTGACCCAGCTCAAACTCAAAACCGCCGCGACGATTCACGACGGTTCACCGTACGCGCAAGGTCTTGCTGAAGTTTTTGCAACGAACTTTGAAAAAGACGGCGGCAAGATCACCGCGAAAGAAGCGGTCGGCCCGAACGACAAAGATTTCAAACCGGTCTTGACGAAGATCGCCGCGACGAAACCAGAGTTGTTGTTCTACCCCATCTTCATTGGCGCCGGCTCGTTGATCACGCAACAAGCCAAGACAGTTCCCGGTCTTGAAAAAGTGGAATTGATGGCGGCAGACGGCACGTTCTCGCCCGATTTCTTGAAAGCGTCGGGTAAAGCCGTGGTCGGCGTGTATCAATCCAGCCCCGACCTCAGCGCGTTCGCCGCGGGCTATCCTGATTTTCTCAAGAAACATCAAGCCAAGTACAACGAAAAACCGTTGAGCATTTTCCACGCGCATGGCTATGACGCGTTGAATATGCTCGCCGCCGCGATCGAAAAAGTCGCGGTCAAGGCGCCAGACGGAACGATGTACATCGGTCGCCAAGCGTTGCGCGATGCGGTGCAAGCCACAAAGGATTTCGCGGGCTTGACCGGCACGCTCACATGCGCGGCGAACGGTGACTGCGGTGCGCCCGTGATCGCGGTGTACAAGATCACGGAAGAGAACTTTAACAAACTGCAAACGCCCGACAAACCGTTCTGGAAACCGTAATACGACAGAGGCAGTTAGTACGATCCGTTTGAGCGATGAGCCGGGCGAAATGCCCGGCTCATCCCAATCTGCAAGGGATGGAGTATGCGAATGTTGGGAAGAGTATTCGGCAAACGCGCGGCGCGTTTGGAATGGACAGATATTTTTGTATACAGTTTGGGCGCGCTGATCGTCGGCGTCGTCATCGTCGGCTCGATCATGACGATCCAGAAAGGCACGTACGGCGCGCGCCAATGGTTTGATCTCGTTCTCTTTGGTCTCACTCTCGGTAGCATTTACTCATTGATCGCGCTCGGTTACACGCTCGTGTATGGCATTTTGCGGATGATCAATTTCGCGCACAGCGAAGTTTTTATGAGCGGTCCGTATGCCGCCTATTATCTCGCCATCTCGCTCGCGGCGTCCGGCTTGGTCGCGGAAAACCCGGCGCTCGCGTTGCTTATGATCATCGGCTTCGCGATGATCGTCTCGACGCTCATCGCCATCACGGTGGAACGCCTCGCGTATCGCCCCTTGCGACACGCGCCGACGCTCGTGCCGTTGATCACCGCGATTGGCGCGTCGTTCGTTTTGCAATATACCTTTCGCGGCTTTTTCGGTCCCGCCATCAAAGTTTATCCCGAATTTCCAATCCTCGAACAAAAAATAATCTTGGGGGAATTCCAAGTGACCTCTCTGCAAATTTTTGTCATCGTCATCGCCGCGCTGATGATGCTCGGCTTGCATCTCTTTGTGCAATACACCAAAGTCGGCAAAGCGATGCGCGCCGTCGCCGAAGATCGCGAAACAGCCGCGCTCATGGGCATCAATGTGAACCGCATCATCGTGACGACGTTTGCGCTCGGCGGCGCGCTCGCCGGCGCGGCGGGTGTGCTTTTTATTCTTGTCTTCAATCAAGTCACTTTTTACATGGGCTTTTATCCCGGCGTCAAAGCATTTACTGCCGCGGTGCTGGGCGGCATCGGCAATATTCCGGGCGCAATGCTCGGCGGCATTTTTCTCGGCGTCATCGAATCGCTCGGTCCCAACCTGATCCTCGATGGGCTGGGCATCCCCGCGCCAAATCAATTGAAAGACGCGCTCGCGTTCGTGATGCTCGTTTTGGTCTTGATCTTGAGACCTGCCGGCATTCTCGGCGAGCGGCTGACGGAGAAAAAAGCATGACGACGCAACCTTCGTGGACGGCGACGCTGCGTTTGGGTTTGATCGGCGGCATTGTTACCCTTTATCTGATCCTCGTCGGAATGGTCGAAGCGTTTTCGCACCGTGACATCATCGGCGGCGTGATTGATATGGGGCGCGTCCTCGTCTTTGTTTCTTTTTATCTCACCGGCTATTTCGCGCTCCGGCGGCTTCATTCCGCTGAGACGAATCCGCGCGAGCTGATTGGGCGCACCGCGCTCGCGGGCTTGGCAAATGCCGCGCTCGTCGTCGCGCTCTTGATTTTTTTCACGCTCGTGCCGGGCGTGCGCGCAATTTTCGTGAGCGCATCGCCGGCGTTGGTCGGATTGTTGACCTTTGGGCAAGGCATTGTCTTCGGCAGTGTCCTCATTCTTTTAATCGGCGCCGCGCTCGGCGCGAGTGTCGGCGCGTTGCAAAATGTGCCGGCGTATTGGCGCACAAGTTTGATCACGGCAATCTTCTGGACGATTATCATCGGCATTTTGCAAGAATTGCTCGTTATCACTTTTCGCAATTCAGTCGGCTTCCTGACGAGTTTGCTTTTCGCGAGCACCGGCTTGTCGCTGATTGGAACCATCCTCGTTTTCACCGTCGTCTTTACCGGCGCGTACGTGAACGCGCGGCGCGGCGACGAATTTCGCGCGCGCTTTCAAGAATTGCCGACGACGAAACAGCAATGGATTACGCGCGGCATTTTCGTATTTCTGATTCTGCTCCTCCTCTCACTGCCGATGGTGCTCGGACTCTTTTTTAGCGAAGTCTTGGTGAACGTCGGATTGTTCGTTTTGATGGGACTTGGTTTGAATATCGTCGTCGGCTTTGCCGGCTTGCTCGATTTGGGCTATGTCGCATTCTTTGCGATTGGCGCGTATGTGACCGCGTTGCTGACGACGACCTCGACCGAAATAGTTTTTGCCGGCGGGTGGCCGTTTTGGGCGGCGTTGCCGGTCGCCATCGCCGCGTCCGCAATCGGCGGCGCCCTCTTGGGCATTCCCGTGCTGAAAATTCGCGGAGACTATCTCGCGATCGTGACGCTCGGCTTTGGCGAAATCATTCGCCTGCTCTTTCTCTCGGATTTTCTAAAGCCCTGGTTCGGCGGCTCCCGCGGCATTGAACTCATTCCGAAACCTTTTATTGGTTCGTTTGAATTAGAAGGTCCGCAACAATTGTATTACCTCATTCTCGCCGGCTGTTTGATCGTCGCGTTCATTTCGCTGCGATTGAAAAGTTCGCGCATCGGCAGAGCGTGGGTTGCGATGCGCGAGGATGAAGATGTCGCCGGCGCGATGGGCATTCATCTCGTCCGCACGAAACTGATGGCGTTCGCGATGGGCGCGATGTTCGCCGGCATCGGCGGCGCGATTTTCGCGAGCAAACTCGCCATCATCTACCCTCACAGTTTCAAACTCGACACTTCGATCAACGTCCTCGCGTTGATCATTATCGGCGGAATGGGCAGTATTCCCGGCGTCATCGTCGGCGCGCTCGCGCTCGTCGGCTTGCCGGAGATTTTCCGCGAATTCGCCGACTTTCGTCTTTTGATTTATGGCATCGTATTGGTCTTGATGATGCTCGTTCGCCCGCAAGGACTCTGGCCTGAGGCACGTCGCAAACTGGAACTTGAAGAAATAAAAGAGCCAGAAGCCGGCGCCGTTGGGAAATAATTGATTCACGTTACGCTTTGTCATTCTGAACGAGCCCTTCACTCCGTTCAGGATAAACTCCGCGAGTGAAGAATCTTGTTGTATCCAAAATAATCCAGCCACGTTTAGAGAACTTGATAACTTTTGAAGCAACAAGACCCTTCGCTTCGCTCAGGGTGACATTACGTCCGTTGCATCATTAACTAAGCGGAACGAGGTTGCTCGTTCCGCTTTTTAATTTACGCGGATTTTACCGCGCGGCAGAGCCGCGTTTACGCGCGTGGCGCAAACTCTGCGCGCGACAAGTAATTGCCCGCGAATGATAAGGTTGCCGGGCGTTCACGCCCGTCTCGTGACGACAGACCAACGGGCGTGAACGCCCTTCCACGATAGCCACAAAATTATTTTCAGGAGAGCGAAATGAAAAATTCTACCCGCGCGTTCGTCTGTTTAATTGTCCTCGCCCTTTTCATCGCCGTCGCTTGCCAACCCGCGCCAACGCCGAGCGCGACACCGACCGCCGCGCCAACTCCATCGCCCACCCCACGCGCGACGCCGACGCCTGTTGGACCCGTCGTAAGAATCGCGGTCGCCGCCGCGCTCACCGGCGAACAGCGCGATCTCGGTGAAGCGATTCGCAACGCCGCGCAACTCGCGGTAAAACAATCTGGCAAACCGATTCAAGACGCGGGTTATAATCTGGTCGTCGCGCCATACGACGATCAAGCGCGCGCGGATACCGGCGTCAGCAACGCGAAAAAAATAGCGGGCGATCCGGAAGTCATGGTTGTCATCGGGCATCTCAATTCCAACGTGACGCTCGCAGCGCTGGACAGCTACAAAGACGCGCACCTCGCCGTCATTTCGCCGGCAAATACGGATCCGAAACTTTCCTTGCGCGGCGTTGCCAACTTTAATCGCGTCATCGGGCGTGATGATTTGCAGGGACCTTCTGCCGCCGAGCTTGCGGCAAAAGAATTGAAAGCCAAAGCGGTCTTTGTGATTGCGGACAAGACAACTTTTGGCGCGGCAACGGCGCAAGCGTTTCGCGCGCGCGCGACGACACTCGGGTTGAACATCGTCGGTTACGAGACCGCGCCGGACGGCGGCAATTATGATGCGCTGATCAACGCGATCACTGCCGCCAAACCCGATCTGATCTATTTCAGCGGCGCGTACAATCCTGCGGCGGCATTTCTAAAGTCCGCGCGCGCCAAAAACGTCAAAGCGATATTCCTTGCGCCCGAAACAATTGATTTCGCCGAATTCGCGCGGCTTGCCGGTGATGATGCGGTCGGCGTTTATTACGGGACGCCGGTCGGGCAAGTGGACGATTATCCGGACGCCGCGAAATTCGCGCGCGATTATCGCGCGGAATTCAACAAAGCCGCCGAGGTTTACGCGGCGCAGGCGTACGATGCCGCGGGACTGGCGATTCAAGCGATTGCCGGCACGCTCAAGAGCGGAAGCAAACCCACTCGGCAAGCCGTCGCCGAAGCCATCCGCGCAACGAAAAATTACAAAGGCGTCACGGGCAATCTTTCTTTCGACGCGAACGGCGACCTCACGACCGCAAAATATTTTTTCTTTCAAGTCACGTCCGCCGATCCGCAAAAATGGTTGGAGAATAAATTATTCAAGACGCTGGAACTCGCGCCGACACTGCCGTAAGATAAAAACCGCCAAAATGTCATTCTGAGCGCAGCGAAGAATCTTGTAGTTTCAACGGGAATCTTGATCGCTAGTGGAGCAACAAGACCCTTCGCGGAGTTTACAGTGAGCAAAGCGAATCTGCTCAGGGTGACAAGTTGATTCATTTTGTTAGGGATTCTAATCCCTCATCGTACCCCCCGCACGTAAACCCGAAAGGTTTCCAAAACCAATCGGGTTTTTTGTTTGTTGCGTTTCGAAAAAAAATTTCCTCAAGCACTTGACAACCCCCCCCCGTAAAATAGAATCACGAAGTACTTAACCCGATCACTCCCTGTTCGCATTGAAAATTTTTCTGTTCAGGCGGATTGATTGGCAAAGGAGGGATTCAAAATATCGGGAAAATAATTTACGCTACCAACGGCATTTATTTTTCCGCTTGCGGCGCCCAAGCGGCTCAACGACAGGTAACGGCTGTTCGTCGCCTGTCACATTTTCAGGGAGGGGAAAATGAAAATCTCGATTGCGATTCGCGTGGCGGCAGTTTGGTTGATTCTCGCGACATTAGTGTTGCTGACCATACCGACTGCTTTGGCAAAATCTGACCAACCGCTGACCAAGATTTTATCGAAGGTTGCCCCGGACTCTTGCGCATCCGGTTGGATTCTACTTGACGGCTCATATGGCATAGTTTCGGGCAATTGTGGTATTGCTGGCGTGGTACCGTGCCCTAGTGGCAGTACTTTTGTTATTCTTGCTATTGGTGGAACATTAACAGTATGCACCCAAATAGCAGACGCGCCGGCACCGGCGCCGGCACTCGGACCTTGCTGCCCCGGCGTAAAAACGCGGCCGGATGTTCCGGTACCGCCGCGTGTGCCTATCGGCGCAAGCGGCGATGCGCAAAGTTTTTTTGACGGGAGCGCGAACATTCCGCAAAATGCTTTGCCCAATGGATACGGCTGGGTCATCTATCGTCCCGACCCGGCGGGCTTGCCGCGCGGCACGTTCACGATGCGCGGGGGCGGCGACCGTTTGCTTGCGGTCATTGTCGAAGATGCGAACGGCAATCGCGTTTATTCGTTCAATGGCTTGATCACGGTTTGCATGAATGCCAGCAACTCGGAAGTTATGAATGGCTCAGGCTTGAGCGGCATCACATTGCAAATGTGGAACGGTTCGATATGGGTGAATGTTCCGATTACGAGCATCACAACAACCGCAACCGGCTATCAGTTCTGCACGCAGGTCAGCAGTTTCTAAATGCATCTAACAAAATCAAATGGAGCCAAAATGTCATTCTGAGCGAAGCGAAGAATCTTGTTATTCCAAAATAAATCTTTATTCTTTTTGGTGCAACAAGACGCTTCGCTAACGCTCAGCGTGACAATGTATTTCATTTTGTTAGAGTCCCTGTGATCCTTGCGATACACGGTTTAAAAATGCAACCGTGAGTGTTGCCGACCCGATTGGTTTGAAAAAACCAGTCGGGTTTTTATTCTCCCCTTGTCCTCGCGCGCCATTTCGATTACAATTGCCCCCATGCTGATTCTTTCCCGCGCCAACATTCAACAAGCGATCACGATGCGTGACGCGATCGCGATCTGCCGCGACGCGTTCGCGCAACTTTCCACGCAACGCGCCACCGTGCCCCTGCGCGTCGCCGTGCCGCTCGAAAAAAACGACGCGGTGACGCTGTTGATGCCGGCATTTTTGCATGATTCGAACGCGCTCGGCATCAAAATTGTTTCGGTGCATAACCTGAATCCGGAAAAAAATCTGCCGCTCATTCACGCGCTCGTCGTCGTGATTGACGCGGCAACCGGCAAACCGCTCGCGGCGATGGAGGGCGGCTATCTCACCGCGCTCCGCACCGGCGCGGCAAGCGGCGTCGCGACC
>Ga0247727_10014874_pt1 | contig 12853 bp, 21 predicted proteins | sample WisWelCaveWW1625_FD_202498 | JGI IMG/M metagenome (GOLD analysis project Ga0247727, IMG submission 202498) | Biofilm microbial communities from Wishing Well Cave, Virginia, United States - WW16-25 | ecosystem: Environmental > Aquatic > Deep subsurface > Groundwater > Cave microbial mat | place...
TTTCGAAAAGCATGGGCTGGTGTCGTTGTGTTCTTTGCTGTGAGCGCGGAAGAAGTAGGTAGAGAACGTCGGTAGGTTTCTCCTTGCAGTTTGGAGCAATGCTAAACGGGCGCACGACAAAGCGCCCTAGGGGTCGCCCGGTACGAGAAAGTCGTACGCCGGTAAATATAGGGAATCGACCCTATTGCGACAACGGGGAGCGGGTGGTGTAAGCCACCCGCTTACCCACTCACCTCGCCGCTCATGCCCGGCAATGCGATCACGTCACTATACCGCTCGAAAACTGGCGATTCTCACGCTCGTTTCCAAGGACTTGTTCTCTCGCCCGCCCGTGGAACGAGGCGTCTTGCCACTTCTAATCAATGGCAATCTTCATGGTACGCGATACAACCGCACGTCCGCCGACCATCAGCTTGCCGATGTTACCTTCGTGAAGCGTTAACTCGGCGGTCAATTCGCTCGGCGAGGGCGGCATCATCAAATGCCCTTGTTCGATGATAATTCTGCTCTTCTTTAAAATTTTCGAGAGCGCTTATAGAAATCTGCATGCCCGCGAACAACTAATAATGCTGTCAATGTTCATCGCGTCGATGCCAACCAATTTGGCGCCGCACTTCTGCAAATACACGGCGGCATCTTCGGTTAAGAAAGGATGGTTCTGAAAAGATAACAAAAAAAATTTTATCGGAACAGATGCAGTGGCTTGAAATTGTGACCAGAACAGTTTACTTTTTATTGAACTGTTACGAAGCGCCCCAAACTCAGAATTTCGTCACGGCGGGCTGAAAGTTTTCTTTTCATTGCCGGGTTTTGCCGTCTTTGATATTCAGCAGAGCGAACACGGCTTTTTCCACGGTTGACCAGGCTGATGATCCTGGCGCAATCACCTCGAAGTGTGCGGCATTTTCCAGAACAATGAGCTGAATCTCATCTCCGCTTTTGCGAGCAGCGGCCGCATAGTCCTTGCTGTTCTCTGGTGGTATGATGGCGTCATGCGCGCCGGTGATCAACACCTGCTTGACTCCGAGATGGAGCATTTCGATAGGAGAAGCCTCGCGGTATCTTTCCGGCGCCTCCGCCGGCGATCCACCAAGCAACTTTAGAATCGACGGACCGCAGAAAGACGACTCTTGAAGAATTCTCCTCAGATCGCCCACGCCGCCAAGATTAATCGCTCCAAGCGCGGGCAGGGGATTTTTTAAGAAGAGCGGACTCTTCTCCGGCAGACGGTGACGCGCTGCCGCCCAGAGCGCGAGTTGCCCTCCCGCCGAGTTGCCGATGATGACAACTCGCATTCACGATTTCTCCTGAGTAGATCTTGTCAATATTGATGCGTCTTTGCTTTCCCATATCGCCTGGCGAGCAGCGCATGCATTCAACCACTTCGCGCTTCGGTATCAAACTTTCGTTAAAACTGATGGATCGCTGCGCCACTACTTGAGTTTCGCCATGGCCCGCACCGGGAATGTGCCGACGCCTTTGAATTTCGGCGGCACGGCGCTGAAGGTGAAGCCTGCATCGGGCAGTTCGCCCAAATTGCACAAGTGTTCGACAATCAAGATGTCGGAGGCCAACAGCGTGGAATGAACCGGTCGAGATTTGCCTTGCGTGTTGTCAATGTTCATCGCGTCGATGCCAACCAATTTGACGCCGCACTTCTGCAAATACACGGCGGCGTCTTCGGTTAAGAAAGGATGGTTTTCAAAATACGCGGCGGTGTTCCAATGAGCGTCCCAACCCGTATGAACCAGGATGGCCCGGTTGCGAACTTCTTTCTCTTTGAAAAACGCGCTGTCAATCGCCAATGTCTTTCGATAGTCGGCGCGAATAACGATTCCTTCAAGGTCGGTGAATGCCTCTATCGCAACCTGCGAGAGATCCTTGCCGTGCTCGTATCGATGAAATGGGCAATCGATATATGTGCCGGTGTTCGCCACCATTTCGATTTTGGCAATCTGAAACTCCGTCCCCGCTTCGTATAATTCTCTGGACTTTTCTCGGCTCAAGTAATCGCAGATGATAGGCGCGGGCAAGCCTTTATACGTCACCAGACCGCCTTCGATGGTGTGGCTCAAATCTACAACCGCGCCCCGCCCGGATGATTTATTGATGGGCTGGCGTTTGTGTTTTTCGGCGAAAATTTCCTTGTTTAAAATCCGCACCTCCCCGGCCATGAGCAGGCGCATATCCTGAACGATAGAGCCGGCAAGTTCTTGGTCCGAGACGTCATCGCCAACGATGTCGAGACGAAAATCCTGCCCCTGTATTCCGCCGCCGTTGGTAAATTCAATTTGAAAATCAAATTTTACTCGTTTATCCATGAATGTCTAACGCTCCTTTTGGCTGCTATGATTGGCGAGAACACGCCGAAGGCCGAGTTGATTTAGTTTTGATGTAAGAATTTAGCTACCTGAAGTCATCATGTCATTCTGGAAGAATCTTTTTAAGCATTGAGTAAAATGTCCAAATGCAAAATATTCCTTGGGAATTGCTCAAAGCCTTATCGTGAATCAATCATATCCAATATACCGGCTTTTTAAAAGAAAATCAATACACTGCCCGGACAAAAAAGGGACTGATACGGACATCGCTATATCGAGACTTGGAAGGTTAATCTTTGTGCGTGGCTGTTTCTTTCATAACTGATGTTCAAATTACATGAAGCCGGGTTTAGATGGAAAATTTTTTGGCAAGTTTTTCACGCGCCTGGCAAAGTATCGCAACCAGATGTTTGACCTCTTTTTCCTGTGTTCTGTAATTGGTGATGCAGGCTCTTAAAACGGGAACCGTACCGGACAGTCGGGTCGTTGAAATCCAAGCCTCGCCCGAAGAAACCAGATCGTCGGCAATGGCGTTGAGATAAACGCTTTCATTGCTTCCCGAAAACTTTCGATCGCGAAAACAGACGACCGGAAGAGGCGTTTGATTGACGATTTCCCAAAGATTATCAATCGTTCCGGCGTTGGTTGTTCCCGCGGTTGCCACGACAAAAAACGGCGCGAAGCCGTCGGCGCGGTCACGTTTGATTTGTTGCGTTAAAGCGTCGAGGCTCATTCTAAAACTCTCGTCCGTTTCGATTTCCCGCACGGAATTTGTTCCCAAACCGCAGAATCTGGCGGCTTTGATGAATGAATGATTGAACAAACCGAAATAGCGCGGATGCGTGCTGTGAACTTGAAATTCGGTGAGGTTTTTAACCGCCAAGGTATCATTCAATTTTCGTAACTATTCAGGCACATTTTTAGATTAAGTAAGCGGATTAAGCGGATTGAGCAGATAATGCAACAGAGCAGCTAAAATGAATGCGCCCTTTCGTTCATGGAGCGCACGAAAGATTTTTCCTTTTTCTGACTGAGCCAACATTTAGCACCGTATAAGCAAGTTTGATGTGGAGTTTGTAGTTTAACGACCGGTGTTAGGGCGCAGCGAGAGATTCACGCACGATCCACGAGCACGAAAACGCACCCTATTTCTGAGTGGACATCATCGTCGACGCTTCCTGCGCTGGACACACTCGCCCATCCGGGTCCCAGGCGGCGGCCTGCCTGGAGGAGCTCGCCTTCGATGACATAAATGAATTCCGGGCGCTCGTGGGTATGAATCGGAAACCGCGCTCCTGATTCGAGTCGCACGACCTGCATTTCCCAGCCGTCCGTCGTTGCGATATCCTTTACGGTCACACCCGCCGCGAACGTGGATGGTCTCCACGGGATGTCGTCGGTGTTCACAAATTTTTGGGCGTGTGTTTTGGTGGTTTCGGTTGTCATAGTGGTAAATCCTTATGTTGGTTTTTAGGGATTAGATAGAAAAATCTGAACGATAGTTATATACCGGCAATTGCGGCGGCGAGTTTTTGCGCGGCAGATTTATTGTTTTCGAGAAAAAGCACCGGCTCGATCAGTTCCAGTTCCATCAAGCAAAATTCGCCTTCAACCTCAACGCCGTCAACTCTGGCGTAGAGCAAATCTTCCTCGACGTTTTCGACGATTTTTTGCGCTTGCTTTGTCAAACCCTGCGGCGGTTTGAGGTTTGTTTCAACCGTCCCGCCAAAATTGTTTTGAACTCTGAAATCGCCCGCTTTCGCTCGTTTGAGAACCGCGTGGCTAAATTTTTTATCAAAGAAAACAAAAGACCATTCGCCGCTGGTTTGAATTTCTGCGACAAATTTTTGCATCATCGCGCCACCGGATAAAAGCAAACTTTCAAATTCCGCTTGCAACTCGCCGGCATTCTCCGGCGTAACGACGAAAGTTCGCCACGCCGTCGCCGAAATCGTCGGTTTGAGAACGGCTTGGTCCAATCGTTTTCCGCCAGAGTGTTTGCCAAATCGCCTTTTCCGCCTTTTTCAAACCAAATCGTCGGCGGAATTTTAACGCCTGATGCGGCGAGTTCGCGCAAATAGATTTTGTCCAAATTCCAACGCAGAATCGCGGGCGGATTCAATACTTTCACGCCGTCTGTTTCTAACTTTTCAATCCAAGCTAAAAACTCGTGCGGCTTTTTGTGATAATCCCAGCACGAACGAATGACGACGGCAGAGTAATCCGCTAAATTTTGATTCGGCTCGTCCCAAACAAGCGGTTGCGCGTCGAATTCGAAATCCCGCAAACAATTCGCCAACAGTTTTTCATCTGTCGTTAGATTCGGGTATTCGCGGCAGGTAGCAAGAGCGATTTTCTTCATCTTTTATCGGTTAAAATTCAATCATCAATCGACGGCTTGAGCAATCGGTTCGTGATGAACCGGGAAATTACAAGAGCTGGCAATAAAACAAAATTTGTTTGCTTGCTCATGCAATTCGTTAGCTTTTTCAATCATTGACTTATCGGCTACGGTTACCAGCGGTCGCAGCGTAACTTCTGTAAAATGTCCGCCGCCGTCGGCGGTTTCGACCATCGTGCCGATGGCATTGTCGGTATAATCCACGACGACGACTCCGGCAACAGCGCAAAGATGCAGATACGAAAGTAAGTGACAAGCCGAAACTGCCGCCACCAATAAATCTTCGGGATTGTGTCTGGTCTCATCGCCGCGAAATGCCGGGTCGGACGAACCTAAAATCTCCGGCTTGTTTTCCGCCACAACAACGTGATTGCGGTCGTAGGAACGATAACTGCTCGTTCCTTCTCCTTTATTGCCCGTCCATTTGACGGTTAATGAATAATGATGTTGTTTGTTCATATTTTTAAGCGTCTTTTCTCCAATACATCGGTGCGTTATTGCCGAGCGTGCCTTCGACCTCACCACCTTCTTTGCGCCAATATTCGATTCCGCCGATTAACTCTTTTGCCCGAAAACCGAGCTCATTGAGTTTCATCGCGCCTTTGGTCGAGCCGTTGCAAGCCACGCCCCAACAATAAATGACACAAACTTTATCTTTCGACAATTCGGCGGTCGTCTCCGCATTGATTTTCGGCAGATTTATCGCGCCGGGAATATGGCATTGCTCAAACGATTTCGGACTGCGCGTGTCAATTATCGTGAAACTCGTATTGCTTTTCCCCAAGTCAAACAGCAAATCCGAGACATCGGTTTCAAAGGCGAGTTTGCTCAAAAAATGCTGCCGCGCTTCTTCTAACTCCGCCGCCGGCGTCTGCAAGACCAGCGAAAAATGCAGTTCTTAAGTTCTGCTGCTCATAAATAATCTCTCCTTTTCGATTAAAACTTTCGTCTGTTCTGAACAAATTTTAATCTCGCAAATAATCCTTGCGGCGGTGCGGGTTTATTTGCATTTTATTTACACTAGAATATAATCGAAAATTGGCACTTTACAAGAGCCACTTTTGAAAATAAAATCAGACCATTATCGGCGAGGGAAAATCAATTGCAGGTTGTGCATAGATGGCGAAAAAAGCCGCGGGCGCGATTATTCCGCCCTTCGATCAATTGAGTGGAAAGGTGCGTGTGCCGCTGCACCGGCAGGTTTATCAGCGCCTCAAAAATGCGATTCTTGGCGGAAGTCTCGCGCCGGGCGTGCGCCTGCCGTCCGCCCGCACGCTGGCGGGCGATAGCGATGTTTCGCGCAACACAGTTGAAATCGCGTTTGCAGAGCTCGAAGCGGAGGGCTTTGTCGAAAGGCGGGTGGGCGCGGGCAGTTTTGTTGCGGCTGCGATGCCGGATTTTGTCGGAAAACCGCTTCACGCGCGGACGGCGAAAACCTCAACCAACCGCGTCAATCATTCGCTTTCCGAGCGCGGACGAAGAATCAAAGCCGCCGCCGAGATTGACCCGACAGCGACACTGGCGTTTGCGCCGTGTATGCCGAGCCTCGAGGCGTTCCCGTTGCAGACGTGGAATCGTTTGACCGCCCGCCGCGCCCGCCTTGCGGGACGCGACCTGCTCGGCAACGGCGATCCTGCCGGTTATCGTCCGCTCCGCGAAGCGGTTGCCGATTATCTCAGCACCGCCCGCGGCGTGAAATGCAATTGGCAGCAAGTCGTGATTTTGTCCCGCACGCAGCAGGCGTTGAATCTTTCGTCACGTTTGCTGTTGGATGAAGGCGAACAGGCGTGGATTGAAGAACCGGGCTACTTGGGCGCACGCGCCGCTTTGCAAAACGCCGGAGCGTGTATCATTCCCGTTCCGGTTGACGAGCAAGGGCTAAATGTCGAACGCGGCATCAAACTCGCACCGGCGGCGCGGCTCGCATATATTACGCCGTCGCATCAATATCCGCTCGGCGTAACGATGAGTTTGACGCGGCGGCTGGCTTTGCTCGCGTGGGCGAAAAGCGCGGGCGCATGGATTTTTGAGGACGACTACGACAGCGAATTTCGTTACACGAATCGCCCGCTCGCTGCCGTTCAAGGACTCGATTCCGCCGGGCGCGTCATCTACGCCGGCACGTTTAATAAAGTGATGTTTCCGTCGCTGCGGCTCGCGTATATCGTCGTCCCGCCGCACCTTGTTGATGCCTTCATCGCCGCCCGTGCGCTGGCGGACGGCTCCGCGCCGACACTCGCCCAAATTGTGATGACCGATTTTATCGCCGAAGGACATTTCAGCTCGCATCTGCGGCAAATGCGCGCGCTTTATCACGAACGCCGCGACATTTTGCTCGATGCGGTCGCGCGCGAGCTCGCGGGCAGCCTGCGCGTCGAAGCCGCCGCCGACCAAAAAATCTCGACGCAAGCCGCCGCCCGCAAGTTTCACATTCCGCCCTTATCACGCTACTATCTCCGCAATCGCCGCGCGCAGCCGGGGTTAATCCTCAACTACGCCGGAACGCCGCCGAAAATCATCCGCCGCACCGTCCGCACGCTGGCGACGATTTTTCAAACATAAGCGCTTTTGCTGAAAAATCGTCGTGCCGACGCCGGAGAGAATACACGCGCCGCCGACTAAAATTCGCCACGTAAATTCTTCACCATTGATAAGTTTGCCGAACGTGACGGCAACGAGCGGCGTGATCAAACGCAGCAACAAGGCCCGGGTGTCCGGCATTCTTTGCAGCAACCAAAACTCAAGAATGAAAGCGACACAAGAACCGATCAGCACAAGATATAATAATGACGCCAACGCCAACGGCGTCCACTGCAAATGCAACGGATTGCCTTCGAGGAGAATTCCTGCGAAAGTAAACGGCGGCAAATCACGCAAGCCGAGTTTGATGAAGAGCCAGCCGGAACCCCAAATCATGCACAAAGCCAACCATGCGAGAACAACTCCGTTCATAGCTTATTTGATTCATCCTTTAGGCTTCGGTGTTTAGTTATGCCGAACCAGCCCAAGCAAGTTTTTTCGGGCGACAAGGGCTCTGGTTTTAGGGCTAAGTTGTCTTAGCAAAAGCTGCACGCTTTCAATCTTTCTCTTTTCACTTTCGTGGGCGTGGTGGCTTGCATCAGTGCCCACGATGAATCGGTCGGGGCTTGATTCAATCAACTCTAGCCATTGCGACCACACTTCCGTAACGTTTTTGAAGATAGTGTACTCAGGAGAACGCGGATGGTTCAACCACGTCCTCGCGCTCAATTCGTAATAAAGATTGGCGTGGTTCTCCAGCATTCGTTTGGCAAGAAAGTATGGCGTGTAGCCGCCGTGCGCCCAGATCACATGTACGTCCTTGAATTCATTCAAGAGTTCCGAGAATTCCCTTATTCTTGTGATCTCGCAATGGAGCGTTACCGGCACGCGATACTTCTCCGCGAGTTTCATGATTCCCTTCATCGAGGGAGATATTGGACTGAAATCGGCTTCGGGAAAACTGCGTTCGGGAAAATGTGTCACCGAGATTTCTCCGATGCCTTTGAAAACGCCACTCTTCAAATAATCTTCAAGTATCGTAAGGAGCTTTGGGTCTTCACGCTGCCATAGTTCACGGTACACGCTTCGTTCCGGGGACACTGACACGAAGGGAATGAACTTGTCAGGATGAGAGCGGGCGGCTTTGATGAGTGACTCATTGTCGCTATTCCTTCCCCAAAACACTACAGCCCGTTCAATGCCATATTCCATCATCAACTCTAATTGCATGGTGGCATCGTTCAAATGTACATGCGCGTCTACAATCGAGGCGGATTCGTTAATGACGGAAGGCGCTCGCGTGCCCTGCTGCGCTCTTTCCTGGAAATATGGATTCTGTGTGCCAACGGCGAACTCGACAACGACCAACATGAGCACAAGAGCGGCTTTCAACATCCAAAATGAAAAGATAATCGAAAGCCTTGATATGAACGCTTCGCAATACATTTCTCACCGAATTTGGCAACCAGCCAATCCGTTACCGTTTGCACCAGCCACGGGCGGCAGGCGCTGAATCCGTGATTTGTGAAAATATAGCAAACTAAATTTTAGCAGAACAGAGGCAGCCATTCGTCATGGTGACCGGAACAGTTCTAACGCTGCGCGGCCTTTTGTCTTTTCGCGGATTCGATCCTTTTTTCAACCAGCCAATCGGCAACGAGATGGGGAGGGATGTTTCTCTGTCTGGAGATCTCGAAAATTTTTCCCAAACGTCCGTAAACTTCTTCTATCCTGGCAATCACTGCGGCCTCATCGCACCGGCCCATCTCGTGCAGCGCCGAGATCAATCCGCCGGAGTTGATCACGTAATCAGGGGCGTAAAGGATCTTTCTCTTGAAGAGCTCGTCCCCGTGGCGTTCGTCAGAAAGTTGATTGTTGGCCGAGCCGGCCACAATCCCACATTTGAGCTTTGCAATCACTTCATCGCCAAGAATCCCGCCCAGCGCGCAAGGTGAAAAGATCACAGCTTCTGCCTCATAGATTTCACCCGGCGTGATGGTCTGCGCATTCAAGCCTTATTGAATCTCCGAACAGTTTTGAATTTATGGGTAGCGCAGACCTCTTGTCGGCAGGCGGGACATCTACGCGACGTTACTTCATAGCCAAACGATCGCCTCTCTTCATCCGAGAGACGAAGCGCGGACGACGTGCTCGAATTCTCCATTGAATGTTGTCGCCTAGAGAACCGCCGTAAGCGACCATATATTTCCATGAATATCCGAGAGCACCGCAAATCCTTTAATGGTAAAATTATTTTGCCATTTATTGGGTTGCGACTTGTGTGGCTGCACAACCTTCGGGCTTGTACACGCGTTTTGTCGAGGCGGGAAACTTGCCCAACAGGTTAGAGGGCCTTATCGGAATTGAGCGGCGGCTCAAGTTAACCACGCGATGACCTCGCCGGCATTCTTATCCGGCGGGAACACCGGATAAAAGACCTTGATAATTTTAGCCTCCAACAGAATAAGCGTCAGCCGCTTGATGAGGGTTTTAGATTCGAGCTCGAAAGTCGGCAGGCTTAATGCTTTCGTAAAAGCGAGTCCTGCATCGCTCAACACCTCGAATGGAAGATGCAGCCTTTGCGCCATTTCCTGCTGATACGGCGTAGTTTGGGTGCTGAGGCCAAACACTAAAGTGTTGAGCGCTTGCAATTCGCTGAAATGATCACGAAAGGCGCAGGACTGTGGCGTACAACCGCGCGCGCCGGCTATTTCATTCCACCCGCTCGGAAGATCTTGATTCGGAGCGCCGGTCATCGGGTAGCAATAAACCACCGTCCTTTGCTTTGTTGAGACCTCAGCCAGGTTGACCATTCGATTGCCTGTCGACCTCAACTCCATTGCAGGAACGCGCAGCCCAAGAAGATGGCCGGCAGTTCCATCATCAACCGGAACCGGAAGGTCCTTCGGTAACTCATAAAGATTTGCGGTCATATTTCTCTTCGCGAACAAAAGCGATGAAATCAGTATTGGCCGGCTCATGCCCGGCGCCGCGAATCGTTTGCGCAATTTGGCCGCGATGATAGGAGCCGTGCAACGACACATGCGTGAGCGTGTCATGAACGGAATTACTAAACTCTGTGCCTTTGCTATTGCGATACGTGATCGTGAAATTCAACATGGCGTCCGTTAGAGTTTCGAGATAGCGCCGATGCTCAGCGGCATTCACTTCCACTTGCGCCGCGCATTTTTCCAGCGAAGCAATTTTTTTAAGAACACCCGGATCGCTTCGGCAAAAAACGCCTCGCGATGACATTAGCCTATTACTTTTTCACCCTTTATGAGAATAATCCCACAGCGTGGGCACCGCCGCAACGCTCGGCAGCAAATGCGTGTGTTGAACCTTTTCCAATTGTTCTTGCCGGTGCGCGCCCGAGAGAACGCCGATGTTCCATCGCACGCCGACATTCCGGCCCGCTTGAAGGTCAAGCGCGGTATCGCCGGCATTGGCGACTTTAGAGATGCTCATAACGCCGGTGGCTTCCAGCGCATGGAAAATCAAATAGGGCGCCGGACGTCCTTGCGCGGCATCATCACCACAAACCACGGCTTGCACGAAATCCTTATCCCATTTCACCAATTGCAGGATTAACTGCGTAAGTTCTCGATCGAATCCAGTGTTCAACGCCATCTTGACATTATGGCGGCGGAGCCATGCGAAAGTTTCTGTCGTGCCGGGAATCTTTTTGACGCCTCGACTCGTGTAAATCTCCGTCTTCAATAGTTGTTCCAGCAAGATCAAACACAACGAGTTCAATATCGTTCATTGATTGCGCTTCCGATCGCCAATCCTATTCTCTGCCAAAATATTCAGGCGCGGCGCCAGCCTTCCATTTAATATTGCAGCCGATGCTGGGCCTCTGATTTCCATCGACTGGCCGATCTCCCAGCACGGCCTCAAGTGCGGCCCGCAAATCTCTTCCAGTCACGGGTAGATCATTTCCTGGCCGACTGTCATCCAACTGTCCGCGATAAACGAGTTGTCCGGCTTCATTGAACAAGTAAAAGTCAGGCGTGCATGCTGCCGCGTAGGCTTTCGCGGTCTCCTGGCTTTCATCATAACAAAATGGAAATTTAAAGCCGAGCTCCTGCGCCATCTGCTTGAGGCTGGAAGGAGAGTCATCGGGAAAACTCTCGGCGTCATTAGAACTTATTGCCACCATTCCGACATCTTTGTTGCTATAATCTCTGCCAATACGAGCAAGCTCTTGTTGGACGTGTTTCACAAAAGGGCAATGACGACAGATGAACATAACCCAAAGAGCTTTTTTGCCGCTGAAAGTGTTCAATGAAATGGTCTGACCGGATACAACATCCGGTAGAGCAAAATCAGGCGCGGTCGTGCCGAGTTCGAGCATGGTCGAGAGTGTTCTGGACATAGAGATAACTCCTGATCGTTGTTACAGTATTTCCGGCCGCCAATCATAACAATTCAGCGGCGCACCTGCCAGAACGAATCGTGCAGTCCAAGCCTGGCGAAAATTTGTTCCATCTCGTCGGGGCCGGGGCGGCGTGATTCTTCCGTCAAACGGTTCGCATACCAGGCCACTGCTAATTGCCAAAGCTGATCGAGCAAGACCAAAGGACGGCGCGGGACGTTGTGAGTTTGGCACCAGCGTTCGACATGTTCTTCCGACCGGAAGAGGAGCATGGTGCTTCACGTGTAATTGATATCATCCCACCAGTGCGCCGCCGGCACGGCGAAATGAGCGAGGCCGGGCGTTTGCACTGGTGCGCCTTCACGCACGGCAAGTGTCATCGGCTCGCCGCAACATCCGCAACTGGTGGAAACACCGACATCCAGGTGCAGCGCCGCGGCGATACCGTAAGCGTCCCAAACACAGTTGGCGAAATACGATTTTCCCGCGGCGGCAACGGCGAACGATGTCGGCACCGCGGAGAAAGGCGGCGCCATGCGAATCTCAAACGTGTCCGGCTCGAGCACGAGCAAACGTTTTGTATAGAGTCGCTGAATGGCCTCGCGGATTATGGCGACGGAACTATTGAGCCTCGCGGCGACTTGCGCGATGCTCGGCGCTTTGCCGGTATTGGCAATGACATGATAAATCGCGAGCTTGACGCTAACGTCGAAGTCCATTAGGCAATGAAATTTAAAAATATCAATCAATCAATTCGGGAACAGCTTGAGGCTTCGTCAAAATGCGGCGCTCATCCGTAGCGCGTTTTTCTTCTTTCACGCCCTGCGCTCGTTGCGTGGTGATGACGACCACCGCGGCCACGATAATCGCGGCGGCGAGCAACGTGCGCGCGGTGAGAGGCTCGCCGGCAAACGCCCAGCCGAGCAAAATGGCGACAACCGGATTGACATAAGCGTAAGTTGAAGCTTGCGCCGGTGTGGTCACGCGCAACAACCAAATGTAAGCCGTAAAGCCAATGAGCGCACCGAAAACAATGAGGTAACCCAATGCCACCCACGAACGCAAAGACAGCGCGTTTGGCTCGAATCGCGTCCACTCACCCGCCGGCAAGCCGGCAATTAATAACAAAGCGCCGCCGGCAAGCATTTCCATCGCGGTCGCCAATAGCGGCGAAGCAGGAAGTTGTGCGCGGCGAGAATAAAGCGAGCCTGTGGCCCACGATAGCGAGGCGAT
>Ga0247727_10014875_pt1 | contig 12853 bp, 11 predicted proteins | sample WisWelCaveWW1625_FD_202498 | JGI IMG/M metagenome (GOLD analysis project Ga0247727, IMG submission 202498) | Biofilm microbial communities from Wishing Well Cave, Virginia, United States - WW16-25 | ecosystem: Environmental > Aquatic > Deep subsurface > Groundwater > Cave microbial mat | place...
CAGAAGAGGTTTCATGCGAAGAACTCACTCATGCGATATCACCGTGCGTGTCTGCGGGTCCTCCTCGAGAAAACTCCTGACCCGTTCACGGGCGACGCGGACGTATTCATCAGAAACATCATAGAGAACAAAATGCCGGCCGGCTTTCAGTGCGGCTATGGCCGTGGAGCCGCTTCCGCCGAACGGGTCGAGCACAACATCACCGGCAAATGTGTACAACTGGATCAGGCGATAGGGAAGCTCAACTGGGAACGGAGCTGGATGCTTCACTCGACGCGCCGACTCTGCCGGAAACGACCAGGTGCTCTTCGTGAACTCGAGGAACTCTCCCTCGTTGATGGTGTCTTTTCTCCCCGTTCTGTCACGGCGATACGTGCTCTTGCTGAAGACAAGAATGTACTCATGAACATCACGCAACGTCGGATTCGACGCCGACTTCCAGCTGCCCCATGCAGTCGATGTTCCGGCACTCGCCGACTTGTCCCAGATGATCTCGCCTCGCATCATGAACCCCAGGCTGTTCAGTTCCTCGATGATGTACGAGTGGATCGGGATGTAGGGCTTCCTGCCGAGATTTGCCACATTCACGCACACCCTTCCGCCCGGCACAAGTACCCGATGGCATTCCCTGAGCACGCCACGGAGCATTGCCAGGTACTCTTTCAAGGAGAGATCGCTGTCATAGTCTTTGCCGACATTATAAGGAGGAGAGGTTATCATCAGATGAACAGAACATTCGGGAAGCTGGGACATTGAGCGGCTGTCCTGACGGAACACGGAATCGAGCACACCGGCGGGCAGTGGGTTCTCAACATACGCAACCTCCTCTTCCCCCCTGGTTTCGCTGTACAACTCTCTCGCGTAAAACCCCTCCGAGTTGTACCCCTCACGCGGAGCCACCCCAAATCCCTTCATCGCTCGCGGACGTTTCGACACTTTAGCCAATGATTTCAAATCCCGTATATCGGTGAAGCGCCTTTGGAACAATAACTTTCCCTTCGGGAGTCTGACAGTGCTCGAGCAAGGCCGCCACCACACGGGGGAGCGCAAGACCCGACCCGTTGAGCGTGTGAACAATTTCGGGCTTTCCGCCTGACGTGGGCTTAAAGCGGATGTTCATTCGCCGGGCTTGATACGCTTCAAAGTTGCTCACCGAAGAAACCTCAAGCCACTTTGCCTGTCCCATTGCCCAGACTTCCAGGTCGTATTTTTTCGCTTGGGTGAAACCGAGATCGCCTGCACACATCAGCAGCACACGATACCGGAGTCCGAGCTTTTGCAACAGCCCTTCTGCATGCCGTCTCAGGCGTTCAAGCTCGTCATAAGACTTCCCAGGATGGACAAATTCCACAAGCTCCACCTTGTCGAATTGATGCACGCGGTTCAGCCCGCGCACATCCTTGCCATACGAACCGGCTTCCCGTCGAAAACAGGGCGTGTACGCACAAAGCTTTAGAGGGAGGTGATCCTCCGGGAGAATTTCATCACGATAGAGGTTCGTGACCGGGACTTCCGCTGTCGGCACAAGATAGAAATCATCCCTGGTGACGACGTACATCTGATCCTCCTTATCGGGCAACTGTCCGGTCCCCATGGCACTGTCTGCGTTCACAAGGAGTGGCGGTGCAACCTCTTCGAAATGATTCGCTCCTGCTTCATCCAGGAAGAAATTAATAAGAGCTCGCTCCAACTGTGCACCCTTCCCCATGTACACCGGGAATCCCGCCCCTGTGATTTTCGTCCCCCGTGCGAAATCGACAATCCTGAGTTTTTCCACCAGCTCCCAGTGGGGTCTCGGCGAGAAGTCGATTTCAGGAACTTCTCCCCACGTATCCACGGTCTGGTTATCAGCAGGTGTTTTTCCTGGGGGCACTGTAGGGTGCGGGACATTCGGGATTTGCAACAACAGGTTCCGGATATCCTGCTCGATCATCTTCAGTTCACCGTCAACAGCCTTGATCTCATCGGAGACGTTCTTCATCTCCGCGATGAGACCGCTTGCGTCCTGTTTCCCGGCTTTCAATCGCGGTACCTCAGCGGAAACGGTATTCCGTCGGCCTTTGAGCGCCTCGCCCCGCTGAATCAGTGTACGCCGCCGCTCGTCCAGGAGCATCACCTCATCGATTTTTCCCGGGTCTCCTCCTTTCTTCACTATTCCCTCCTTCACGAGATCGGGATGCTCACGTATGAAGCGTACCTCCAGCATGCGTTTGTTGCTCCTCAGTTCTTTTTCGTTTACCGTTTCCGGCCGCCAAACCCCGGCATCGGGGCGCTGTCGGGCATGCGGCGCGGGCTTCGTGAGAGCTGGCCTTTCAGGACCGTAAGACCTTCCTCCACCGTGGAAGGTTTGTAGTTAAGATCGATTTCAGCTTTCAATGTCACCAGGCCGGACTTCAGCGGACGCTGGGCAGGCTGTTTCAACTGTGACGTCTTGATCGGCGCTATCAGGTCCTGATCGAAACCGAAAACCCGGGCGAGCTTCACGGCAAAGTCATAGCGACTGATGATGTCTCTTCCGGCAACGTTGTACACGCCGGTTTTCCCGAGCTGGATCGCACTGATGATCGCATGGGCAAGATCGTCGGCCAGTGTCGGGTTCCCGAGTTGGTCATCCACAACCCGGACGGGAGAGCGCTGTTCAAGGTTCTGGACCAGCCAGATGGCAAAATTGGATTTTGTGTTTTGAGCGTATCCGTACAGCACGATGGTCCGGAGGATGACGCAGTTCAGCCCTGACAATTTCAGCTGGTTTTCGCTTGCAAGCTTTGACCGACCGTAGTAGTTCAGTGGCGACGGCTTGTCCTCCTCGCTGTATGGTCCGGCCTTCCCGTCGAACACATAATCCGTCGACACCTGGATCACCGTTGCATCGACACGCCGGGCGGCTTCGATGATATTCTCAACGCCGGTGACGTTTGTTTTCCATGCGAGCTCGCGTTCTTTCTCGCAGGCATCAACATTGGTCATCGCCGCGGCATTAAGGATCAGATGGGGCTCCCATTCCGCAACCACGTGCCTGAGCTCTGCTTTCTTCGTGATATCGATCTGGACGTACGGGAGGTCGGGCAGCTGGACCAGAGGTTTCTCGGCACGTGAAGAAGCCATGACCTTGTGAGAAGTCCCTCGAGTGATGCTTTCGACAAGTTTTTGCCCCAGCAAACCGTTACACCCGAGCACGAGGATGCGTTTTGTGCTCATCGAAGCGCCTCTTCGAGGAGCGTCGATCGATCCGTCTTCTCATCCCGGTACTTGACGATCAACGAGGCCGCTACACTGAGATGATGTTCACGCGCCCACACGTTGTCCAGCGGACGGGAGCCCGGAACAACGACAGCACGTTCCGGAATAATGAGCGTCCGGTCCCCCTGCTTTCGATAGACTTCCTGTCGAACCACATCATACACCGTTGAGCCGCCTGTCAGGATCACGCCCGCACCCAGTACCGCACCGCTGCGAACGATCGTTCCTTCGTAAATCCCACAGTTCCCGCCAAGGAGAACGTCATCTTCGATAATCACCGGGAGAGCGCCGACGGGCTCAAGAACCCCGCCGATCTGTACTCCTGCACTGATATGGACGCGCTTCCCCACCTGGGCACACGACCCGACAAGCGCATGAGAGTCGATCATGGTTCCTTCATCGACAAACGCTCCCACGTTCACATACATGGGCGGCATGCAAATCACCCCACGAGCAACATACGCCCCATCGCGGATCGCCGAACCACCTGGGACAATCCGCACTTCATCCCTCAGAGTGAGGCGCTTCAGCGGAAGGGTGCTCTTATCGAAAAACCGAAAGAGGTCTCCGGCCGGAACGTCCTGAACAACACCGAGCCGAAACCCGAGAAGGATTCCTTTCTTGACCCATAGATTGGCCTTCCATTGACCATCGGTCCTTTCCGCCGCACGGATCTCACCCGTATTGAGCCGGGATCTGAACTCCTCAAAGAGCGTGACAGCTGCAAGCCGCTCTGCCGGCGTCATTTCCGTACCGTAAAGAGATTCGATTCGCTCCTTGAGCGACATCAAGTCGTTTGACAAGTTCAGGGCACCGTTCGTTACACCAGCTTCAACTCTTTGAGCACTTTCTCCATCCGTAGTCTGGCCGATTCGGAGAGAGGAACAAGGGGGAGCCTGTAGTGTTCTTCCAGCAGTCCCATCAACGCCATTGCCGCTTTGACGGGTATCGGGTTGGACTCGACAAAGTTCATCTCCATCAGTGGAAGGAATTTGAAATGGAGGTCGCGGGCCTTGTCGAATTTTCCTTTCAGAGCGAAACGCACCATGCCGGAGAATGGCTTTGGCACTTCATTCGACACAACGGAAATCACCCCATCCGCACCGAGAGCAATAAGTGGGAGTGCGAGGTTATCGTCTCCTGACCACACGCCAAAGCCGGCGGGGCGACACCGCAGAATCTCCATCATCTGCGGAAAGTTCGCCGACGCTTCCTTCACGCCGACGACATAAGGGATCTCCTCGGCCAGTCTCAGAACCGTCTCTGCCCTGATGTTGGAGGAGGTTCTTCCGGGGACATTGTAGATCACGATGGGCATTTCCACTGCATCGGCAACCGCGCTGAAGTGCCGGTAAATGCCTTCCTGTGTCGGCTTGTTATAGTAAGGAGCCACGGAGAGAATCGCATCAGCCCCCCGCGCCTTCACCTGTCTGGCCAGGTCCACTGCTTTCATGGTCGAATTGCTGCTTGCGCCTCCGATGACCGGAATCCTCCCGTTCACCTGCTCCACAACGATCTCGACCACCGCCGCCTGCTCGGCTTCCGAGAGCGTCGCCCCCTCTCCGGTACTGCCAACCGGCACGAGCGCCTCCACCTTCCCATCGATCTGAAAATCGACAAGCTCGCGCAACGTCGTCTCCTCAATCGATCCGTCCTTTTTGAATGGCGTGACAAGCGCTGTTGCGGTGCCTCTGAAGAGCAATTTCCGTTTCATATGTCCCTATTGGAAAACAATGTCGTCAGATTCGCCCTTAAGGGAGAATCGCATCGCGCATCGTGTAGAAACCCTTCTTTCCCTTCAGCCATTCCGCAGCGACCAGGGCTCCGAGGGCATATCCGCGTCTGTTTTTTGCGGCATGGATCAGTTCAATCGAATCGGAATCCGAATCGAACACCACCGAGTGTCTGCCTGTGACGTGCCCTACCCGGGTGGATGTGACCTGGAGTTGATGCGGTTTGATCTGTCCGTGCGACGTCTCGTGAAGCAGCTCCGACTTGCGCTTCATTTCATGGAGGAGAATCGCACCGAGTGAGAGGGCTGTCCCGCTGGGGCTGTCGGCTTTCCCGCGATGATGAACATCCGTCACAGCAACATCATACTCCGGATACCTGTCGAACATGTGCGCAGCGTCCATGACGATCTGCGAAAACAGATTGACTCCCAACGAAAAATTACTCGCATAGAGGAAGCCGATCTTACGGTCCTTGACAAGCTTCTTCACACTGTCGAGGCGATCATACCAGCCGGTCGTTCCCACGACGATGTTCTTGCCGGCCTGAGAGGCGGCCTCGATATTTTCCAGAACCACAGCAGGGGTGGAAAAATCGATGCAGACATCCACCCCCGCGAGGGAATTCTTGTTGAGACCGAGGCTCCCGGTGTTGTTCCTCCCGGTGAACGTCTTAAGAATTTTTGCCCCCTTTTCGATCGCCACCTGTTCCACTTCCTTTCCCATTTTGCCGTAGCCGATAAGAGCGAGGTTCATGGCGATCATCTCAAGAAGGAAAATACAGATACCATGCTGATCTCAGGCGACAAGGGGCTTTGAAATTTGCTCGTGCAAATGCCGCGACCCGACCTGTCCAACCCTTTGTGCCGCAATGGTGTTTGCAAACTCCGCGGCCTTGATAATATCGTGTGTTCTCAGGTAGTGAACGAAGCAGGCAGCACCGAACACATCACCGCACCCTGTCGTGTCGGAGACGGTAGCGACTTCCGTTCCCGAGACGTCCGTTCTCACGACATGCTTCTTGTCGTTGCGGTAGATGGTCGCACCTCCGGCTCCACGCGTCACCACGACACTCTTGACGCTTAATGTAAGCAAATGCCCTGCTACCTGTTCTTCGGAAAACGCGCCCGACTGCTCCACGCGAGCCTGCAGGCCGAGGATCTCCTCTTCATTCAACTGGACCGTATCCACCATAAACGCCCAGCGACGCCAGTTGTCCACCGGTCGCCGGTAACGCTCATGTTCGTTGTTCACCCCTAACGTCAGACTGTGAACGTCAAAATGAATCGGAATCTGGCGGGAGCGAACCGCCAACCGGATGTGGTCCAGGGTTTCAAGCTCAATATCGAAACCGGAAATCATGTTGACAAGAATGCCATCGACAGGCAGGTGTCGGCGGATTCTTTCAAACGCGATTGGTTGTGCTATATGCTGTGAACACTCCGTCCTCGCTTCCTTGCTATACTTATAATAGAGGTGCACGGTGTTCGTGGGTTCGTCGAATTTGAAGATTCCTGAACAATCGATGTTGGGAAACCGCTGCAGATGCTCGATGAGCGGTTGATGGTCCTGTTTATTGACACCAAAAACGGGAATGACGCGATCCGTCGTGTCCAACACACCGGAAAGCGTTACAAGGGAATAGTAAATGCCGCCGTAGCTTTCTGTTGCCGGGCCGGAGGCCCGGTGGATAACATCCAGGCAGAGGTGTCCAATGACAAGAATATTCATGGAAGATTCTGGAACCGTGCGCCATTTTTCTTGAAGTCGAGCAGTTTCTTTTTCAGCACGGTATCGTTCAACGCGAGAATTTCGGCCGCGAGCACCGCGGCATTCTTCGCACCAGCGGGTCCGATAGCCACGGTTGCAACCGGCACTCCCGCCGGCATCTGTACAATAGAGTACAGTGCGTCCACTCCGTTCAGCGCCGACCCTTCGAGCGGAACCCCGATCACCGGAAGGATTGTCTGGGATGCGCACACACCAGGAAGATGTGCTGCCATCCCGGCCGCTGCGATAAGAACGGAGTATCCGTTGCTCTCAGCGTTCTTCACAAACTCGACCGTCTCATCCGGTTGTCGATGGGCGGAAGAGATCTTCAGGTCAAAGGGAATGCCGAACCGGGTGAGATACTGGCAGCACCCGTCCATGGCCTCCTGATCCGATGAGCTTCCGAGAAGAATCGCGACTTTAGACATACACCTTACACCTTTGCTGTATAGGGATACTCTCCTGCCTCAGCCATCCGCCAAATGCTCTGACAGGAGAATTTGTTCTGACACAGAGCCCGTCCGATGACCACAGAGTCGACGCCGAATTGTTCAAGCTCCTGAATTTTCAGGAGGTCCTCAAGTCCGCCGATACCGCCGGACGAGGTCACACAAAGACCGGATTTCTCCGCCAGTTCTCCGAGCACCTTGACGTTCACTCCACGCAGGGTACCGTCGGCCCTGATGTCTGTGTAGTGGATTCTCTTGAAACCCATGGACTTTGCGTTGAGTGCCACAGTGATCGCGGTGAGACCCGAAGATTCCGCCCAACCATGTGTTGCCACGATCCCGTCCATGGCATCAATGCCGAGGACGACCTTGCTTGGGCCGAACGTATCGATCACCCGCTTGGCCTCGTCCGGATTCTCAATGAACATTGTGCTGATGACGGTGCGATAGAGGCCGAGGTCAAGGGCTTTCTCCACATCCGAAAAAGTGCGCAGGCCACCGCCAAGCTCAATGGGAATATCGACGGCTTCTGCCATCCGTTTGATGATATCGAAATTTACCAGGCGACCAGCAAGGGCTCCGTCGACGTCGGTGACGTGCAGAGATTTCGCATTCTCCTTGCGCCACAGACGGGCCATCTCCACGGGGTCATCGGAATATTCAAATCCCTCGACCCCGCGGACCATCTGTACACAGCGCCCCCTCCTGATCTCCATTGCGGGAATAACAAGAAGCATTGGTGTCCTCCTACAATTCCTAAAGAGAAATAGGTGGCTTTGTAAGTTTGCTCCCGGGAAAAGCAGCAGCCAATGACACTTGGCCTTAGAAAAAATGCGCAAAAAAGGGTTCATTATCAAGCAAACAACCTAACCGCGGCAGATCGCTCCTGAAACGATTGCTCTTTCATTTCTGCGGACATTTTTCTACCATTGCTCACAGTAAGCCCATCTCCTGCCTGAATCACATCGTAGGTTCGTCATGTTGAAGAGATCTTTTGCGCTGCTTTGGCTTTCTACGCAATGGATTTGCGGTGCGTCTGCGGCATCCCCGCCAAAGCTGGTTGTCGTAATCGGCCTTGATCAGTTTCGCTACGACTATCTCACACAATTCAGAGAACATTTTGGCGAGGGCGGATTCAACAAGCTCATGGCGAACGGAGCGACCTTTACTCATGCCACTTACAAGCACGCACTTACGTTGACAGGATCCGGTTACGCCGTCATCAGTACGGGGAGCTACGCCAACCAAAACGGGATCATTGCGAATGATTGGTACGACTGGAAATCCAGGAAGATTGTTTACTGCGCGGAAGATCGGTCGGTCCATCCGGTCGGAGCACTCTCTGGCGCTTCATCCCCCGTCAATCTCCTCGTGGAAACGCTTGGCGACGCTCTGCGTTCCTCAAACCGCAAATCGAAGGTCATCTCTGTATCAAAGAAAGACCGTTCTGCAATCCTGATGGGAGGGAAGCAGGCGAACGGGGCGTACTGGTTGGTGGATTCAGTGTTCATTTCATCAACATACTACATGAACTCCCTGCCAAACTGGGTGGAAGAGTTCAACCACTCAGGAATTGTCAACTCTTACTTCGGGACAATGTGGGACAAAACACTTCCCGATGAGGCGTATGCACTCATGGACAAAGATGATGCTCCGTATGAAGCGGACCGGAATGGCGTGGGAAGAACCTTTCCCCATCGCATTTCGGGCAACGATGCAACTCGGCTCACTGCCAGCTATTATTCAGCCCTTCAAACAAGTCCGTTTGGGGATAGGATTCTTGCGGCGTTTGCCGAACAGAGCATCATGGCTGAGTCGCTGGGAACACGCGGCGTCACCGATCTCCTCTGGATCGGCTTCTCCTCCAATGATTATGTCGGTCACAGCTTCGGACCAAACAGCCACGAAGTGCTCGACATGGTTGTGCAAACAGACAGGCTTCTGGCAGATTTTCTTGATTCCCTGAATTCCAGCGTTGGGTTAACCAATTGCATCGTTGCTTTGACAAGCGACCATGGTGTGGCGCCGATTCCGGAATACCTCATCGCGGCGGACCCAAACACACCGGCCGGACGTGTCAGGCCGCAAGCGATCGAGACATGGTGCAACGTCACTCTGACAGCCCGATTTGGAACACCAAAGGAGCCATGGCTTGACGCCATTGTGTCGAATAATATCTACTTGAACCGAGATGCGCTTCTCGAGAAAGGACTCACGCCCGAGGACGCCGCGAGAGTTCTCGTCGATTCTTTGAACGGAAAGAAGGAAGTCGCTGCCGCTTTTTCCCGTGGGCAGATTCTCGCCCTCAATTCGACGGCCATAGTCGAGCGACGGATGAAAAACAGCTTCAATGAAACGAGGAGCGGTGACGCCGTCTATGCGTTAGCGCCATACTACTTTGAAAGCGACGAAACGGCCGGGACAACTCATGGAACGCCCTACGATTATGACGCACACGTACCGGTTATCATCATGGGAGCCGGGATTCGCCGGGGCACATACTCCTCCGAAGCCAGTCCTGCCGACATAGCGCCGACCCTGGCAGTAATTCTTGGAGTGTCTTTTCCTGTCGGGAGAGGGGGAAGCGTGTTGACCGAGGCGTTGAAGTAGTGGTTTGATATTTAGCGGATGTTCATATACATTCCGAGAGCCGGTCGGTTGAGGAGGAAATCTCATGCTCACGAAGTGCCTGATAAAGAATATTTCCACATTGTGGCTTTGCGTCTGCATCGCCGCCAATGCAATGCCAAGTGACAAAAAAACTTCACGAAATCTGGGAGAATCACAACACGTCCTCCCCGGCGTTCCTTCTGCAACCCTCTCCAACATCAACAGGATTTCCGCATGGTATTCGGATACCGGGGAGTTGGAAAGCTATCCACCGAACAATGGGCCGGGCTTGACATTCCCACGCGGAACGGCAACCGCAGTGTTTAATGCAGGCGTGCTTTGGGGAGGAAAGTTCTACGACGATCAGACCCCATCGCTCAGGGTCAACGGCCAAATGTACAACTATCTTGGAACCCAAGCCGGTGCCATCCTCGGACTTCGCACGGGTGTTGCCGAGGATCCCAGTGCACCCGACGTGCGCATCTGGCGAATTCGTGTCGATTACTCAACTGCTGACCTGACCCAGGATGCGGCAGAATTCTTCCGTACTCAGAGCCCGACACCTGAGCAGATTGATTCGGTTCGTACACAATATGCGATCGATTGGGCCGAGTGGCCTTGGCAAAAAGGAGCGCCATTCTACGATACCGGCTACCTTGATGCAACCGGAACTCGAGTCGGCACCGACAATGATACCCTCGATTGGGGCGAAGACACAAACCGAAACGGCGTTTTTGATCCTGATGAGGACACCAACAGTAACGGCATGCTTGACGCAGAAAAACCAGGGATCGCGGAGGCTGATCAAGTTCTTTGGTATGTTTGCAACGACATAGGTGTAAGCCAACCCTGGTCCTGCCCGGCAACGGGAATTGAGGAACAGACGTCGGTGTGGGCGTATGACACCACGGGTGCTCTGGGTGATGCAATCTTCAGGCGATTCCGATTGATCTACAAGGGCATCTCCACAACGCCTGCAAGCGCTACCATCGACAGCATGTACATCTCACAGTGGTCGGACCCCGATGTGGGCACGTTTAGCGACGATTTTGCCGGAAGCGATTCCCTGCTCGAGCTCGGCTACGCTTACAACGCCGATTCCCTCGATACAATGTACTCTGATTATGGTCTTTCACCACCCGCCATAGGTTATGCGATCATCCAAGGTCCGGTTGTATCTTCCGGAAACTTCTCCGATACTGCGATCTTCGATTTTCGAAAAATTGCGGGAGCGATCAACAGACGGGCAAACGCTTTTGTCAACATAGACGCTTACTCCCACCCAACGTTCGATTACTCTGGAGCGATTTCATGGCACCAGGCAATGCGTGGTCTGCCCACTGTCCCACGAGGCCCTCCTGACCCTCTCCCTCTGATCGACCCTACAACAGGTCTGCCCGCTGGCCCATTTTGGCTGTATGGAGATCCAGTGGCTGGAACAGGATGGATCGACGGATTGATCGAAGGCCCAGGCGACCGGCGTCTTCTTCTCTCGACAGGACCTTTTGCAATGGCAATTGGGGATACACAAGAGGTGATTGTCTCTGTGATAGGAGGGCTCGGAAACGGCCATCTCAACAGCGTGTCTGTGCTCAAATCTAGCACCCGGGAAATCAGACAATGGTACAATGACCTGGTCGGGATCGTTTCTTCAGTTCGAGACGTGGCGGGCGTTCTGCCTGAGGGACTGAAGCTCGAACAGAACTACCCAAACCCGTTTAATCCTCATACCACTATCCGCTTCTCAATCCCGGAAGGTCTACGCACAAGCCAAGTGATCTCTCTTCATGTGTTTGATATTCTCGGCAGGATTGTCACTACTCTGGTAGAGGGGAAGATCTCGCCCGGACGCTACGAGGTTGACCTTGACGCGAGCCGGCTGGCAAGCGGCGTTTACCTCTATCGACTGCAGTCAGGTGAAGCCACTGTTTTCAAGAGGATGATGTTGGTGAAATAAGAACATGTGTCCCTCGTGTCGGAGCGGACGGCAACACTGCCTGCTTTGTGGCGCTTACTTCGACGAAAACTTCTTCTTCCTGTTCCTGATATAGTCGACGAACACGAACTCCCCCAAATTGCTCAACGAAGAGTAATACGCCCGCCCCTGGTTCGCCTTTGTCAGCTCCTCAACAAAATCGATGAGATACGGATCGTGCGCCACCATGAAGGTGGTGATGGAGATGTGTTCACGTCTACACGCGACGGCTTCATCCAGAGTCTTGTTGACGATCTTCGGATCGAGTCCGAACGAATTCTTGTACAGCCGTCCGTTGGTGTCGAACATCGCCGACGGTTTGCCGTCGGTGACCATGAAGATCTGCTTGTTGGCGTCCCCCTGGCGCCGGAGGAGATTGCGCGCAAGCTGCAGGCCTGCTTTCGTGTTGGTGTGGTAAGGCCCTACCGTCAGGAACGGGAGCTCGTTGATGCTCACAAGCTTCGCCTCATCGCCGAACACAACCAGCGCAAGAAAGTCCTTCGGATACCTTGTCATGATGAGCTCTGATAGCGCCAACGCGACCTGCTTTGCTGGCGTGATCCGGTCCTCGCCATACAGTATCATGCTGTGGCTGACATCGATCATCAGCACGGTGGCGCATGTCGCCTGGTGTTCGGTTTCGTAGACTTCGAGGTCTTCCTCCTTCAGGCTGAAATCATCGATCCCACCGCGGCGGAAGGCATTCGAGAGAGTGGATGTCAGGTCGATGTTGGTCGGCTGATCGCCGAAGGTGAACTTCTTTGTTTCACCGAGGCGCTCCACACCGGAGCCTGTGTAAGGTGTCTCATGCGCCCCGGGCGGGGACTTCTTGAGCGATGTGAAGATTTCCTCGAGCGCGTCCTGGCGGATGCGCTGGATGCCCCTTGTTGTCAACGTCAGGACGTCCTTCACTTCCTCGATTAATCCCTTCTCCTTCAGCTTGTCGATCAGCTCATCGAGGGTGAGGTTCTCATCAAACAGGCCGTACTCCTCGGCAAGCTGGCGGAGCCATTCGAACGCTTCCTGAATATCGCCGCTTGTCTGCAAGACAAGAAAGCTGAAGAGCGAGATCATTTTCT
>Ga0247727_10014876_pt1 | contig 12852 bp, 13 predicted proteins | sample WisWelCaveWW1625_FD_202498 | JGI IMG/M metagenome (GOLD analysis project Ga0247727, IMG submission 202498) | Biofilm microbial communities from Wishing Well Cave, Virginia, United States - WW16-25 | ecosystem: Environmental > Aquatic > Deep subsurface > Groundwater > Cave microbial mat | place...
CATCAATAACTTCGCGCCGTTCGCCGGCTTTGCCTGGAGCCCGGGCCGGGACCGCAAGACCTCCATCCGGGGCGGATTCTCCACCCACTACACCCAGGACGGCTTCACCCTGTTCCAGCTCGTGGGACCGGCAACACGGGATTGTTCAGCGTGCTCGCGAACAACACCCCCAGCGGCGTGTTCCGTACCACCTCCAATCCCACCCCGGACGCGCCGGTGGCCGCCTTCCCCGTCTCCCAGCGCGCCAACTTTGTCGCCAACACCGGGGCCAGCCTCTGGAACTTCGACGACGCGCTCAAGACCCCCTACGTGCTGGAGTGGAATTTGGGCATCCAGCGCGAGCTGTTCAAGCGCGTGGCCTTCGAGGCCCGCTACGTGGGGAACCATGCCGTGAAACTGCTCCGCTCCTGGAGCATCAATGAGCTCGATTTCATCAACAACGGGCTGCTGAACGAATTCAGCAACGCCCAGCGGAACCTGGGAATCGGCCGCACCAGCTTCGCCAATCAAGGGATGCCCGGCCAGGCGGCGCTGCCCATCTTCGAGAGGCTGTTCTCCGGGCTGCCGGCCGCCTCCGGCTTCACCAACAGCGCCTTCCTCACCCAGCTCAATCAGAACCAAATCGGGGGGTTGTTCAATGCCATCCGCACATCCAACACCTATCGCCTGAACCGCGAGGCGAACTTCCCGCTGAACTACTTCGTCGCCAACCCGTTCGCCAATCAGGCCATCCACGTCGACAACTCCGGCTGGTCCTACTATCACGGCCTGGAAGTGGAGATGAACCGGCGGTTTTCGAGCGGCATCTTCTTCGGCGCCAACTACACTTTAGGCAAGGTGCTGACCGATACGCGCTTCCTGACCAGCCAGACCGAAGGGCAGAACTTTCGCTTCCTGCGCAACCGTGGCCTGGATAAGAACCGCGCGGCCTTCGACGTCACCCATTCCTTCGCGGCCAACTTCATTTACCCGATGCCCTTTGGCCGGGGCAAGTGGCTCGGGCGATCGGCGAACGCGGTTGCGGACCGCCTGATCGGGGGCTGGAGCTTCCAGGGCATCACGCGCTGGTCCAGCGGCGCGCCGTTCAACATCAACTCCGGACGTCTAACCTTCGGGTCGCTGGAGGGCGCCAGCGCCGTCGTCCGCAACATGACCGCCAAGGAGCTCCAGGAGCAGGTCGGCGTGTTCCGAGAGGGGAACGGCGTCTTCTGGCTGAACCCGCGCTCCGGGCTTCTCGCCGTCAGCGGGGCTTCCAGCCGGGCCGTCTTCTGCCAGCCCGGGCAGACCACGCCGTGCCTCGATCACCCGGCCGTGAACGAGGATGGCAACCTGCCGTACTTCGGGTTGACCGGCCCCCGCTTCTTCAATCAGGATTTTGGTTTGATCAAGCGGACCAGCATCACCGAAAGCGTCAACTTCGAGATCCGGTTCGAGTTCTTCAACGCCTTCAACAACCCCAACTTCACCGGACTGACCAACGCGATCGACAGCGCCACTTTCGGGAAGCTGACGGCGACGGTGGACAACGTCCGCGGCGGCGGCGTGACCTCGCGGATCATTCAGTGGGCGGTGCGGCTGAACTGGTGATCCTGAGCACCCGGGGACTGAAGTCCCCGGGCCTGGATTTTGTACATTTCGGGTGGGATGGATCGATTGAACGATACTCGCTGGCCGCAGCAGTTAGTTAGCCCCGCACGCACCGGGTTGTCCTCAATGTAGGAGCGAATGCGGTCCATTTCCTTGCCGTCCCGCACCAAGTGATCGTAGCTCTCTTCCTGCCAGAACGGCTTCCCCGTCAACCCCAGTATTTGGTTCGCTCGCTTGGCGGTAATGCCCTCTAATTACTTTCCGGCGCAAAAATCACTCTGGGCCGGAAGTGTTCGGGCGGGCCCCAGAAGAGGCAAGAGCCCCGGCGGAGTGATCCGCCGGGGCTGGGAAACGAATGGTTCGGATTTGATCGTCTACTTGGCCATCGCTGTTCCAATGTTGATCAGATTATCGGCGATCACGCCCAACCCGACCCAGCGCTTCATGCCCGCCTCTTTCTTGTAGAGCGATCTTCTCAGCCCGTGCCTTCTCTCATTGTTGACGACCGCATCCAGGCGGCCGTCGTTGTCGAAGTCGCCGAAGGCGACGCCCCTGGCGGCGGCCGGCGTGGTGATGGCCGGTCCGGCCTTCGCCGAAACATCTTCGAAGCGCCGGCCCTGGATGTTCCGATACACCAGTTTCGGGACTTCTCGAGGATCCACAACAGTGCCGCTTCGATCCGGCGACGCTGTTGTGCAGAGGCGGCGACGGGGAGAGCTATCGCGTCGTTCGAAGTCCACCAGTGTAAGTACGTCGTAATCGGGGGCATCGCGGCGGTTTTGCACGGCGTTCCGCGCGCCACGGTCGACCTGGACATTCGCCGTAATCCTGGTCGCTCGGGCGGCCGACTCCACGGGCGGGAGCGGGCTGATATGAGCAAAGATGGAAGCCTTAACGCGCGCTCGGGAAGCCGACGTAAAACGTGCTCCCCTCCCCGTGGCGGGACTCCACCCAAACCCGGGCGCCTTGCTGCTCCGCCAGCTTGCGGACGATGGCCAGGCCGACGCCCTCGCCGGGAGCTTCGATCTCGCGGATTTTTCCAAAGGGCTGGAAGATGCGGGCCTGGTCCTCAGGGCGGAGGCCAATTCCGTTGTCTTGGACCCAGCAGAACGCCTCTTGGCCGGCGATTGCGCCGCCTAGAGTGACCTCGCCGGGTTGCTGCGGGCTCAAAAACAACAAGGCGTTGCTCAGCAGGCGCCGCAGAATCTCCCGGACCCGCGCCGGGTCCGCCCATAGATCCGGAGGAGATTGGATTCGCAAGCTGGCTTTTCGCTCATCGGCCAGAGGACGAAACTCTTGGGCCACGCTGCGCGCGATCTCCATCGTGGAGACCATCTCGAATTGACAGGCCTCCCGGCCCGCCCGGGAGTAATCGAGCAGCGCCGATAACAACCGCTCCAGGCGCCGGGCGTTTTGGAGCAGAACATCGAGGGGATGCTGGACCTGGCCGGTCCAGAACTGGGACCACGCCTGCCGCTGCGCTTCGGTGAGGTCCCACTGCCCGGCCTGAGCGGAGAAGGCGTCGCTGGCTTTGGCCAGCTTCCGCAGAAAGCCTTGCAGGTTCAACAGCGGACCGCGCAGGTCGTGGGAAACCGCATAGACGAACTCCTCGTTGGACTGCTGGGAGTCGGAGGCGGGTCGAGGCGGGGTCGCCAGCAGGGTTGGTTTCATGCGCCCGCGAGCCAGGGCCAGATCAGATCCTGCATGGGGGTGGGATCGGCGGCGAGGCCGGAAGTCTTTAGTTGCAGCCAGCCCTCAGCTATGCTGAACGCTGACCGCTGAGCGCTGAAAGCTCCCGTTCAGGTTTGCCGGAAGCGGGTCGATGAGTGGCTAAGAGAGCAAATGGCTTGCTCTTGTAGTTCAGGAGGAGCCGGCCATGGAATTGCTTGCGGAAGCGCCAGTGACCGCCACGGTCAAATCTTCCCCCGCCGTGATCCTGCTGGTCGAAGACGACCCAGGGGATCAGGTCCTGACCCAAGAGGCATTCAAGACCCTCCGGGTGCCGCACGATCTGCGAGTGGTCTGCGACGGCAAGGAAGCCATGGACTACCTGTATCGGCAGGGCGACTATGAGTCGGTCCGTCCGGCCCCCAGGCCGGATCTGATCCTGCTGGATCTGCACATGCCGCGGATGAACGGCCAGCAGGTGGCGGAGCGGATTCAGTCGGATCCGGAAATGGCGAGGATTCCGATCGTGGTGCTGACTACCTCGCACCGCAGCGAGGACATGGTGCGGGCTTACGGGCGCGGCGTGGCGAGCTATATCGGCAAGCCGCTTGATTTCAACCGCTTCGTCGCCGCGGTCCAGGACCTCGAGATGTTGATTCGTTACGCGGTAGCCATCAAGAATATCGAAGCGGGGACCCAGTTGACCGATCGGCAGCTCCATCGTTTGGCCCGCCGCCAGCGTCAACTGGCGCGCTTCGCCGACGCGCTTTTCGATCGCCAGATGAGCCAGATCCAGGCCATTCTGCATCCTGGTCAGGTGGAGGCCGATTGCGAAACGGGCCCCGATCCGGCCACGGCCGAAGAAGCTGGCGCCCGCCAGTCGCTGGCCCGGCTGGCCCGCCGGATCCTGCGGGGCCAGGCTCGCGGCCTGGACGCGCCGGAGCCGCCCCTGGAAGAGCCCGCGCCTTATGTCTCGCCGGGTCCGCTGGCGGAGGCCGACGACTGCGCCGAGGGCCTGTACAAGCTGGCCGAGAGACTCCGCAACTCAGCCCAGAAAGCCGCCCGGAGGGGCGAGCCACCCCGGCTCGGCAAACCATGGACGTCTTGATCGTCGAGGACGATCCGTCCTCCCGCCTGCTGCTGGAAAAGGCGATCCGCAGCTTCGGCTACCAGGCTTGTCCGGCCGCCAGCGGCGAAGAGGCCTGGGAGCGATTCAGCGGCGGCAATTTCGATTTCGTCATCACCGATTGGGTCATGCCCGGAATGGACGGGCTGGAGCTTTGCCGCCACATCCGGAATTCGGCCCATCCCAACTACGTCTACGTGATCATGGTGACCTCGCGGGACAGCCCGGAGGATCTGATCACGGGCATGGACGCGGGGGCCGACGACTTCATCGTCAGGCCGATTCAGAGCCGGGAATTGCAGGTGCGGATGCGGGCCGCCGAGCGGATTCTGAAGCTGCAGCAGCAGCTCCGCGAAAAGAACCAGGAACTGGCGGTGGCCAACACCCGCTTGCGCCGGCTGTCCCGCCGGGACGCCCTGATGCGGATCGGCAACCGGCTGGCCTTCGAGGAGAGGATCGCGGAATTCCACGACCGCGCCACCCGTTATGGGGACCGCTACGGGGTGGTCATGTGCGACGTGGATCACTTCAAGTCCTATAACGACTCCCACGGACATCCGGCCGGGGACGAGGCGCTGCGGCGGGTCGCCGCCGCGATCAAGAACTGCCTGCGGGCCTCCGATAGCGCCTTTCGCTACGGTGGCGAGGAGCTTGTAATCCTGTTGCCGGAGCAGCCGGTTGCCGAAACGGTGGTGGTGGCCGAACGAGTGCGGGCGGTGGTCGAGTCAACGGCACTGGGGCGGGGTCGTCTGACCTTGAGCTGCGGGGTGGCGGGCTTTCCGGCGCCGGGTCGGCCGCTTGGGGGCTGGGAAAACGTGGTCGAGTTGGCCGACCAGGCGCTTTACCGCGCCAAGGCTTTGGGCCGCAATCGCGTGGAGTTAGCCGAGGCCTGGGCGGAGCTGTCGGCAGCGTAAGGCGGTGAGCTTCCCGCCCGGGCTGCGGAGCTGCCAGGGCTTCGGTAGCCTCTCGGACGGGCGTCAGACTCCACTACATTACTTCACTTATAGCCTGGCAGCCGAGCCGTGGCAATCCGGCGAAGACCCTAGACCGGGATTCCAGTGATACCATAGTGGCGAATGCGCGCCAGCGGGCTGGGGTTGATGCTGCTTGGTCTTGCCGCCCAAACGCCCAAGTACATCCCGCCACCGCCGGCTCAACCGATACCGTTCAACCACCGCCAGCACATCGCCGCCGGGCTGGAATGCCGGAACTGTCACGAGATGCCCGACCCGGGCGAGTTCGCCGGCCTGCCCTCGACGGCCCGCTGCATGAGCTGCCACGGCCAGATCAAGACGGACAGTCCGGCGATCCAGCGCCTGGCCGCTTTTCACCAGCAGGAAAAGCCCATCCCCTGGGCCCGCGTTTACCGGCTGCCCAGCTATGTCTTCTTCAGCCACAAAGAGCACCTGACCCGCGGCCGGGCCACCTGCGAGACCTGTCATGGGCCGGTGCGCGAGCGCGAGGTGATGCGCAAGGAGAAGGACATCTCGATGGCCGCCTGCATGGACTGCCACCGAGGCAACAACGCCTCGCTGAGCTGCGACTACTGCCACGACCAGCGCTGAGCCTGCTCGGGGCCAGAGAAAAAAAAGGGCGGATGCCTTGGCATCCGCCCTTTCCAACCCCGGCCTGGGGCGCCCACTATCGCGCGGCCATCAGGGCGCGCAGGCGCCGGGCGCGATCCGGACCGCGAAGCTGCCGGAGCGCCTTGGCCTCGATCTGCCGGATCCGTTCCCGCGTCACGTCAAACTCCTGGCCGATCTCCTCCAGGGTGTGCTCGCGGTCACAGCCGATCCCGAAGCGCATCCGAATGACCTTCTCTTCCTTCGGCGAAAGGGTCTTCAGCACGCCGGCCGTCTCATCCCGCACGTTGGACTCGATCACGGCATCCACCGGCGAGCCGACCCAGCGGTCTTCCAGCAGGTCGCCCAGGGCCGATTCGCCGTCCCGGCCCACGGGGGTCTCCAGGGAAACCGGGTCCCGCGAGATGGTCTTCAGCCGCTGCACTTTTTCGGCGGTGATCTCCATCCTCTGGCCGATCTCCTCGTTGTTGGGATTGCGGCCCAGTTCCTTCTCCAGCTCCCGCGAAGCCCTCAGGAACTTGTTCATGCTCTCGTTCATGTGGACCGGAATCCGGATGGTTCGCGACTGATCGGCGATGGCCCGGGTGATGGCCTGCCGGATCCACCAGGTGGCATAGGTCGAGAACTTGTAGCCGCGGCGGTATTCGAACTTGTCAGCCGCGCGCATTAACCCGATATTGCCTTCCTGGATCAGGTCGAGCAGGTGCAGCCCGCGGTTCACGTACTTCTTGGCCACCGAAACCACCAGCCGCAAGTTGGCCTCGACCAGCGACTTCTTGGCCTTCTCCGACTCGAGGTCGCCCTGCTGCACCACCTGCAGGCAGTGCCGCATCTCGGCCAGAGTCGAGCCGGCCGCCGATTCCCGCTCGCGAATCTCCCGCTTCAGCTCGCGGGCCACGGCCGAGTGCCGGCCGTGGGGCCGGTTCTCCAGCTTCCGGTAGTCCTTCTCGAAGGCGGCGATCTCGTTGGCGGCGCGCTCGACGGCCCGGCTGAAATCCTTCCACTCGCCGGCGTAGAAAGGCACCACCCGGATCGACCGGGAAACATGGATCTTCGCGCGCACCAGCTCGCTGGCCAGCCGCGCGCGCACGTGAACCTGGCGGTCGGGGGCCCGGGCCAGCCGGTCGCGCAGCGTCATCATCCGGCGGTACAGGAGCGCCACGCGGGCAAACTGCTGCCGAGCCGCCGTCCGGTTGCGCTCCTTCAGCTCTTCGTCGCCCTCCGGATCGCCCAGATCCGCCAGATACTCGAGGCTGATTTCGTTCTTCCGGATCGCCTCGTGCATGCTCAAGACCATCTGCTGCACCAGCGAGGAGCGCGACAGCGACTTCTGCATGCGCAGCTTGCCCCGCTCCATCCGCCGGGCCAGCTCGACCTCCCCTTGCCGGGTCAGCAGGGGAACCGACCCCATTTCCCGCAGATACACGCGAACCGGGTCGTCGGTGTAAATCGACTCCTCGCCTGGCGTGGGGGTAAACTCGTGACCGGCGCCGGCCAGATCCGCGTCGAGAAACTCCGCGGACTGCTCCAGGGCGACACGCAGCGAGTCCCCAGAGTCGTGCAGGTACTGGTCCTCGAACCGATGCACTTGCTTATCCTCCGGATAGCGCCGAGGGCTATCCTCCTAACTATCAGGATGGGCTTAGGCCCCTGTTGGTTACAGCAACTTCGCCACTCAGGCAAAAGCCCCGCACCGCGTCGAATCTTCCTTGTGATTGGTTTCGAAAAACCACGCTGAAGCCAGCCCGCGTTCCCCTTCCAATAAGACGTTATGTCCCACGTCTATAACGGCTTAACCTCTACGCCCACCCCCTCCAGGCATCCGGCCATCCATCCGGACCATACTTCGTCTTTTATTATGTTGGAGGTCGGCCGGATTTGCAATAGAAATTCTTGTGGGGAGGGCTTCTCGGCCGCAACTTCAGAAGATCATGCCAATCCATTGAAAACTAAGAGGTTCTTCCTTCTCCGCCAGGGTCAGAAGAGGACGGCTTGTGCTGTTTCATCAATGTTTTCAACTCGTTGAAGAACTCCGCCTCGTCCTGAAAGTCGCGGTATACCGAAGCGAACCGGACGTAGGCCACCTTGTCAAGCTGCCGTAACCGCTCCATGAGCAGCTCGCCGATGTCGGAGGTCGAACGCTCGCGCTCCGGCGAGTCCGCGACCAAGCTTTCGGCCGCATCCACCAGATCCTCGAGTCTGCTCATGCTGATGGGACGTTTTTCCGCCGCCCGCAATAGGCCGCCCAGCACTTTTTGCCGCTCGAATCTCTCGCGGCGTCCGTCTTTCTTGATCACCATGTAGGGGATCTCTTCGATCCGCTCGTAAGTCGTGAAGCGCCTCTGGCAGCCCAAGCATTCGCGCCTTCGGCGGATGGATTCTCCTTCCCGGCTCTCGCGGGAGTCGACGACCTTGTCTTCCAGATGACCGCAGAACGGGCAGTTCATTTCAGCTCCTCGGGCTCGAGCCTGCGCAGTTTCGACCAGCTCAGGCCTTCGGCCAGCGCAAACACAACCGCCGGCGGCACCACAGCCAGGAAAGTAAAGAACCAGATCAGCAGGGAGATGCTGGCCGCGACCTCGGGTCGAACGGCAAAAACTTCGGTGAGAACCACCAGCGAGGCGGCCTGGATGCCGCCCCCCAACGCCGGAACCTGAATCAGCGAGCCAGCCATCACGCTGCCCATGAATATGAGCGTCCCGGTGAAGCTCAACCGCAAGCCCCCGCTGAAGGAGTTGAACACCGCGCCATAGCAGAGGGCGATCAGGACCCATTCCGCAACGCTCCAGGCGGCAATGACCAGCAGAGTGCCCGGGCGGCGGATTGCCTGAGAAGCCTGCACGAAAGCTAGCACGGCCCGCTCAGCCCGCTCAAAGTGGCGTAGGGGTAAGAAACGCAAGCGGCCGAGCAGCCATCCGGTGGCGTGCTCAGCGAGAAGGCTGTAGGCCGCCAACAGAGCGGCCATCCCCAGCGTCGTCCAAGCTACCACCGTGCCGCTCGCGGCGAGCGCTCGAGTCCAGGCCGGGCTGACCGCCAGCCCCGCCTGCTCAAAGCGGGCCAGGGCGAAAGCGACTGTGATCAGCAGGGTCAGCATGTCGAAGACCCGCTCCAGAAACCAGACCGCCAATTGGCTGGAAACCGGGACCGCTTCTTTCCGGGCCACCAGGTAGGGCCGTACCATCTCTCCGGCCCGTCCCAACAGGCCGATGGCGCCGAACCCGATGACGGTGGCCGAGAAGATGTTCCATAGCCCCGCGGAAGGCTTGGTGGGCGCCATCAGGGCTTTCCACCGCAGGGCCCGCACGCCGTAGGTGGCGTAGACCGCCAGAAGAGCGCAGGCCAGCCAAAACTTGTCCACCGAAACCAGACTCTGGAAGAAGGCGCGCCGGTCGAAGAGCTTCCACTGGGGGTTGGTGCGCAGGCTGTAAACGACGAGTCCGGCCAGCGCCAGCACCGCCAGCCCAAGCAGCAGAGTCCGCGCAGCCTTGTTTTTCATCTTTCCCACATGCAGGGTAGAATACCCTTTGCTGGGGCTGCCGTACGTCCCAAGGCCCCCGGACCTAACCTAAAGATAGCAAACTGAAAGACGTGAACTTTTGGGGCGCCCTTCTCGTAGACCAGGAGGGGAGATGAATGGGCGGTAGGACCATTCGCCCCGGAGGGGCAAGTGACGGGCGCCCTGGTTTGGCCAGGTTCGGTGGGATGGGAGGCAGTTCCCCGAGCCTCCATGCCTGAAAGCGCGAGTCTGACACAAACGGCTCTGGGGGATCCGGACGCCCCGCTGGTGGCGCGCTGCCTGCGTGGCGAGGAGGCCGCCTGGGAAGGCCTGGTCAAGCTGCACACGCGCCGCGTCTACTCGATCTGCTACCGTTTTACTGGAAGCGCTGTCGAGTCGCAGGACCTGACCCAGGAAGTTTTCCTGCGGGTCTTCCGGAGCCTGAAGAGCTTTCGCGCCTCGTCCGGCTGCTTTCGGGTGTGGCTGACAAGCTTGACCCGAAACTTGCTGATCGACCACTACCGCAAGACGCGGAAGGAAAAGGCTGTCGATTCGATCGAGGATCGGCTGCCGGTGCTCGAAGAGACCGAAGCCGTGGCCGGCCGCCCGGAAGGGCGGGTGGCGGGCCGGGAAGCCGGAGAGCTGCTGCGAACGGCACTGGCCAAGCTGTCGCCTGAGCTGCGCGAGGCGGTCATCCTGCGGGACCTGGAAGAGATGGAGTACCGGGAAATCGCCGAGGCCTTGAAAGTGCCCGACGGGACGGTCAAGTCCCGCATCAGCCGGGGACGAGCCGAGCTGGCCCGGCTGTTGCGGAAAATGGGGGCGGTGGTGTAAACCTCCGGTCGTCGATGCTGTGCGCTGAGTTTGAAATCCGGCTGTGCGACTACCTGGACGGGACGCTGGAGGCGGCGTCGCGCCGGGAGCTGGAGCAGCACGCCTCGGGGTGCCGCTCCTGCGCCGCCCTGCTGGCCGATTCGGCCGTGGCCACCGAGTTCCTGAGCCGGGCCGAGGCGGTTGAGGCGCCGCGAGAGCTGGTCACCCACATCCTGCACCGGACCCAACAGGCCCGGGGGGCCTTTGGGGCGGCGGGTTGGCGAAGCTGGTTCCGGCCTTTGCTCCAGCCGCGCTTCGCCATGAGCATGGCCATGACGGTTCTCTCGATCTCCATGCTCTACCAGGTGGCCGGAGGCAACCTCCGCCAGTTGCAGGCCGCGGACCTGAACCCGGTCAACGTCTGGCGCGGGATCGACAACGGCGCGCATCGACTCTGGAATCGGGGGGTTAAGTACTATCAGAATCTTCGCTGGGTCTACGAGGTCATGTCCATGCTCCGGTCCCTGGACGACGAGGCGGAACAGGAACCGGCCCGCGACGCCGGCCAGGCTCGACCCGAGCCCAAGAAGATCGAGCCCTGACAGGAAACATCGGTTATGAATTGCGCAACACATACGGAAACTCCGGCAGTGGCATACTGCCGGACTTGTGGCAAGGCCGTTTGCGAAGCCTGCCGCCAGGAATGGCGAGGGGTCATGTTTTGCGGTGGATGCCTGGCGTTACAGCAGGCCGCCGCGCCGCCGCCTCCAGCAGCGGCGCCCCCGGCGCCCGGGCAGCCCTCGCCGGGGCTGGCCTTTGCCTTGGGCCTGATTCCCGGGGTTGGAGCAGTGTACAACGGCCAGTACGGCAAAGGGATTCTGCACGTGGTCGTGCTGGGCCTGCTGATCAGCATCATGAGCTCCAACGCCGCCGACGACCTGGAACCGTTGTTCGGAATGTTCGTCAGCGTCTGGTTCTTCTACATGGCCTTCGAGGCCTATCACACCGCCAAGAAACGCCTGGCCGGCGAGCGCGTGGACGAGTTTTCCGGACTGCTGGGGGCCGGACATCCAACCAACCGGCTGCCGATCGGCCCGATCACCCTGATCGTGCTGGGAGTGGTCTTCCTGCTCAACACGCTGGGCTTGTGGAGCCTGCATCGAATCCTGCGCTTCTGGCCCGTCCTGTTGATCGCCACCGGACTCTATCTCTTGTTCGGGCGGGTGGCCGGACGAAGCAATCGGCTGCCGCCGGTTCCGGGCGAGCCCCCCTCGATCTCCGGCGCCGGCGACGACCGAGAGGATCTGCGCTAGACGGGGGAGGCTTTCATGGCCACTTATTTTTGCGGTTGCGGGCGGTGCACTCTCAAAGCGGTCACCGGCCCCTTGATGATGATGGCGGTGGGCGCCTTGTTCGCCCTTGACCAGTTGGGCATGCACCACTTTTCTCAGACCTGGCCGGCGCTGTTGATCGTCTACGGCTTGATCCAGGCGGCGGCGTTTTTCGCCCCGGCCCACGACCGAGGGTGATGTCCCTGGCGGGAGGACAACGATAATGGCGACCTACAATCCTGTCCCGGCGCGGCGCGGCTCGCTGGTTGGCCCGCTCATCCTGCTGGCCCTGGGCGTCGTGTTTCTGGTGAGCAACCTCCGTCCGGAGATCTCCCTGTGGCGGCTGTTCGCCACCTATTGGCCTTTTCTGCTGATTCTGTGGGGCGGAGCGAAGCTGCTCGAGTACACCATCGCCCGGCTCACCTCCCGCCCGATTGGGCGCACGGTCAGCGGGGGCGAGATCTTTCTGGTGATCCTGCTGTGTCTGGCTGGCCGGGGGTTCTACAGCGCCGCCGGCTCAACCTGGTGGAGCGCCGGACGACTGGGCCAGCGCAGCCTGGATGTTTTCGGCGAGACCTTTGACTTCCCGGTGGAGACCCGGCGCCCGGCCGCCGCGGCTTCCGAGCTGGTGATTCAGAACCTGCGCGGCAACGTCAACATCGTGGGGGCTGACTCCCGGGAGATCGTGGTCAGCGGGCGCAAGGCCATCAAAGGTTACGATCGCGGCAGCGCCGAGGAAACCGACCGCGCCACCCCGGTGGAGATCAAGGAGGAGGGCGGCAAGATCTGGATCCGCACCAACCAGGAGCGGTTCGACCGCGACCGGCGCGTGTCGACGGATCTGCAGATCTCGGTCCCCAAGAACACGGCCCTGTCGCTGGAAGGCCGGTACGGAGACTTCGACGTCAAGGACGTGGCCGGATCGGTTGCCGTGAACAGCGCCAACGCCGGGGTCCGGCTGTTGAACATCGGCGGGAACGTCCGTATCCAACTGCGCCGCAGCGATATCGTGCGCGTCGCCCATTTGAAGGGCGATCTGGAGATCTCCGGCCGGGGCGGCGACATCGAGCTGGAAAACATCGCCGGCGCCGTCGCGGTCAACGGCGAATTCTCCGGGTCGATCAAGTTGCAGAACGTGGCCCGCCCGGTTCGCTACAAGTCCAGCCAGACCGAGCTGAGCCTGGAAAAGCTCCCCGGGCGGATGGAGATGGACCGGGGCATGCTCCTGGTCAACGACGTGGTCGGCCC
>Ga0247727_10014877_pt1 | contig 12852 bp, 11 predicted proteins | sample WisWelCaveWW1625_FD_202498 | JGI IMG/M metagenome (GOLD analysis project Ga0247727, IMG submission 202498) | Biofilm microbial communities from Wishing Well Cave, Virginia, United States - WW16-25 | ecosystem: Environmental > Aquatic > Deep subsurface > Groundwater > Cave microbial mat | place...
GCACGTCGTTTCCGTTGTAGGGCAGGGCCACCGGCCGCGCCCGGTTCAAAGGATTCCAGCGGGTGAGCAGGCTGTAGATCTCGAAGCCGTAAGGAAGGGCGAGCACGTCCGTCAGGATCCCCGTCTCGCTCTGGGGGATATTGACCGGATCCTGTTTCTGAAAGATGCAGCCCTTCATGCAGTCGTTGCAGATCCGATGTCCCGTGCCCGGGCACATCGGGTTGTCGATCATGATCATGGCGAGCGAGCCGACGACGTCGCCGCCCTTGCGCAAAACGTGCATCTCCGAGATGCGCTCGTCGAGAGGACAACCCGTGAGGGGAATCCCCAGCGGGTTTTTCTTGTAGCCGCCCGTCTTCTCCGTGAAGCCCGTCGCGCAGGAGTCTTTCTCGCGCTCGTGACAGTAGATGCAGTAGTCGACCTCGCGAAGGTACTCCTTCGGGCTCATGCGTGGATCGGTGAGCTTGAAGCCGTCGCGAAGGCGGACGTGTTCCGATGGCCCCTGCCCCACCTCGGGCAGATCCGGCCGGGATCGCTCCAGGGCGACGAGATTTTCGAAGTCGAGCTTGCCCGGCCTGACGTACGACGCCCACCCCTCGACGGCCTTTCTGCGCGCGGGGTCCACCCAGACCTGGGTGCACCAATCCTCGGCGGTCTGGAGAGCAAGCTGGAGCTTGTCGGGCATCGCGCCGGCAAACTGGGAGCAAAGGTGCTGGGCCCGCATCTCGGCGGCGGGATCGAGCGGCTCCTTGCGGATCACCCGCTCGGTGTCGACGAGGAAAAGCACCACCTCGGCGAACGCGACCTCGGAATCGGCCGAGGGAGACGGGACCGACCCCAGAATGCGCTTCATCCGACCATCGAGAGCCCGAAACGCCTCGTCGTCCACCGGAGCCTCGGTCAGCCGCTTGAACACCCGCAGGTTCAGGAAATCCTTCTTCAGGCGGAACGCCGGGGCAAGCTCCGCGGTGGCCTGCTTGAGCTTGGCCGCCGCATTACTGATGTTGAAAAGCCGGGCGATGAAGTCGCCGGCGAACCTGCCCACTTCGATCAGCGCGTCGCCCTCCTGCGGCGGCGTGAGCTTCCCCGTCCCGACCTCGCGAAAGCGGGCCACCACCTCGGGAGCCGCAACCGCGACGGACTTCCAGAACTCGGCATCGAGGTCTTTCAGGCGATCCAGCGAATAGAGATCGGAAAAGCGGAATCCCGACACGCCGAGGGGGAAGTCCTGTGGAATGTTGGGATCTTTGGTCGCCTGCACGGGGGGAAAGCCTCCGAAAAAGTATGCGCTAACTACCCCTCGGCACACAAGGCGTCAACGCGGCCCGGGGACACGATCGCCCTTGGCTCTGCGCACCATGCACGATCGCAGCGAGCCGGGTTACCGACGTTCCAGTCCCCGTTGGGGATTGGAGGAGGAATAGATGAAATCATTGGCTTTAGGACTCGTGCTGGCGGTCAGCGTGTCATCGGCGGCGGTCGCACAACCGGCTGCCCAGGGTGGCTCGGGCTGGGTATACTTGGGCGCCGCGTTCAATGCTCGGCATTGCTCGCGACTGGCCTCTCAGGACGGGTACCAGTTCTATCAGTATGGCGCGGCGTACGTGAACGGCGTGCTGATTCTCAACGCATGCCTGGGCTCGGGCGGCGGACTCGACCCGGTTACGAGCGAGAAAAAGTGGTTCCTGGTCACCCCGTACTCCACCACTCTGACAGCACTGGAAGGCTGCGCCCGCCAGATCGAGGAGGAGTTCAGCAACGTGAAGTGCTTCGTGTCGAAGCGCTACGCGAAGTTCGAGTGCAAGGCGAAGGCGCACCTGAAGGAGCGTATCTCCGACGTTGGCTGCGTGCGCAGCGTGAAGGGGCCGTACAACGAGTGCGTGCTCTGCGATCGCCGCGAGTAGGCTCCTGCAATTCTCGAAACGCGGGTCCCACTGGGGCCCGCGTTTTTTCTTTTGCGTTGTCCGCGTAGCCTCCGCGGGAGTCGAGATCAAGGGCCTTCGGTCGCCTGCGGCGATGCGGCTTCGCCGCACCCTTGACCTCGACTCCCGCTCCGGCTGAGACGGTCCCAATCGACTCGGCCACCGAGAGCAACCTCGCCGCGTTGAGAGACATTCTCTCGCAGAAGCTGGGGCGGGCAGTCACGCTGGCGGAAGTCATTGCTTGGGCCGCCGAAGTATGCCGCGAGAAGTTCGACCCAATTCGTCGCGCCCAGAGGGCGCGAGGGATTTCCTCAGGAAATCAGTCGCAAGCGAAATCCGGGAGACAACCCGTTCGGGCCTCGGTGAAAGCTCTTCAGCCGGAGCGGGACTTGAAATCAAGGGTGCGGCGAAGCCGCATCGCCGAAGGCGACCGGAGGCCCTTGAGTTCAAGGCCCGCGGAGGCTACTGGGGATCGGCACCCCACCTCCATGCTCGGAAAACACCTCACCCCTTGTCCTTCAACTTATCGCTGAACTTCTTCAGCCCGTCGGACGCCTTCTGCATCGAACCCGCGAGGGCGCCGGCGCCCTTGCTGGCCAGCGAAGCGCCCTTCGCGGCGATCTCGGCGCCCTTGGAAGCGCCCTCGATCCCCTGCGTGATCTTGTCGCGCGTGAGGGCCTCACCCGCCCTGCGCACGGCTTCCTTGCCCACCGTGGCGCCCGTCTTGATGACTCCCCTCATCACCTCGACGGTGGTGGCGGCGCCCTTCTTGAACTCCTCCGCACGCTTCTTGAGCTGTTCACCCTTGCGGGCGATGTCTTCGATACTCGGTGTTTTTTTCATTTTCCACCTCAGAGATCTCAGCCCGCGGGATTCGCGGTCAACGAGATGCCGGCCGGTCGGATGATGTCCAGAAGCTGCTGGAATCCCTTCATCACGCGCCGGACGACCTCCTGCGAACGGGAGTCGCTCGGCACGCGCGACTTGGCACCGGCGGCAAAGGTCTCCGCGCCCTGAATCCTGCCGTCGGCGCCGTAGGAGATCTTGATCTTGCCGACGCCCTTCTCCTCGATCATCTCGGGCTTGCCGTGTTGGCCGTAGCGAAAGCCGATCAGCCTCTTGGTGCCGTCTCGCATCTGAAGAATCCGCCCGAACCTGTCGTAGCTGAGCGTCACCTTTTCATCACGGGTATTGGAGGCGCGAACCAAGTTTCCGCGAACATCGTACTCGTAGCTGGACACAAGCCCGTTCTGGGAGACCCGGCTTACCTTTTTCCAGCGCGGATCGTACTCCAGCTTGAGATCCTCCTTGGGCCCGACGCGCTCCATCAGCAGTCCGTTCTCGAAATACTTGAAGTTGGTGACCTCGCCGTTACGAACCAGCTGGAGCGGCTTGCCGCAGCAGGGATTGAAAACGGTTACCGTGGTGACGCCCTTCGACCGATTCTCCTGCTTGTAGAGATACTTCGTCCCGTCGGGCTTGCCCTTCAGAAAGTACTCGTCGTACTGCTCGTCGGCCGAACCGTCGGCAAGCTTGCGGACCGATTTCGTCCAGAAGTTGTTTTCCGCATCCGATGGACTGCGGCCATACGTGAACGAGACTTCCGTCGCGTCCTTTTCGCGGTGCCTCACCACCAGGCCGTTGTCATCGTACTGGACGTCGCGAAAGATCTTGGCCCCGGTGTCGAGCGCCTCGGAAGGGTACTCGATCTTCGTCAGCAGGTGGGGAAACTTCCGGTTCTCGTACTTGTAACCGAAAGTCTGGTTATTCGAATCGATGACCTGACTGAGATTGCCCGCGCCGTCATAAGTGTATCTGGCCCGCAGATTCCGGTTATCGGAGACCTCGACCACCCGATCCTGCCGCCAGTTGAACTTGTAGCTCATCGACCGCTCGGGATCGCTGATCTCGACAATCTGCGACCTATTCTGAGCCGAGTACTTGAAGAGAAACTGAAAGCCCGTGCGATCGATCTGCCGCACGAGGCGCCCTTCACTGTCGAAGACCTGGCGGACCCCGTCACGATCCCGAACCCACTGGTTGTCCTTGAACTGAATCGTCTGGTACCCGTACTCGCTGGAAACGAGCACCTCTCCCATCGGAATCCGGACCTGGAGCGCGTACTTCGCGGCGATCTCGTTACGGTACGCGGGCTCCGTTTTAAGCCGGGTCACCATCTTGTCGGGCAGCTTGAGGCCGCCGAGCTCCTGCGGGGAGAGCTTCTTCCCCCGCTGCCGCTCGAAATGCGCCACACGGACACTCTCGAAGAATTCGTCGCGAACGCGCGGATCTTCCTTCTCGGGCTTGAAGACTACTGAGTTGCCGGAGCCTCCGTCGCGCAACAGCACGTGCCGCTCCGGAGTCACGGTAAGCGTCGTCTCGAATGGGGAGGTCCACCCCCAACCGAAGGCCCCCGACCAGCCCGACGCCTCGCTCAACGCCGTGATTGAGTTATAGGAGCGCACCAGCTCCAACGGCACCACCCGCCCGGGGATACTGAAATCGATATAGATGATGTTCGCGCCGCCGTTGAGACGATTGATGGTGAGCCCGGAAAGACCCAAAGGAAAAGCGAGTAAAAGCGCCAGAATCGCGCCCATTCCCCTCGTTTTCACCATTGTCGGATTATACCCTAACCTGGACGATCTTCCAGATCATGAAACCGCCCGCGGCCTGAAGACTCATCATGAACGTGAGCATGATCCATCCCGGAATAGTCGTGAACATCGGACGGATGCGGTCGGGATCGATGGTGTAAAGGATCGCGCCGAGCGCGAAGGGGAGAAGAACCACCACGACCCCCTGCAAGACGCCCTGAGCCGTCATCGCCGCGATTTTCGCCTCCACTTTGATCCGCTCGCGGATCGTATGGGCGATCGACTCGAACGTTTCAGCCAAGTTGCCGCCAGTCTCCTTCAGGATGTTGACGCTCGTCGTAAACATCTCGATGTCATCGTGCGGCATTCGTACGGAAAGGTTGCCCATCGCATCTTCGAGGCTGAGACCTACCTTGTTCTGCGACAATACCAGCGCGAACTCCTGCGAGATCGGGTTGGCGAGCTCATCGGACACCAGCTGCAACGCCTGAGGCACGTTCAGGCCCGAACGCATCGCGTTCGACATCAGGCTCAGACCATCCACCATCTGTACCACGAACTTCTTCGTGCGCCGCTTGTGCATCATGTTGATGAAGCGGCTCGGCATCTTCCAGAAAAGCACCACGAAAAAAATACCGAACACGACGCCGCCCTCGAGCTTGGGCCAGAGCAGCAGAATGCCAAGCAGGAATAGGCCCAGAAGGAAGCTCGCATAAAGCTTCAATGCCTTCCGGGGGGTCACGTCGATGAACATGAGGTCGAGCTTTGCCACCATCCAGTCTCGCTCATCGATGATCTTCCTGCCGATCCACCCGTAGAGGCTCTCCCCGTTGATCAGCAGGCCGATGAGCGTGACACCGCCCACCCAGCCGATTGCCATCAGCTTCCATAATCCCGATGGGAAAATCGTCAGGGCGCCATCCATACCAACCTCTACGTGACCGAAAATATTCCTCGGGGAATCTTGATCCCCTGCTGTTCCAGCTCGTCGATAAACTTCGGAATGAATCCAGTGGCGACGTACTTTCCGATGATCTTTCGGTTCTTATCCATCCCGGCGCGCCGGAACCCAAAAATTTCCTGCATGGTCACCACGTCACCCTGCATGCCCACAATCTCCGTGATGCTCGTGACCTTGCGGGTACCATCGCCCAACCGCGACTGTTGCACCACCAGGTTCACCGCGCTCGCGATCTGCTCCCGAATAGCCTTCGCCGGAAGATCCATTCCCGCCATCATAACGAGGGTTTCCAACCGCGCAATCGCGTCCCGCGGCGAGTTCGAGTGCACGGTCGTCATACTGCCGTCGTGGCCGGTATTCATTGCCTGGAGCATGTCCAGCGCCTCTCCCGCGCGGCACTCTCCGACGATAATCCGATCCGGGCGCATCCGAAGGGTGTTGCGGACCAGCTCGCGAATCGTCACCTCGCCCTTGCCTTCGATGTTGGCGGGCCGCGTCTCCAGCCTCCCCCAGTGCTCCTGCGGAAGCTGCAACTCGGCGGCATCCTCGACGGTGACGATTCGCTCTCCCGCGGGGATGAACGAGGCCAGCACGTTGAGCAAAGTGGTCTTTCCTGAGCCGGTGCCGCCCGAAATGATGATATTGAGGCGCGCCTCGATGCAGGCGCGCAGAAAATCAGCCATTTCCTCGGTCATCGAGCCGTACTTCACCAGGTCCTGCCACTTGAGCCGGCTCTTGGCGAATTTTCGAATCGTGAGCATCGGCCCCTGAATCGCCAGAGGCGGAATGATCGCGTGCACCCGTGAACCGTCACCCAGGCGGGCATCCACATAAGGTGTTTTCTCGTCGATCCGGCGACCCAGCGGCGCCACGATCCGCTCGATGACTGCAAGCAGCTGGGCGGTGCCGGAAAATGTAGCCGCCGTTTTTACGAGCTTGCCATTGCGCTCGACGAAGATCTGGTCCTTGCGGTTGACCATCACCTCGCTCACCGAGTCGTCGTTGAGCAGATCCTGAATCGGCCCAAGCTCCAGGGCCTCATCGAGAATCTCCTTCACGATGCGCTGAATCTCCTCGCGCGACCGGAACGGGTGCACTTCCTTGTCGAGAAGCTCGACGACGACCGTCTTCGTTTTCTCGCGAAGCACGGCCTTCTTCTTGGGATCGTTTCCCGTCTCGGTATCCACCTTCTTCAGGTCCATCGTCTCGATGAGCTGCCGGTGAACGCGCTGCTTGAGCGCCGACCACTCGTCGATCGGTTTCTCGTCCTTCATCTGGGAGCGATCAAACACGATCTGACTGGGAGCGATCTCCTTTCTCGTCGACTGAATCTGCGCGGTGGTCCTGTTACCAGCGAGCCGTGTGACCGCGTCGCTTGGCTTCTTGAGCTGCGCGAGCTTCTCCAGCAACTGCTGCTGAGCCACCGCGCGCACCAGCAGGAAGTAGGACTGCGTGATCTCGGCCCGCGATGCGGCCATGACGAACGGCTGCCCTTTCGTCATGGCGGTGATCGTTGTCGTCTCGTCCTCGGGGATGATCCCCAGCACCGGTTTCTTCAGGTTCGTCTGAACCATCTGCGGAAGAATTCCCTTCTTAGGTGTGAACCGGTTGAGCACGACCTTGATCATCTCGGGCGGGAACAACAGGTTCTGGATCTTTTCCACCATACGCTTGGTATGGTGAAGTACGATGATCTCCGGGATGGTAACGACGTAGATTAGCGTCGCGAGCTCGAAGACCTTCGCCGAGACCGCCTCCACGTCCGACCCCAGGTCCACGATGATCGTGTGGTAGTACGTCATCATCGAGGTAAGCGCCTTGGCGACCACGGCCGGATCCATGACCGAGATCTGATCCAAATCGAGAACGCTCGGCATGTAATGAACCCCGCTCGCGTGGGTCGCGACGTAGCTCATCATTGCAGCGGCGTCGAGCCGCCCCTCGTGCATCCCCAGCTCGACGACTGTTCGCCGGGGCTTCAGATTCATCAGCATGCCGACATCGCCGCACGCCTTGGGATCGAGGTCGACGACAAGCACCTTACCCTTGGTGTCGACGGCGGTGGCGATGGCGTAGTTGACCGCGAAGGTGGACTTCCCGACGCCCCCCTTTCCTCCGACTACCGCGATGATGTGTGACTGTGCCACGGTTTTCTCTCGCTCACCTTTCCCCGGAGTTCAGTCTGAACTTGCGGGTCATATCCTCGGTGGCGGCGCTCGCCGTACGAATGATCTCCGGGGTAATGAAAATGATGTACTGATTCTTTTTCCGGCTGAAGCTCTTGCTCCGGCTGAAGTTGAAAAGCGGGCTGCCCTGGTTGCCGCCGGCCTGGGCCTGACCCTGGTTGGTGCCAGGCGCGCGGTTGTAGCCGGCCAGGGCCTGATCGATTGCGGAGCCGGCCAGCGCGGCCGACTCACCGTTCTTGACCGTGACCATGGTTTGCAGACTGTTGCTGGCGACCGCGGGAGGGCCTCCACCGCCCGCGGCCAGTGGCGCGGAGAGCTCGATCTGGACACCGAGCTCGATGCTGTCGGACCCCGGGATGGAAGCTGCGCGGACCTTCGTCAGGTTCTTAACCGGCACGAGCTGGAATGTGGCATTGCCTTTGTCGTCGGTCACCCGCACGTACAGGTTCAACGTGTTGTCGATGAACGCGGGAGCATCCGATCGATCTTTCACAATGAGCGTCTGCTGCTTGAGGATCCGGGCGTGGCCGTGATCCCGCGCGTTGCTGAGCTTGGGAATGAGCGACGACACGGTCGCCACGAGGCTGGCCGTCAGCTCGCCGATCGCGGTGTCGTACTTCACGTTGCCTTGATCGTTTACCAGAGGCTTCCAGCTGAACTCGAACGACTTGCCGTACTCATTGTCCAGCTCGACGTAGTTCATCGTCACCTTGATGTCCTGGGACGGAGGCGACGCCTGGCGAGGCCGGACGCGGAGCAGGTCAATGATGACGGGAACACCGCCCGCAATGCCTCCCGACTGCTTGGGCTTGATCTCTCCGCCCTCGCCGCGGGCCTTCTCCACAAAGACCTCGGGCAGATAGGTGCGGGCGATTTCGACCGCCCGATCGGCCTCGAACTCGCCTTCCGCGGTGCCCTCGAGGAAGACCGTGTTATTGACCACCCGGGCCGTGATCTCGGGCGAGCCGATCTCGCGCTCGATTCTCTCGGCCAGAATATTCATCGTAAGCTTGGAGATCGTGCAGAGGTTTCGAATCGGCACTTCCTTCTTTTTCGGGTCGCGGTCCTTGACCGCATCCAGTACGCGCATGATCCGGATCATGTCGCGGGGCAGGAGAATCTCGCCATCCAGGATGATCGTGCCGGCGAGGGTGCGGACCTTGAGCCCCTCGATATCCCCGAGCAGATCCTCCAGCTGGGCGATTACGTTTCCCATGTCTTCGCGCGTGACCCGTACGATGTACGTGATCCGCGGCTGGCCCTGCTGGTCGAAAACCGTGAAGTCCGTGGTACCAGAGTTCTTAGGAGTGAGAAGGAGCTTGTTCTCCGCTCCGTCCCGCACGCGCTGGTAGTTGAACAATCCCTCGTCGGTCTGGATGATTGGCCCGATCTTGAACGGAAACTCGATGGTGCGGGACACGCCCAGAGGAATGGTCAGCTGCCGCTCCTTCCCCCGGATGACCTTCACCTCCTCGTCACCCCCCTGCGAGTCCAGCGGCAAGGGCGTCGGCGAGGGCTCGCCCAGCGCCACCGCTGCCATCAGAAACACGATCAACGACCAGCATGACTTCATGTCCATACACCCAGGTGCCGCGGCCGCCTCACGGCGGCACGGCGACCTCCCTTCCACCCACAAGATCGAAGAACTTGGGGCGCGGGATTGCCCTGAGGGGCGGAAGCTTTCTGCCACGGACGAGATAGGACTCGGGTCCCATCACGTCGATGAGATTCGTCGTGGGTACGCGATCCAGCGCCCGGTCGTCCGTGTGCCTGAGCATCACGAGCAGGGCGTCGGCGAACACGGTCATCACGTAGACGATGATCTGGGCCTGAAACGGGGTCACTTCCACGGTAAGCGTGTTGTATGAGGGATCGATCTTCGCGTAGTTCAGAGCCTCCTGGGCCTCGGGCGTGGAGAGATCCGGAAAGCTGGCCTGGATGTCGGTAAGCATTCCCAAATCGACGCCCTTCGGGGGGGTCGACTGAATCGTTCTCCCAGAAGCGAGCACCAGCAGATCCTGAAGGAAGATCTTGACCTCGGAGATGTTCGTTCCGCCACCCTTGTACTCGAAGTGCGCCGCGAGATCGATTCTGTTGCCGGGCCGGATGTGGTAGCCGAGCGCATTCTTGGCGTTCACGGGAATGCTGATCGCGCGCTTGCCAAGGGTGATGGAGCCATCCAGGCCCGAGTAAACGTTTCGGGAGATGATCTTGTTGCTCAGCACCTGCTCGCCCCTGGCGATAGGAACGGCCGCGATCGAGTCGATGATGTCCCTGGGATCGGCGATCAGACCGGGAGGGACCATCGCGGCCGGCACCCGGATCACCTCGAGATCGGTGTGCTGGATGGTTTCGAACTGCAGGATGTTACGGGTCGAGACGACCATGGGAAAAAAGATGCCGTACTCCTGGCGCAGGCGCTCGTCCTCGCCCGACACATACTTGTACACGACGTACATCGTGAAGAGCGAGATACCTAGCGAAAGTAAAAAGGCCCTGCGTTCCATCCTTACTCCACGGGAACCGACACCCCGCCACGGCTGTCGAAGAACCTCGGTGGCGGCGGTGGGGGAAGCGCCGGCGGCTTTCGTTTGCTGAAGCCGTAGTCGCTTTCCGGTCCCAAAACATCGTCCATCAGCGCAGTGTCGAGCTTCGCGACCTCGATATCGGCGCTGTTTCTCAGGGTAAAATAAAGCCGCTGATCCCCGAACGTATGCGTGATGAAGGCCACCTTTTCGGCGTCCTCCGTCGTTAGCTGCAAGGTGACCGTACCGTAATCATCGTGCGGCCGGGTGGTGGGCAACGCCTCGGTATTGGCGGTGCCGAAATCCTTGCGACGGCGCTGTTCGAATTGCTCTTCGAGGTAACCGAGCACCTCGCGGTTCACCCGAGTGGGAACCGAGTTCTGCACGTTCTTGCCGGCGGCGAGTACCAGCGCATTCTGGACCAGGGTCTTGATCTCGAAAATGGTATTGCCATCCTGGTCGTAGTTGACCGCCGTAAGGATGTCGATCCGGTTACCCGGACGGATGAGACGGGAAACCGCCGTATGGGGCGCCACCTGCAGGGTGATGGCCCGCATCTTCTTCTCGACCTGGCGATCGAGAACCGGCTTGCCGTCCTGGGTGACGAGCTTCGTTGCTGTGATCTGCTCGCCGGCGTAGATCATGACATAGGTCGACTTGCCCACGATGTCGTCGATCTCTTCATAGGTTCCGGGCTGCTTGAATTTCTTGAATACCCGGACGACCTTGAGCATCTGCGGGGTGATCAACGCATACTCGGCGATGGTTCCCGCCGACACGACGACGTCCACCTCATCTCCGAACTCCGCGGTCATCTCGGCGCGCCTCACACGCACGTAGGCCGAGACCAGAACCATGGCCACGAGAAGGCAGATGAGAGCGATGATGAAGGCGCGTCTATTCTCCATACCGACGTCCCGCGATTACCCCTTTTCGAACCCCCGACGCGGGACGATTCCCGCGCGGCCAAGCAGATGCCCCGGCGCAGCGTTACGCGACTCGCCTCAGCAGCCCGGCTCCCGACAGATACCCACGGCGGTGTTGATCTCGACAGGGCCCAGAAAGATCTTCCGGCGGGGGATTTCCCCATCCGTATCCAGATACTCGACCGCCATGCGGTTCTGGTTGTGGAGCTGATTCGCGACGTCATCCATCACGAACTGCGCACGGTTGTTGAGTCGCTGGTACAGCCCCATGGCGGCATACCGCTGGGCGACGTGCGACGTATGGACCGCGTAAAAGGCGTTCAGCATGTAGTAGATCAGCCAGATCAGGAAAGGCAGCGTGAGCGCGAGCTCGATTACCGCCTGTCCCCGTATTTTATGCGCCGCATTTGGCGCGCCGCACGAGAGCCGCCGATCAGCACCCGTTGTCATCCATCTGTTCGGCAATATTGCCCGCATTGTTGACCCCCGCTTTCTGCACGAAATCGCCGAAGAATCCCGAGGCCCCGCACACCTCTTCGAATGACGGATCCCGTCCCAGATGGGCCTCCGCGGTAAGGGTGATGCGCGGATCCACCACCTCGCCCAGCAGAAAGAGCGGCGGAAGGTAGAAGGCGTCCATCTCGTAGGACACGATCAACCCACCGTCGTGCTGGTTGTTGGCATCCTCGGGATAAAACTCGAGCTTGGGGTTGCGGGCGAGGCCGTCGACGTACTGGAAGTAGGCCCTGAAGACCGTCTCGGCGTTCGCGCGCTGAATGGGCTCGCGGCTGAAACCCGACTTATACGTGCGGGCCGCCATGAAGGTGGCGTACTCGACATAATCGCTGATCACCAGCAGCATGGCCGAGCTGAGCAGGAAAACCAGGAAAAACAGGACCACGATCACCACGATGATGAACTCGATCATCGCCTGACCGCTCCGTCCGTTTCGATGTCTAATCCGCTTCAGCACCGTTCACCTCACAAGTGCAATGCCTTCAGTCTCGCCGGATCCATCGGGTGCCCCGCCTCGCCGGGCCCCGACAGCTCGCCGGGAGTCATCTCCGCATTCTGGATCACGTTGCGCACGCGGCTTCTCAGATCCAGAAGCAGAAACTTCGTGAACCGCGCGACCGGGCCCGTGATGAGTAGGTAGCCCGTGATAAAAACCATGGCCATGAGCAGCAGCCACTCCAGCATCGTCTGGCCCTTTTCGCGGCTTCGGCAATGGAGCCTCACAGGAGCCTCCAACCGTAAATCTCCGCAATCCGCATCAGGCAGAAGCCGCAGAGAAACGCCGGACCGAAGGGCATCCTCATCGAGATCGGGGGAGAGGACGACGCCAGATGATCTTTCACCCGCCCTACCGCGAGCCGCAGGCCGTTCTCCCACGCGAGGAGCCAGAGGCCGACGGCGGCGCCGGCCAGGATCGTCCAAGCGGCGAGCTGGATCATGAGGATCGGCGAGACCCACGCCGCGGCGGCCATCAGTAGCTTCACGTCACCCGCGGCCCAGACCTTCGCCAGCCAAAGCGGAAAGAAGATCGCGAAGGCGAGCGCCACCGAGCCCAGGCCCTGCAGCGCGCCGGACGAGCCCTCGGCCCACGTCTGAAAGGCCAGCCCCGCTATGAGAAATGGGAAATTGAGAAAATTGGGTATGAGTCCCCACCGCAGGTCGGAGAAGGACGCCAACCCGAACAGAACGAGCAGTACCGTTTCAAGCCCCCCGGCCATAA
>Ga0247727_10014878_pt1 | contig 12850 bp, 11 predicted proteins | sample WisWelCaveWW1625_FD_202498 | JGI IMG/M metagenome (GOLD analysis project Ga0247727, IMG submission 202498) | Biofilm microbial communities from Wishing Well Cave, Virginia, United States - WW16-25 | ecosystem: Environmental > Aquatic > Deep subsurface > Groundwater > Cave microbial mat | place...
CGTGGGCGGGCTCGGCCTCTTCGCGCTTGGCGCGTACGGCCTCTACCACGTCGTGTCACGGGTCGAGACGCGGGTCTCCGTCTGGCTCGACCCATGGAGCGACCCCTTCGGAGACGGCTACCAGCTCGTGCAGTCGATCTACGCCATCTCGAGCGGGGGGCTCTTCGGTAGCGGGCTCGGGCGGGGCGTCCTCGTCGCCCCGGGCGGTTCGACCTACATCCCGTTCCTCGAGACGGACTTCGTCTACTCGGCGATCGCGCAGGAGCTCGGGCTCGCCGGCGCCGTCGCCGTCGTCCTGCTCTACGTCCTCGTCGCCCACCGCGGGTTCCGTATCGCGATGCTCGCCGACGACGGCTTCTCGAAGCTCCTGGCCGCAGGGCTGACTGCGGCGCTCGGACTCCAGGCCTTCATCATCGCCGGCGGCGTCACCGGCCTCATCCCGCTCACCGGCATCACGCTCCCCTTCGTCTCCTACGGCGGGTCGAGCATCGTGGCCAACTCGCTCCTGCTCGCGCTCCTCCTCATGGTCTCCGACCGCGTCAACAGGGATTTGCGGTGAAACCGCAAATCCGTAATGAGGAAGGGACGGCCTCCTTGGGGGGAATCTCCTTTTCGTCGAGCTTTTGCCCCGAAGGGGGAAAAGGTCGTTGAACGCGGAGATTCGCAGGCTGTTTCTCGTCCTTGCCTCGCTCTTCTTCGCGCTCGTCGGCATGACGAGCTACTGGCTCTGGAAGGCGCCTACCCTCGAGGCGAGACAGGGGAACCCGGCGCTCGTAGTCCGCCAGGTGACGATCGAGCGCGGGCGGATCTACGCCGCCGACGGGCGGACGCTCTTCGCCTCGAACCGCAAGCGCCGCATCGAGGGACGCACGTGGTACCTGCGCCGCTACCCCGCGAAGGGTCTCGTCGCACAGACGGTCGGCTACTCGACGATCTCGCGCTCGCGCGCCGGCCTCGAGGAGTCGTTGAACGACTTCCTCACCGGCTCGAACTCGGACCTCCACACCGTTCTCGACCGCACGGCGAACAAGCTCAAGGGCCTGACGCAGCAGGGGAACGACATCGTCACGACGATCGACGCGCGCGCCCAGGAGGTCGCCGTGGCGGCGCTCGCCGGGAAGTGCGGCGCGGCGGTCGCGCTCGAGCCCTCGACGGGGCGCGTCCTCGTCATCGCCTCGCAGCCCTCCTACGACCCGAATCTCGTGGAGCGGCGCTTCCGGCGGGCGACGCAGGCGCCGGGCGCGCCGTGCCGGCCGGCGGCGCCGCTCCTGAACCGCGCCACCCAGGGGCTCTTCATCCCCGGCTCGACGTTCAAGGTCGTCACCGCGGCTGCGGCGCTCGACTCTGGGCGCTTCACACCCGAGAGCATGTTCACGGACCGGGGCTACTGCGTCGAGTACGGCAGGAAGGTGACGAACTTCTCCGACCAGTCGGGCCCCGAGGTCTTCGGCCGTGTGGACTTCGCCTTCGCCCTCGAGCACTCGGTCAACTCGGTCTTCTGCGAGATCGGGAAGGAGCTCGGCCCGCAGGTCGTCCTCGAGTACGCGAAACGCTTCGGCTTCTACGAGAAGCCGCCACTCGAGACGCCCTCCGGCGAGCGGGCGGCGAGCGGGCTCTACGAGGGCGGCGTCCTCTTCTTCCCCGACGACCCGAACGCCGCCGACCCGGGACGGCTCGCGTTCGGGCAGGAGCGCCTGCTCGTCACGCCGCTCCAGATGGCGATGGTGGCGGCCGGCATCGCGAACGGCGGCGTCGTCATGAAGCCGACGCTCGTGGACCGCATCGTCGCGCCCGACGGCACGATCATCGACGAGACCGCTCCGGAGGAGCTCCGTCGTGCGATCTCCGCTCGAACGGCAGCCGAGCTCACCTCCATGATGAGGAGGGTGGTGGCGTCGGGAACCGGCTCCGCGGCAGAGATCCCCGGCGTCCCGGTGGCGGGCAAGACCGGGACGGCCGAGACCGGCAGGCCCGGCGAGAACGACACGTGGTTCATCGCCTTCGCCCCTGCCGACGCCCCGCGCGTCGCGGTCGCCGTGGCGCTTCAGAACCAGTCCGGCACCGGGGGAGGGACGGCGGCCCCGATCGCGAAGGCGATCATGGAAGCGATCCTCCGCGGAAACCCCTAGCCTTATTCAGATGTCCGTCTCGGACGCCCTCATCAACACGCTCTTCGACGGCCGCTATCGGATTCTTCGCAAGCTCGGCTCGGGCGGGATGGCAGCGGTCTACCTCGCAGAGGACGAGGACCTCGGCCGGCGCGTGGCGATCAAGATCCTCGACTCGCGCTACGCGGACGACGAGCTCTTCCTCGAGCGCTTTCGTCGCGAGGCGAAGTCGGCGGCGGGGCTGTCGCATCCGAACATCGTTTCGATCTACGACCGCGGCGAGTCGGCCGGACACGCCTACATCGCCATGGAGGTGATCGAGGGCCGGAGCCTCAAGGAGCTCATCAAGGAACGAGGACCGCTGCCCGTCGCCAAGGCGATCGACTACGTGCAGCAGATCCTCACGGCAGTTCGATTCGCGCACCGAAACGGCATCGTCCACCGCGACATCAAGCCGCACAACATCCTCGTCGGCCCGGAGGAACGGCTCAAGGTGACCGACTTCGGCATCGCCCGTGCCGACGACGGGGGCATGACCGAGACGGGCTCGATCATCGGCACGGCCCACTACCTCTCGCCCGAGCAGGCGCGGCGGTCGTCCGTGACCGCGCAGTCCGACCTCTACTCGGTCGGCGTCGTGCTCTACGAGATGCTCACCGGGCGGGTGCCCTTCAGCGGCGACTCGCTTCCCGAGATCGTCATGAAGCACGTGACCGACACCCCGCGGCCGCCGTCGACGCTCGTACAGGGGATTCCGGCGGAGCTCGACCAGATCGTCCTGCGCGCCCTGGCGAAGACGGCCCGGGAGCGCTACGCAAGCGCCGAGGAGTTCTCGGACGACCTCGGGCGCGTGGCTGCAGGGCTCCCGGTCTCGCCCGAGACCGCCGAGGCGGTGACCGCCATCCTCAGCGACATCCCCACGGCGTCCACGCGGGTGATGCGCGGCGCCGCGACCGCCGGGCGCCCGCCGGCGCGGCGGCCTCCGTACCCGCCGGAGTACGACTACGACGTGCCCCCGCGCCGGCGGCGGCGGATGTTCCCGTGGCTCTTCGCGCTCGGGCTCATCGGGGTCGCGACCGTGGCCGCCTGGTACGTCTGGACGCAGATCCAGGACGAGCTCCAGGCCTCGAAGCCCGTGGCCGTCCCGCTCGTCGTCGGGCTCAAGGAGGAGCTCGCAATCGCGAAGATCACCGACGTGGGGCTCGAGACCGAGGTGACGCGCGAGCCGAGCAGGGACCAGGCGGCGGGGACCGTCTTCGCCCAGAAGCCGGACGCGGGGGCGCGCATTGCGAAGGGCGAGCAGGTAACGATCGCCGTCTCCACAGGCATTCCGAAGGTCGAGGTGCCACGCCTAGCCGGACTCTTCTTCGACGACGCGGTGCAACGGCTCGCGGACCTCCACCTCGAGGCGGAGCGGAAAGACGTCTTCTCGGACGTCCGTCCCGCGGGAGAGGTCGTGAGCCAAGACCCGAAGCCGGGCGAGGAGGTGGACGAGGGCACGGCGATCATCGTGCGGGTGTCCAAGGGCCAGCAGTCGGTGGACGTCCCGGACGTGATCGGCGAGGAGCTCGAGGCAGCGCAAGCCGAGTTGGAGGCCGCCGGCTTCGAGGTCAGCGTCGCCACAGGCCCGTCCGACGCTCCCGAGGGCACGATCTTCGCCCAGAGCCCGGACGCAGGCGTCAAAGCGGCCAAGGGGTCGACCGTGCAGATCAGCATCTCGGAGGGCCCGCTGACCGCAACCGTCCCGGGCGTCGTCGGGCTCGATCGCCCGAGCGCCGAGGCCGCCCTCACGGAGGCGGGCTTCTCCGTGGCGATCCAGGAGGTCGCGACCGCGGACCCTGCGCAGGATCAGGTCGTCCAGAGCCAGGACCCGTCCGGCGGCGTGCAGACCGAGCCGGGCAGTACCGTGGCGGTGGTCGTCACGGTGTTCGTCGAGCCGCCGCCGCCTCCGCCCGTGGAGCCGCCGCCCGTCGAGGGGTGAACGGGCTGAGCCGGATCCGTGTGGCCGTCCTCATGGGAGGGCGCTCGAGCGAGCATGACATCTCGGTCGTCTCGGCGCGCTCGGTCGTGGCGGCCCTCGACCCGGCACGTTACGACGTGCGCGAGATCGAGATCTCCAGGGAGGGACGCTGGAGCCTTCCCGCGGCTTCGCAGCCCGAGCTCGGGTCGCCGGCCGGCTCCCGCCTGCCGGTCGCGGCGAACGACTACCCCGAGCCGTTCGGCGAGATCGACGTCGTCTTCCCCGTCCTGCACGGGCCGTTCGGCGAAGACGGCACCGTCCAAGGCCTCCTCGAGCTCGCCGGCGTCGCCTACGTCGGAAGCGGCGTGACCGCCTCCGCCGTCTGCATGGACAAGGACATCTTCAAGTCGGTGATGCGCGACAAGGGCATCCCAGTGCCGGCGAGCCTGACGGCTCGCCGCCGTTATCCAAGCGATGTCGAGAACCCTTTCGGCCTTCCGGTAGTGATCAAGCCGGCGAGGCTCGGCTCGAGCGTCGGGATCACCATCGCTCGAACTCCGCAGGAGCTCGAGCGAGGAGTCGAGCTCGCTTTCGAGCACGACGAGAAGATCCTCCTCGAGGAGTACGTCCGCGGCGTCGAGGTCGAGTGCTCGGTCCTGGGGAACGAGGAGCCCATCGCCTCGCTTCCGGGCGAGATCGTGCCTCTCAAGGCCGACTGGTACGACTTCGCGTCGAAGTACGACGAGGACGGAATGGACTTGGTCGTCCCGCCGCGCATCCCCGCGGCGGCGGTCGCCCGCGTGCAGGAGCTCTCGGTCGCATCCTTCCTCGCCTCGGACTGCGAGGGCATGGCCCGTGTGGACTGCTTCGTCCGCGAGGACGGCGAGGTGCTCGTAAACGAGCTGAACACGATCCCTGGCTTCACGGCCACGAGCGTCTACTCGAAGCTCTTCGAGGCCTCGGGGATCCCCTACGCAGAGCTCCTCGACCGCCTCATTCAACTCGCCCTCGAGCGCCGCGACCGCCGCGCGAACCTCCGCTTCTAGCGGGTCGAAAGCTCGAGCGCCTCTTCCCAGACCCCGAGCGCCTCGTCGAGCTCCTCCTCCGTGATAACGAGCGGGACGAGCACGCGGATGCAGTTTCCGTGCAGGCCCGCTTTCAGGAGGAGGAGTCCACGCGCTGCGGCCGCCTCGACCACGGCGGTGGCGAGGGCGGCGTCGGGCGCCTTCGTCGCCCGGTCGCGGACGAGCTCGATCGCCAGCATGGCGCCGAGGCCGCGGACGTCCCCGATCGACTCGAGGCGCCCGCGCCAGCTCTCCATGCGGGAGCGGATCGTCTCGCCGATCGCATGCGCCCGGTCGGTCAGGCCCTCCTCCTCGATCACGTCGAGGACGGCGTGGCCGGCGGCGATCGCCACCGGGTTGCCGACGTACGTGCCGCCGACGGCGTTGTCGCCCGGGGCGTTCATGATCGCGGCCCGTCCGAGGACGCCGGAGAGCGGGATGCCGGCGGCGATCGACTTTGCCACGGTGATGAGGTCGGGTTCGACGCCGAAGTGCTCCATGGCGAAGAAGCGCCCCGTGCGGCAGAACCCGGTCTGCACCTCGTCGGCGACGAGGACGATGCGGTGCTCGTCGCAGATCTCGCGCAGGCCTGCGACGAACTCGCGGGGCGGGACGATGAAGCCGCTCTCACCCTGGACGGGCTCGAAGACGACGGCGGCGACCTCTTCCGAGGCGACCCGCGTCCGGAAGGCGCGCCGAAGCTCGGCGAGCGCGGCCGCCGCGTCCGGCCCGCGGTAGGGGTCGGCGAAGGACACGCGGTAGACCTCGGGCGCGAACGGGCCGAGTCCGGCCTTGTACGGGTGCGTCTTCGAGGTGAGGCTGAGGGCGAGGAGCGTTCGCCCGTGGAAGCCGCCGTCGAAGCAGATGACGGCTGAGCGCCCGGTGTAGGCGCGGGCGAACTTGACCGCGTTCTCGACCGCCTCCGCCCCCGAGTTGAAGAAGGCTGCCCGCACCTCACCTGCGATCGGCACGAGCCGGCAGAGGCGCTCGGCGAGCCCGACGTAGCTCTCGTACGGGACGATGGTGAAGTCGGTGTGCGTGAAGCGCGCGATCTGCTCCTGCGCCGCCTCGACGACCCGCGGGTGCGAGTGGCCGACGTTCAGGCAGCCCACCCCGCCCGAGAAATCCACGAACGTGTTGCCGTCCACGTCCGTCAGGAGCGCCCCGCGCGCCTCCGCGACGACGATGGGGAGGTAGACGGAGAGAGGATCGGCGACGACCCGCGTCTTCCGGTCGAGAATCTCCCTGCTCCTCGGGCCTGGGATGTCGGTGCGGATGTCGATCGCCCGAGTCGCGGCCACCGCCTGAGCTTATAGTGGCCCCGCGACGCCACCGGCCGACCCGGCGCCGGCGAGCTGATCAGCTCCTTCGGGCCTTCGCCAGTTACCGGTCGATCCACTAGATTGGGGCCGGCATGGTCCTCTCCGATCGGACGATCCGCCGGCTCCTCGACGAGGGGCGGATCGGCATCGCGCCCTACGACGAGTCGCTCGTCCAGCCTTCGAGCGTGGACGTTCGCGTCGACCGCTACTTCCGGGTGTTCCGCAACTCCCGCTACCCCTTCATCGACGTGAAGGAGCCGATGGAGGACCTGACCGAGCTCGTCGAGATCGGCGATTCTGAGCCCTTCATCCTCCATCCGGGCGAGTTCGTCCTCGGCTCGACCCTCGAGCGGGTGCGGCTTCCCGACGACCTCGTCGCGCGCCTCGAGGGCAAGAGCTCGCTCGGCCGGCTCGGCCTCCTCATCCACTCCACGGCCGGCTTCATCGACCCGGGCTGGGACGGGCACGTCACGCTCGAGCTCTCGAACGTCGCCAACCTCCCGATCACGATCTACTACGGGATGAAGATCGGCCAGCTCTCGTTCGTCCAGATGACCGAGCCGGCCGAGACTCCGTACGGAAGCTCGGGCCTGGGCTCGAAGTACCAGGGCCAGTCAGGCCCGACTCCGAGCCGCTACTGGAAGAATTTCCTGCCGGAGGCAGGAAATTCTAAGGAGAAGAGAGACAAATAGCCGAAGAAAATATCTCAGGTCCTTTTGATAGAGCTTTTGCGCGCAGCGGAAAGGTTCTTGTCACGGGGGGAACGGGGTTCGTCGGGCGCCGGATCGTCCACGCGCTACGCGCCGAGGAGCGGCCGGTGCGGGCACTCGTGCGCGATCTCCGCGGCGGCGAGAAGCTCCGGGCCTGGGGCTGCGAGCTCGTCCAGGGCGATGTCACGGACCCGGCGAGCCTGCGCAGCGCGGCCGAGGGCTGCGAGGCGGTCGTCCACCTCGTGGCCATCATCGCGGGCAAGCCGGCGGCGTTCGAGCGGGTGATGGCGCAGGGCACGCGCGACCTCGTCGCGGCGGCGGCGCATGCGGGAGCCCGGCGCTTCGTCCTCATGAGCGCGCTCGGGACGGGCGAGCGCTCCAAGGACCTCGTCCCCTACTTCCGTGCCAAGTGGGCGATGGAGGAGGCAGTGCGGGCGTCGGGACTCGACTTCACCATCTTCCGGCCGAGCTTCGTCTTCGGCCGCGACGGCGGCATCCTGCCGACCTTCGTCCGCCAGGTACGGCTGCTCCCGGTCGTGCCGGTCGTCGGCGACGGGACGAGACGGCTGCAGCCGATCTGGGTGGACGACGTCGCCTCGTTCTTCGCCGGAGCGCTCTCGACGCCGGCCTCGGTCGGCGAGACATACGACCTGGGCGGGCCCGACACGCCGACCTGGAACGAGCTGTACCTCGCCATCGCCCGCGCGCTCGGCAGGCGCCGCCGCCTCGTTCACGTGCCGGTGGGGCTAATGCGGGCCAACGCCGTCCTGCTCGAGCGTCTGCCGAGACCGCCCGTCACGCGCGACCAGCTCACGATGCTCGAGTTCGAGGACAGCGTCGGCGACATCCGCCCGGCGCTCGAGACCTTCGCCGTCCAACCGATCTCGCTCGAGGAGCAGCTGCGCAGAGCGGTGTTGCGGTGACGCGCGGACTGCTCTCAGCGCTCGCTGGGGTCGCTCTCGCAGTCGCGCTCGCAGGTTGCGGAGGCGGTGGCGGCGGGGGCGACGCCCGGACGGTCATCGACGACGCCGACCAGGCGCACGCCCAGGCGATCGTCCTCCGGCCGGGCGATTTTCCGGCGGGCTGGGAGGGAGCGCCGCATGAGGAAGGAGGGGGCGCCGACGTCGACCAGTGCGTCGAGCTCGACCTCTCCGACCTCACGGTGACCGGCGACGCGGACTCCGACGACTTCTCCTCGGAGACGACGTTCGTCATCTCGTCGGCGTCGATCTTCCAGACGGCAGAGCAGGCCAGGCAAGCCTTCGACCGCTACGCACGGGAAGAGCTCGCACGGTGCATCGGCGACGCGCTTGCCGCAAGCGCTGAAGCAGGGACCGACGGCGCCGACGTCGAGGTCGGCGAGGCGACCGTCACCACGCTCTCCTTCCCCGCCCTCGGCGATCGCTCGAGCGGCTACCGGGCCGGGCTCACCCTTACGGTCGAGGGCGAGCAAGCTCCTCTCTTCGTCGACTTCGTCTTCATCCAGCGCGACCGCGTCCTCGCAACCATCGCCCTCGCAAGCCTCCTGCAGCAGCCGTCGAAGGCGCTGCGGGAGGATCTGGCGACGAAGGTCGCGTTGCGCATGGAGCCGTAGACGGTCACCGGGCGAGCGAAGCGAGGCCCCTAAACTAGATAGAACCCAGGGAAAGTGCGGAGCACTTTCCCTGGGGAAACAGCGGGGCCTCCCGAAGGAGGCCCCGCCGGTACATCGCCTGGATTAGCAGGGGCGCTGGGTGTCCCCCACGCTGGCTAGACGATTCCCCGTAGGTCACAGGGACGCGCCCCTACCGACGACTACCTCCACTGCCGGAATCTTTGCTCAACGCCCGACCACCTCCTTTCCGTGGTGGTCCGACTATAGCGGCTCGGCCAGAACGACTGAAAGCTCCAGTCCACGGTCGAGCGGCACGGTCACGCTCGAGAGCGTCGGATCGGCCTGCCGGGCATCGCTGTACGCGGCGAGGGTCTCGGCGTGCGAGAGCACGTTGTCGGCGACGACAAGGCCGCCCGGCTCAAGCTTCGTGCGCGCGAGGGCGAAGAGCCGCTCGTAGTCGGCCTTCTCGGCGTCGAGGAAGACGACGTCGAAGACGTCGTCGAGCCCGGCGAGCGTCTCGATCGCGTCGCCCTCGACGAGCTCCGCCCACTCCTCGAGTCCCGCGTCGGCAACGTTTCCCCGCCAGGCGGCCGCTCGGCCGGGATGCTTCTCGAGGCTGACGACGTGCCCGCCCAGGTAGCGGACGCCGGCCGCGAGCCAGATCGTCGAGTAGCCACGCGAGCCCCCGATCTCGAGCACCTCGCAGCCCGTGTTCGGCGCGACGAGCGAGAAGAGGAAGCGGCCGGTCGCCGGCGCCACCGCGCGCGAGCGCTCCTCGGGCGAAAGGCCCCGCGCGCGCTCGTCCGCGTCCTCGCGCTCCAGGCGCTCGAGCACCCGGCGGACGGCCTCGTCCAGCATCAGTCCGGTAGGACGAGCTTCACGAGCCCGTCCTCGACCTCGACCTCGAACGTGTCCACCGGAAGGTACGCGGGCAGCGAGAGCGGGCGGCCCGTGCGCAGATCGAAGCGCGAGCCGTGCCTGGGACAGACGACGACGCACTCTTCGGGCTCGAACTCGCCCTCGGCCAGCGGGCCGTCGTCGTGGGAGCAGCGATCCTCGATGGCGTAGTACTCGCCGCCGACGTTGAAGACGCCGATCGCGAGGCCGCCGGCGCGCACGATCTTCGACTCGCCCGGCGGAAGATCGGCCGCCGAGCAGACGACCACCTCGGACATGCCCTAGTGCACCGTGCGGCGAATACGGTGCGACCTGGCGGCGCAAAGACTGCGCCGGGCCGCGTCCTCGGTCGCACCCATATGACCTGCAGTGGGGTATCCGCTTGACTCACCTTTGTGATCGAAGTCGCATTGCGTCGGCGTTGAACCGGATTCCCCAAGCTCGCCTCGGTGGAGCGGACCCCGGAAACGGTCTGAAAACCCCGTTCCGGCAGGCCCAGCCATCCGCACGTCCGGGTCGACGAGGAGCGCTTGGTGCCTGAGCGCACGAAGGTGAGTGATCCGGATACCCCATTGACCTGCATATGGGCGCTCTCTGCGTCCTTCCCCGGCTTGCTTTTCGCTCGCCAGGATCATCACCGTACTCACCGGACAGCGCACTAGCGGAGCTCCAGCTCGTCGAGCCCGGCCCACTCCTCAGGGAGCGGCGTCCCTTTCGCGCGGTGGAGCGCGACCTTGAGGACCCCGAGGCCGAGGAGGGCGCACTTGAGGCGGACCGGCGTGAGCGGGATCCCGACCTCGCCGAGGAGCTCCTCCTTCGGCATCGCGGCCACGTCGGCGGCCGTGCGACCCTGAACGAGCTCGGTGAGCATCGAGGTCGCCGCCTGGCTGATGGCGCAGCCCCGGCCGCGGAACTTCACCTCCCGGATCGTGTCGCCGCCGTCGAAGTCGACGTAGATCGCGACCTCGTCCCCGCAGAGCGGGTTCTGACCCTCGGCCTCTGCGTCTGCGCCCTCGATGACGCCGTGGTTTCGCGGGCTCTTGTAGTGGTCGAGGATGAGCTCGCGGTAGAGCTCGTCGTACCCGCTCGTCAAGCCCGACGACCACCTTCCGAACAGGTCGCGCCCTCGGGCAGCGAAAAGCGAGCGTCGCAAGGACGCAGGAAGCGTTCGTAGCCAGAGGCTACGGGCGCGACTGAGGACGCCGCGAGGCGACGCTTTGCCGCTGATCCGAGGATGCGAGATGCGAGGACGGTGGTTGTCACGAAAAGACCTCGCGGGCCCGGTGGAGCCCGTCCACGAGCCGGTCGATCTCCTCGGGCACGGTGTAGAGGTAGAAGCTCGCGCGCGTCGTCGCCTGGATGCCGAGGCGGCGCATCGCGGGCTCGGTGCAGTGATGGCCGGCGCGGACGGCGACGCCTTCCCAGTCGAGCACCTGCGCCACGTCATGCGGGTGGATCCCGTCCATCGTGAACGAGACGATGCCGCCGCGCCGTTCGAGCGCCGGCCCGACGATCGTGACGCCGGGCACCTCACCGATGCGCTCGAGCGCATACGCCGTCATCTCGTGCTCGTGGCGCTCGATCGCCTCGAGCCCGATCTCGGTGAGGTAGTCCACCGCCACCCCGAGCCCGTAGGCCTCGGCGATCGGCGGCGTGCCTGCTTCGAACTTGTGCGGCAGCTCGTTCCAGGTCGTCCGCTCGATGGAGACGGAGCGGATCATCTCGCCGCCGAGGTTGAAGGGCGACATGCGCTCGAGAAGCTCCCTGCGGCCCCAGAGGGAACCGATCCCGCTCGGGCCGCACATCTTGTGCCCGGTGAAGGCGAGGAAGTCGCAGCCGAGCGCCTGCACGTCGAGCGGCCGGTGCGGCGCCGCCTGCGAGGCGTCCACGACCATGATCGCGTCGCGCTCGTGCGCCCAGGCGGCGAGCGCCTCGACCGGGTTGACCGTGCCGAGCGAGTTGGAGATCAGGTTCGCGCCGACGATCCGCACGCGCCCGCGCGTCCCGATCTCGTCGAGCGCGTCGAGCTGGAGCTCGCCCGCGCCGTCGAACGGGATGACGGCGAAGGAGGCGCCCGTCCGCTTGGCGATGAACTGCCAGGGGACAAAGTTCGAGTGGTGCTCGAGCTCCGTGACGACGGCGACGTCGCCGGGGCCGAGGTTGTCGAGCCCCCAGGCGTACGCGACGAGGTTCAGGGCCTCCGTCGCGCTGCGGGTGAAGATCACCTCGCGGGTGGACTCGGCGTTCACGAACGCGCGCAACTTCTCGCGCGCCCCTTCGTAACCCGCGGTCGCCCGCGCGGCGAGGTCGTAGACGCCGCGGTGGACGTTCGCGTACGAGGTCTCGTAGAACTCGCGCATCGCGTCGAGCACCTGCCGGGGCTTCTGCGAGGACGCCGCGGAGTCGAGGTAGGCGAGCGCCTTCCCGTGCATCGGGTGCTCGAAGGCGGGGAAGTCCGCGCGCAGCTTTCGGGCGTCCAGAGCGGGTTTGACGGCCGTGTCCCTCACGACCTCAGTGTACCGGCCCTCCCCGGCACGAACCGGTCGCCCGTGAGCCACAGCGTGAAGACGGAGAGCGCGGCGCCGGCGACGGACACGACGGCGATGGCGACGTTGGGCACCGCGAGCTCGAAGAACTCGTGCGTCGGCAGAACGAGCGCGAGGACGTAGAGGGAGAGAAGGACGAGGCAGAGCGCGCTCACCGCCGCTCCACGCCTCCTCCCGGCCGCCTCGAGCGCGAGGATGAGGTAGAGCCCGACGATGACGAGGACGCTCGTCGCGATCGTCCGCGCCTCGATGAGCGGCAGGTCGAGGAGGTTCCGCGCGAACAGGTAGCTGGACAGCACGCCGAGGCCGACGCAGATCCCAGCCGGGACGGCGAAGCGGGCCACCTCCGAGAGGAAGCGCTCGGGGCGCCACTCGCCGGAGCTCGGCGCGAGGGCCAGGAAGAACGCGGGGATTCCGACGGCGATCGAGGCGGCAAGGCTCAAGTGCCGCGGCAGGAAGGGGTAGCTCTCCGGCGTCAGGCCGATGGTGAGGATGAGGAAGGCGGCGAGGGCCGACTTCGTTACGAAGAGCTTCGAGACGCGCTGGAGGTTCCGCAGGATCTTCCGGCCCTCGCTCACCATCGGCGGGACGGAGGCGTAGTCCCCGCGGACGAGGACGAGGTCGGCGACCGACTTCGCCATTTGCGAGC
>Ga0247727_10014879_pt1 | contig 12849 bp, 10 predicted proteins | sample WisWelCaveWW1625_FD_202498 | JGI IMG/M metagenome (GOLD analysis project Ga0247727, IMG submission 202498) | Biofilm microbial communities from Wishing Well Cave, Virginia, United States - WW16-25 | ecosystem: Environmental > Aquatic > Deep subsurface > Groundwater > Cave microbial mat | place...
CTCAAGCTGTTGGGATTCGCGGGATCGTGTTGATAATGGGTGAAGGTTCCTTTCGTTTGATTGAGTCCTTCGGCGGAGTTTATCCCGCCGTTAGCGGGGCTCAGGACAAGTTTATTGAGTCCCTTGTTCGTTCCGATCCAAAGCACGTCCTTTTCTTTTTCATCTTCATAAATGCGCCAGATCGTATTATCGCTCAAACTGTTGGGGTTGTGTGGATCGTGTTGATAGCGCGTGAAGGTGATTGCTTTTTGCCCTTTGCTGTTTTCTATTTGCAATTTGTTGAGCCCACCGTCCGGCGTTGCGATCCAGAGCCTACTGGCGCGATCCTCATAGATGCTGCGAATGCGATTACTGCTCAAGCTGTTGGAGTCGGCGGGATCATGTTGAAAGCGCGTGAACGTTTCCGTTGCGTGATCAAACTTGCTCAGGCCGCCGTGATCCGTTCCGACCCAAAACCCTCCTGAGCGGTCCTCATAAATCGACCAAATCACATTGGAACCCAGACTCTTGGAATCTTCGGGGTGGTGTTTATAAACCGCAAAGCTGTGGCCGTCATAACGATTCAATCCGTCGAAAGTGCCAAACCACATGAAGCCTTTGCGGTCTTGGAGAATGCAATTCACGGTGCTATGCGAAAGCCCCTGGACGATGGAGAGGCGCTCGAATTTGAGGTTTGGCGTTTGGGCATGCAGAACGGCGCGCGAACACAAGCAAGATACCAACGCGAGCAGAAACGCTTGCGCCTGTCGATAAAAGGCTGTGCGGTTCATCCTGCGGTATCGTAAAACGATCATGGATTCTCGCTCAATCACTGTTGGATGTTCGGCTTATGCTGATCGTGCTTACAGCGCTCACGGCTGAAGCAGATTTGTTGGGATCGCCCGCCGTCTCAAGCTGGATGATATCTTGCCGATCATGCGGCGCGGACTAAATCGTGGTTTTGCGAAATGAATATCCGCAAAAATTACCGCGATGCCAATAAAAAAAGCTCCTTGCCTATAACCGCAAGGAGCTTTTGTGGATTTGAAATTTTATCGGATTCTCGCTCAACCGGTTTTACGCTTCTTGAAATTCTAAAGCGCTCTGCCCAGTCGCGACTTGCGCAAGCCCGTCTCGATAAACCTCAAAAGCTTTTCGCGCAAGTCCAAATCATAGTGTGGCGACCCGCCGCCATCTCGCCGGAAACCAATTGCTTCACCAACTGGCCGTTGCTGTTGAAGATGGACAGATTCACCCACCCCGCTTTGGGCAAGGCAAAGCTGATCGCCGTGCTCGGGTTAAACGGATTCGGATAATTCTGCTCGAGCGCGAACGCCGTTGGAAGCTGATCTTGTTGCGCCTCGACGGAGGAAACGATCACGGTGCTGAAGCTGAAAGTATCCGCGCTGGCGATGGTAAACTCGGCGTCGCTGACGCGCACCAGCCATTGGTAAGCAGTCGCGCCTCGCAGAAAACCTCTGCCCTCGAAACGAAGCTCGGTCGCTTTGATATTTCCGATGGTCGTATAGACGGATGCGTTGAAGATTCGCACGCTATAGGTGAGGCTGCTGTCGCCGGCGATCTCCACTTTGCCAATCGTATTGGCGAGCTCGAGCGCCGTGACTTGCAGCGGATCATCATTGGCGTCAACGTCGTTGTGCAGAACATTGAGCGTGAGCGGTTTATTCATGCGCGTCGCGGCCGAATCATTCTGCGCTACGGGAGCGCGATTGGCCGATGGGACTGCAATCAAATCCACGCCCGTTGCTTTATAGCGCGCGTGAAATTCCACGTTCTTCGGCGGCGCGCTGATGACCTGCGCGAACCGGCCGATTGCCGAGCCGAAGCTCATCACGCGAAAGCTGTCACCGACGCTCGCTTTATAACTATTGGTCAAATCCAATTCCAAAGCGCCGTCCAATGTTGCGCTGCTGCTCACTTCGAGCCGCGAATATTGTGTGGCAACCGTCAACCCGCCGATCTCGATCGTCAATTTGCCCGCCGGCCGTTGCAGATAAGAACCGGCAATGCGCATGATGCCGGGCGAAGCGCCGGGCCGGATATTGCCGTCATTGGTGAAGGACTTGGTCGGCGTGTTGACCGTGCCGTTGCCCACCAGCGTGCCGCCTTGATGATTGATGCCCGCGGCATTGCCCAAAAAAAGCGAGCGCGTATCGATCACTTCAAATTTGCCGTAGTTGTTGATTTGGCCGGTGACGAAAACATCCGTGATGACACGCACACTGGCCGCGCTGTTGATCGTCACTTCGCGCAAATACGAACGATTGCCGGTGCCGGGTCGTTCGAACGATACGACCTGCGTCTGCTTACCGTCGAACACGAATGCCGTACCCTGCGGCTGAACCGCGGCCGCGCTGATGGTTTGCGTCAAGTTGCCGCGCAGCACAGTTGCAATTGCAAGTCGGCATTCATAACGAGAGGGCCGGCGATATTGGTGTTGTGGATCGCATAAGTCCCGTTGTCGATCTTCGGCAAAGCGCTCGTAAAATTGGTGCTGAATGCGGCGGCTTGATTGAGCGCGGTTCCTGCTTCAAGTTTGAGTTGGCCGGTGATGAAAAGATCCGATGCGAAAGTTACGCCTGCCGGATTGCGCACCGTCAAATCTTTGAGGAAAGAGCGATTACCGGTTCCGGGTTTCTCGAAGCTGACGGTTTGCGGCGAGTTGCCGGCCAACAAGAAATGCGTGCCGCTCGGTTGCAGCGATTTGCCGCCGATTTTTTGCAGGAGATCACCTTTGACGATGATCGCACCGGCCGCGAGTTCGCCCTGCCCTTGCAACTCGGCGTTGCCGTTGACTTCCAATGTGTCCGCAGCTTGCGTCATAAAGAGGTGTTTGAACTCTTCAAATACTTTGACGGTGAAATTTCCCCCGACTCGCAAGGTATGGCCGTTGAGCGTGAGCGCGTTGCGCGGCAACACCGTGAGATGATTATCCGCATTCGGCAACGTGAGATTCGCGTCGAGCGCGATAGCGCCTGCGACGTAACTATTCACGACGGCGTAGTTGCCGTTTGCAATCACTGGCAAAGCGCTGGTGAAGTAAGTGCCTTGCGCTACTCCTTGCGAAACGCTGCCCGCATTAATCGTCAAGCGACCGGTAATGTAAACGTCACTGGCGAAATTTACGCCCGCCGGGTTTTTGATGACCACGTCTTGCAAGAACGAACGATTCACGATGCCGGGGCGTTCGAAGCTCACCGTTTGCGGCTGCGTGCCGTCCAACACAAACACGGTGCCTGCCGGTTGCAAAGCGCCGCTGCTGACTTTTTGCGTTAAATGGCCGCGCACGGAAATTGTGCCCGCAGTCAATGTGCTGAAGCCTTCGAAAATCGTTTCACCATCAATCACCAATGCATCCGTTGGCGAAGCCATGATCAAGTGTTTTTGATCATCGTAAGCTTTGACTGTGAACGTTCCACCGACGCGCAGTCGATGGCCGTTGAGGGTGAGCGCATTGCGCGCCAGAATCGTCAAATCGTTTTCCGGTTGCGCGAGTACACGGTCGCCGTCCATCACGACCTGTCCGGCAACGTAGGATTTGCGCACGCGATAATCACCGCCACCGGTGCGCGGAAGTTGCTGATGAAAGTACGTGCCCACCGAATCCTGCTGCACCAACCGTCCGCCATTTTCCAATTGCAGCAAGCCGTTGACGTGCATGTCACTCAAAAACGAGACGCCGGCCGGGTTGCGCACGATCACGTTGTTGAAGAACGATTGATTGTTGATGCCCGAACGTTGGAAACGCACGGTCTGCGGCGACGCGCCTTCGAAAACGAATACCGTAGCATTGGGCCGGATCGCCATGTTCACGGATTCCTGCACGAGATTGCCGCGCAGCACGATTCGCCCGGCCTCGAGTTTGGTGCGAGCCGCGAAGATTGCGTTGCCATTAATGATGATCTCGTCGTTGGCGTCGGCCATCACGAGATGATCGCTCACGATGCCGCTCGTGCCGACTTTGAAATCGCCGGCAACGGTCAATGTGTATCCGTTGATCGTCAGGCCGGCGCCGATAGACGGCGGCTTTAACCTCGACGAGGTAAAACGTAGCGGCTTAAAAGCAGCTCGCGCCAAATGGCGTTGCCGCTTCTTTGTAATGAGGTGAGACATCCGGCCGCATTTTTTCCAGGGACGAGACAAAACCGAATTGTTTTTGATCACCTTTGTTCTTTGTCCGGCGGTTCAATCTTGCCAACGCGATTTTGTGCGGGCTTCTAAGTTTGCGGATTCGGGGTTTTCACAAGAGGCCGGGGCAAATCGCCGGAGGTTCATCTCGGCTTGGAGATGAGAAGTGGAAATAAAAAAGCCGCTTGCCTTTTGAGAAAGACAAGCGGCGTTTGCGATTCCGCTGAAATTTGTAAGCCGACTTATTTCACCATCATCCGAAGCCTTCGGCAAATTGCCGGGCCCCGGCAAAGAACCCGGCGAATCGTGATGCAGGAACAAGCAATCGTTGCTGATGAGAATTTCTATCGCACAGATCGAGCCGCGCAGTTGCGTGTTCTTCACACTGGAAAGATCGATCTCGATCACGCCGTTGTTGGTGGCGCTGGAGAAGCGCAGCTCGTTATGGTGATCTATTCACTTCGCCGCCGCGCGAAGGTTCCAATTGATGTTGATCGAAGCCCTTTGGCGCAACGTCATCCAGTTATTGTCGGACGCGCTCCACAGCCAATCGGCGTTATCGATCGCCGGACCGGGATCGCAACCGATCGTCGCTTGCCGCGCGGAGTGACTGAACTCGACGCTGATCCAAATGTCGTTGCTCGTCAAGCGCACGGATTGGGTTAAGGCATGAACGTTCCATTGGTTCGCCATGGTTGCGCTCGTGACCTCGCTCGAGTACAACAATGTGCCCGGGGTATTTGCGCTGCCGGGCCCGTAGATTTTTATGCGGCAAACTTCCGGCTTGGTCGAAATGTAATAGCGCACTTCAACGACCTCCCTCCCTGCCAGGTTTCCGATTTGCGCGCTCGTGAAGCGTGCTGTGGCTTCATATCTACCCGCGGCAAGAAACGGAGAAGAATCCTGCTCTTTATCATAGCGCAGCACCAACTCCGAATCATCGGGCTCACTCGGGCTATTCTTTTCAGTGCAATTTATTTGCGCCAGGCCGGCGAGGAGTAACATCAAACAAAGTTTGTTGAGCACGGCCGTGCAGCGAATTTTCAAAGCGGAGTTTTTCATACTTTTTAAATTTTCACTTAAAAGCATTCACGCAAAGACGCAGAGCCGCGAAGTTTGCGCAAAGAAAAGCAAAGGAAAAAACTTTGCGTCTCTGTCCTGCCGCGGCGGGATGCGCTTTTGTTTTTGGTTGTGGCTTGTCCCCGTTGTGTTCTGCGAATAGCGTGATCATGAAAAAGGCTCGGCACTTCTGCCGAGCCTTTTATAGCGCGGTTTTCAACCGCAACCAGAAATATGGCCAAAGCTTTCTCAACGCTCTGCCGATCGTGCAAACCACATGAAGCTTAAAAATAGAACGACAAGGTCAACGCGCCCCCGGTGTCAATGCCGAAACCGCTGGCGCCGCCAACTTTGAATTTATCCGAAGTGGTGCCTTGCGAAACCTCGACGTCCTTGCCTGAAATCTTGCTGAAGCCGAGACGGTATTCGGCGGCCAAACTCAATTCTTTGACGATAAAAAATTCCGCGCCAATCAAGCCGAAAATATCGAGCCGGTTTCCCGCGACGAAACTGTTGCCGTTGATCGTTTCGCCGTCAGGATCATTTTTGACAACTCTCTGCGAGGAAGAAGGACCGAAGTTGAGACTCTTATTCTCCGTTGAAGTCGTCGAAAAGCCGGCGCCGACTCCGATAAAAGGGCTGACCCGGCCGGCTCCACTATGAATCTCGACTGCGCCGTTGAAGCCAAAGGTTGACGCCGAGATTTCGCCGTCTTGCCCTTGTTGACCAGGATCAAGGTTGATGGGAAAATCTTGGCTTGCCGTTATAAATTGCAATCCACCGCGCACAGCCATGGTCGGCGAAAGATAAAGCTTGCCTCCGAAACCGCCGTTGAAGCTGTTGGCGTTCAGATTGTCCAAGCCGGTAAAATTAAACAATAACGCCTTCGAGCCGCTTTGCAGATTCGGCGTCACTTGCGCGAATGCCAACGCCGGGAGCAAACAAGAAAACGGCTGCCGCAAAAAAAAATCTTTTCATAACCTCTCCTTTGTTAAAAGGTGCGTAATGTTGAAAGTTATACGAACGGCGATTTACGCTCGGCTATGATGACACAAAATTCTCAGAGAAAAACACTCCACGCCGTCAGCTCGGTTTCACCTCTGCCCGCAAATGTTCCATCAATGCCCCACAAGGGGGCAAGGCTACCGCGAACCCCGAAAGTAATTTTTAGGCGCTTACTTATTTCAGAATGAGCACGCGTTGCGAATGATTCAACGCCTTGCCGGAAATCCGCAACAGATAAATGCCGGAAGACAACGACTCCGTTTGCAAAGTGAATTGGCGGTTTCCCGTGGCGGAAAGCGCCTGCGTGCGCACCAATTGTCCCTGCAAATTGTAAAGCTGTGCAACGGCACTGGACACGACGCGATTCAATTTGACCGTTATAGCTTTGCCGCTGTGAACGGGATTGGGATAGGCTTGCGCAGAAAATTCTGTCGGCACGCGCGAGTCTGCCGGCGAATCTGCGACGCTGCTGACTTGCCCGTTGAAATAACGCTCGGCCAACGTGAAAGCGTTGATGCCGACTTTTTTGCCGAGATGACGGCCCGGGATGTCATCCACCGGCGGGTGAATGCCGCCCCAAATGCGCGACAGGCTGCACTGATCCGAGGCGTCGCGATAGGTTGCCCATTGCAACGTCACGTCCACACTTGGGCCGTCTTCAAAGACGAGATATTCGTTGCGGCGCGCATGAAACTGGGATTGGCCGCCGGGGAAATATTCGTCGCCCGTGAGCAAAGTCATGACTTCCGCGGCAGCGCGAGAAAACGTAGAATGCCCGGAGATAAAACCGGCAAACGGCGGCGTGACGAACGTCGGTCTCTGATATGGCCACCAGTTCTCAGACAAAATCCAATCCACGCCGGCGACATCTACGGTGGGATCGCCAATGTAGTCATGTGCGCGCCATGCCTTTACTTTAATCTTGCCCACATTGACGTCATTCTCGCCCGCCAGCGCATCATCGGTTTGCACCAATTCGATAAAATCCGGGATCAAAGCCAAACCCAAAGGAGAGTAATGGGGTAGATTCGGATCGCTGCTCTGGCCGCGATCGCCCATCCAACGTATCGCCGAAATCGGACGAACATAATCGTACCAGCCTTTAATGCCCCATGCCGTAATGCCCGCATCATGAACGGCGCCACCCAAAGCGAAGTAGGCTTTGACGTCCCATTCGAGGTCGTCGAGTATCGGTCCCTGTCCGCGAAAACGCTTTTGGAAAAGCTGATGATCACTCACGTAATTTACAATCGTAAACCAGTGGCCCGGCGGCGTCTCGGATTGAGGACCGTCGGCCCAAAACTCCGCGAGCACGCGCGTGTAATCGCCGCGCGGAACGATCTGCGGTTCATAGGGCAATCCGGTGTGCGGATTCAACGGGCGACCTCTTCCGGCATCACCTCCTTGCAACGTGTCATAGAAGTTGCGCAATTCTTCCGGTGTTTCAGGAAGCCTCTGCACGTTACCGATCGAAGCCGGCGACACGTCCCACATCACGCCGTCAGTGGCATCAAGATGCGAGGACCACGTTGAGACCAGTGAAAAGGTCCATCGATAAAATTCCGAAGCGGCGCTCGAGCCGTTTGTGATATCCATAAAGGCCGGCGCTCCGGGATCTTGATAAACCCAGTACTCGACCCCGTCGCGTTGATAGATGGTGCGATCAGCCGCGGTGAGCGCGAAGGGAACCACTCGGCCCCATTCCGGAGTGACGAATTTCGTCGTATCGCCCGGGATCACGTTGCCGTTCTGGTCAATAAAGATTTTCAGGCTCAACGGTTGCCAGCGGTTGGGATCAATGATAGTGGGATTGCCCGGCGTCACGGGAATCAGAGGAGGATTGAAAGGCCGGTAAAATTGCGCCGCATAGTTTCCTTGTTCATTGGCGCCGTCCTGCAAGCCGTAATCGATCACCGACTGGCCGATGTAATTACCCAATGCGGCCGCGGACCCGGTGGCGTAATTTGTAGAAGTGAAATTCACGTCATAGCCTTGGGCTGCGAGCAGAGAATCAAACTTCGCAAGCGAGGTCGCGGCGCCGGGAGAGCGTTGAAAGCGATGCCTGAGAAAACGGTGCATGGCATAACTGATGGCTTCGCTTCTCGCCGCGTGTACGTCCACCGGTGCATTGATGCCGTCGAACGCGCACGTAAAATTGCCGATGGTATTGCCGAGCAAGTAGGTATCGGCAGTGTGATCGTACGCGGCCCAGCAATCATACATCACGATCGCGGCGTGAAAGAGATTGCGCGCATGTACCGTCGGGCGCGCCAAATCCCGGCGCACCGCGTTCAGTTGCTCTTCGTTCCACAGCCGCGCCGCAGAATGCGTCTGCGCTTCGGCGAAACTGAAAAACGCGAAAACGAGCGCAAGGATGAGCGCGTCGTAATGATTCGTTTTCATAAGCATACCCTTTTAATGATTAAGATCAGACTCTCATCGGCCTAAACCGCGAAAATAAAGCGGACAAATGATTTTGGAAATTTTCCACTCTTACCACGGCCGCATTGAATTGTTCAAGGTCGGTTTTGCAGCCTTCGCAATCCAAGGTTGTAATCACACGCTCCGTGCCGGCTTCGACGTCACGTATGATTTCATCCGGGTCTTCACTAGTCCAGGCGGGTAATTTAGCGCGGGTTCGCGGCTTGTCGTTTACTTTGGTCAATATTGCTTTGCAGCTCATAATCTTCCTCCACTATTCTCTAGTGTTGGTGTTCCGCAATTTCCCAAAAAGACCTGGGTCCAAAGAAGCTCCAAAGTAGAAATTCTTTTTGGCCATCCAGGCTTCATTTTCCATCTCCCGGCCAAACCTGAATCCGAATATGAAGTCGCCTTCATTCACGATCTTGAAGCTCCCTCCCAGTAAAAAAACCAAATCTTGTGTTCCCGTGCCACCAATCTGAAGACCCATGGCCGGATTAAACCTTTTAAAAAAGCAGGTAGATTTCGCGAAATAATCTTGCGGGAACAAAACCAACACAAAACTACTGATCAATCTGGCCTCGCCGGCTTCATCAAACACGGCAAAGCCCGCACGCGCACGGACGCTGCCGGGCAGCTCGCGTTCTTTCGCGATAATAATTCTGTCCGTCAGAAATTTTAGCCTAGCGCCTTCCGCCGCAGAAGGCGCTTGCCGAAACTGCCACGACTTGGCCGAATAATCGTAGGTGACGTTGATATGATGCACGCCCGCAATCGTTTGTTCGGACGTCAACGCCGTTTCAAAGTATCCAAATTCAGCCCTTTTCACCATGGGCAACCGCGCGGCGGCGGATAATTCCGTGCGGTGCAATAACGCCGGATTCTGAAAAACCTCGATGACATGAAGCTTCTCGATTCGATCCAGCAACCGCGCAACTCGAGGCGTAACCTGAAAAACCTCGACGACGTAATGCCCCGCGTCTAAAACCAGCTCCTCAAATTTCCACAATTCCCACTCTTCATTGAATCCCTTTTCCGGAAAAAGCTCTTGCAGTTTTCCTAGTTTTTGCGGCTTCTGTTTTTTTAATTCATTCTTCAGCTTTGCAATCGAAAAGGTAGAGTCCCGTTTTGCCTCAGAGGCCTTTTCAGCTACTCGAAGATCGAATTTGCCTTTCTCCCGTGTCGCAAAATAGACCGAAGCAATTCCAGGGGAGATGCTGAAGGTGTCTGCGCGGGCAAGCGGGAAAACAATGAATCCACTTCTCGCGCTCATCGTATCGGCGCTCGGAATTCCAGCTTGTCGCTCTAGCTGCCCCACGTCAAATAACGCATTGGGGTAAAACCTGACAACGATTTCGTCGCCGGCATGAATACTCCGGTTGATTTTATCCGCATTCAAGCCTTCGGGAGAGTTGCCGTATGAATCGTAATTCAGATAGTATCGAACCTGCGACGGGCCAATGGTCACTTTTTCGATCAAGTCGTTTGCGCTTTGCGCAACCACGACTCCGGCTTTCATGAAGAATATCGCAAAAACCGCCAATGTGAAAATGAAGCCAGGTCTCGCCGAAGCGGTCATCTCGGAGCGTTTTTGTAGAAAAAGAACGAATGCGTTCACACATGCTCCCTTAACGAATCGTCGTGCTCGGGTTGAAGGGATTGGGATAGCTCGCTTCTAGTGCAAAGTCGCTTGCCGCCTCCGAATGGAACGCCCCTTCTTCGAATTTGAGCAGGGCCGCGGCGCCGGCATAAACTTCAAGCTCGTTGACGCGCTCGCTCGACTTGTTGTTGCGCGTCATGTATACGCGCACGTAACGCGCGGAAACCGCGGTGAAAGTGACATCATCAATGCCGCCGTTGCCGGAGTTGTCGGTATGAACCATGGTCCAATTCACGTCGTCGCTCGAAACTTGAATTTGATAACGCTTCGCGTAATAACTGCTCCGCCAATTAATGACAACGCGAGCAACGGTTTGCGCCGCTTGCAAATCCACGCGCAACCACGTGATCGTGCTACTGCTCACGCTGCCGCTGCGCCAATAGGTGCTCGTATTGCCGTCAACCGCGAGTGACGGAGTGTTGCTTCCGTTCGTGCTCGAAGCCGTCACCGGTTTGTTCAGCGCGAGATTTGCCGAGCCGCCCGGATTCAGCGTCGTGGCCGAGGCGGAATTGCTATAGCTCGAATTGCCGTTGGCATTGTGCGCGCGCACTTGATAGGTGTAAGCCGTGTTCGCGCTCAAGCCGTTGTCGATGTAGGCCGTCGCGTTCGCCGCGGTTGCGAAGATTTCGCTGAATGCGCCGCTGCCGGTTTTGCGTTCGATCTTATAACCGTCTTCGATCATCGAATTGTCGGTCCAGCTCAAAGAAATGCTCGAGCTGCTCGTCGCCGCCGCGATAAGATTACTCGGCGCAAGCGGGGTATTCGTGATCGTGAAATTGTTGTTGCTGGCATCGGTGGGATCATTGTCCGCGGCATCGGAAACGCGCACGCGGTCTTGCGTTGTTGGCATGGTTGGCAGGGTCCAAGCATACGAGCCGGTGTTCGCAACATTGCTCGCAATGGCATTCCAATTCGCGCCGCCGTCCGATGAGTATTCGAGATTGACCGGCGCGCTGAAGCTCGTATTGCTCCACGTGATATTGTGAATGGAGCCGATCTCCCAAATCTCGCTGCCGTTCGGCGAGCCGACCGTGATCGCCGGGTCGTTGCCGATCACCACGATTTGCAAGCCCATCGCGTTTGCAATCGCAGCCCAACTGTAAGCATGCGTGGTGCGGTCCGAATCAATCGCATAAAAAGAGCCGCTGGGCAAATTGGGAAGCGCACGCTGGGTCAGCGCAATGCCGTCCGTCCCCGTTGTCGGCCCGGTGAAGTTGCCGATATGTTGATACGTTTGGCGATCAAAAACTTCGAACTGCGTCGGGCTGGCGTTTTGGTCCGCAACAATGATGTAGCCCGCGCCGCCGCCGGTGTCGTAGATCACGATGCCCTCGGGATCATCCACGAACAAGCCCACGCCGAAACGCTGAATGAAATTGCCCTGCAGATTATAAACCATCACGTTGCCTGCGGCTTCATCGCACAACAGCGCGCGCTGCGAGACCGGATCGATGACGAGGGATTCGAGCGTTCCGGCGGTCACGAATGAAAAATTAAAATTACCGGTGATGCCGGTTACAGTGGAAACCACATCGAAGACATAAGTCTTATCCTGCGAGCCGTCGTTGTCGGTGATCCACGCCTGCAATTGATTGCCTTGCCAATAAAACGCGATGCCATACGGCTCCACCAATTGCGTGCTGCCGAACGAGCCAATGAAAGTTTTTTCCGGCAACGCGAACGCGGAGACGCGATGATTGTCGCGCTCCACCGCGAACACAATGTCTTTCAAACCAATGCCGGTGCTGACCCCATAAGCCACACCCACGCCGTTGGGATAATTCAATTGCCCATTCCCGCTGCCCGGGCCGCCGATGCGCCCCACATAAGTATTCGTCACGGCATTGTGGACTTCGAGATAATGACGGCTCTTGTCGGTCATGAAGAGCAAGCTTTGATTGGGGTCGGGCGCGACCCAAATGGCCACGGAATCCATCGTGCCGTTACCGTCCGGGGGAAGGTTGGTTTCATAAACGATGGGCACGCTCACGGTCACGGCGAGAAGCGCCAGAGCTGCAAGCTGCGAGGTGAATGAGCGAGTGCTGTGCATGAAGTGTTCTCCTTGGGTGATTATTCCTGAACGGCTCGAATGCGCGATTTTTTGGATTCAAGCCCACAAACTTTTGATGCGCAAACTCATTCGGGTTGCGGGGTTGTTCTTTCTAAAGCTCGAAGTCTAATTCATCATCATGATCTGCTTCGTTGGTAAAATAGTTATAAAGACCCTTCGCGAGGAAACAAAAACCCAAAATGAATTCTCCCATACTCAACTCAGGCATGTGGGCAGTCACGTCTAACATAAAGGAAAAAGCGCTTACGGTAATCAATACAAGACCGACTAGCATCATCTTTTTGGCAATCTTTTTGGCCTTCTTAATAAAGGCTTTTTCCTCTTCAACAAGAAAAGCCTTCGCCTCGTCGGCATTTTTAAATGGGATGACTTTCATTTGCTTACAGCGTTTTTCAAATGCATATTCAGGGAAAATGATTTTATATTGCGGGTATGAAACCATACCCTTTAGAACTTCGACAACGAATCGTGGACGCAGTGGATCGACAGCTCAGCACGATTAATG
>Ga0247727_10014880_pt1 | contig 12849 bp, 15 predicted proteins | sample WisWelCaveWW1625_FD_202498 | JGI IMG/M metagenome (GOLD analysis project Ga0247727, IMG submission 202498) | Biofilm microbial communities from Wishing Well Cave, Virginia, United States - WW16-25 | ecosystem: Environmental > Aquatic > Deep subsurface > Groundwater > Cave microbial mat | place...
TTTCAGTCTTGGATTACTTTGGTCTTAATCCAGTTGACTGGATAGTTGTATTTACAATGGGGATTATCATCATTCCAATTGCTTCTGGGTTGATGCCTTTGTGGATTAAAGATAACAAGTGGAGACGTAAATAACGAAATAAACAACAAGGGCAATGATGTGTCTAGAGGGGTGTAATCTGACCTCAATATTTTTCTCGAACGAATTATATTCGTGATATCAAGAAATTCGTCTCATGATTGGAAAACTTGTAGCATCAATGAGCCTCACGATGATTCTAGTCTTTGGATTACTATTTGCTTTACTCGCTGGTCTGGCATTTTATTTTAACATTGGAATTTACGGAACTGTTGGAATGGCAGTTGTCCTAGGTCTTATTCAGTGGGCAATAGGCCCTCTCATAGTTCGCTGGAGCACAAACATGAGACCACTGGACAATGATGAATTTCCCTGGATAGCGCAAACTGTGCAAGATATTTGTTTTAAAAATAAAATCATGAATCCAAAAATTACAATTGCAAATACTGGAATGCCAAACGCATTCGTTTTTGGGAGGACAAGCAAATCTGCAACCCTTACATTAACACGAGGTTTGCTAAACTCACTCAGCCATGACGAAGTAAAAGGAGTAATTGCACATGAGATAGGACACATAAAACACAATGACATGGTTGTAATGACAATTGTTTCAGTAATTCCAACAATTGCATATTTTATTGCAATGTCTACGATGTTTAATAGATCAAGAAACCAGGGAGGAGGTGCAGTCATGATTGGGATAGGTGCGTTTGCTGTTTATTTTATCACAAATCTTCTTATTTTGTATTTTTCTAGGCTTCGAGAGTATTATGCAGACAATTTTGCAGGTCACCAGGTAAAACCAACTCTACTTGCTAAAGGATTAGCAAAAATAACTTATGGATTAAGCTTGCAAAAACAGGAAGCACAAAGTTCTACACTTCGATCGTTTTATGCAGTTGATCCTGTTGCATCAAGTTATGAAGTATCAAAATTTGCTTCATTTTACGCAGACCAAAACATTTCAAAGGAAGAAGTAGAAAAAGCAATGGACTGGGAAAGAAAGAGTAACTACAGCAAGTTTGGTGAAATCTTTAGGACGCATCCATTGACGTTTAAAAGAATTGAAAAACTCTATGACCTTGAACGTCAACAGTCTATGCCAACCTAGATACTAATATGGAATAGATTTGGAAGAATCTAGTTATATGTGGAAACACAATTGATGCCATGAACAAAAATAATTCGCAATATGCAACATTTGCGGCAGGTTGTTTTTGGGGTGTAGAAGAAGCCTTTAGACCTGTAATGGGAGTCAAGTCTACCATGGTAGGTTATACTGGAGGCATATCGAAAAACCCAACATACCGTGATGTATGCACAAACAGAACAGGACATGCAGAGGCTATCCAAATAGAATTTGACCCAGCTGTAGTCTCATATGAACGACTCCTTGGTTTGTTCTGGTCTATTCATGATCCAACCACGCCAAACAGACAGGGACCAGATGTAGGTTCTCAGTATCGTTCCATGATTGCATATCACACACCAGAGCAGAAGCAGCTTGCTAGCAAATCAAAGGAAGATTTGCAAAATTCTGGGAAATTCAAAAACAAAATTGTCACTGAAGTTGTCCCTGCCTCAACATTTTACAAAGCCGAAGAGTATCACCAAAAGTACTATGTGAAGATAGGTGGTGGTAGCTGTTATGTGATGCCATCAACAAAAGAGTTGAAACTATGACCAAAATATCCAAAAGTGATGAGGAATGGAAAAAACAGCTCACCGATGAGCAATTTCAGGTTGCCAGAAAAAAGAGTACAGAGATGCCATTTACTGGACAATATGTGGACACAAAGGAAAAAGGTGTATACAAGTGCATCTGTTGCGGTAACATACTGTTCAAGTCTGATGACAAATTTGACTCTGGAACGGGCTGGCCAAGTTTTACAAAAACAATTGGTGATTCCGTTTCAGAACAAGACGACAACAGTCACTTTATGCGACGAATAGAAGTCACATGTGACAGGTGTGGGGCTCATCTTGGTCATGTATTTGATGATGGGCCAGGACCTACAGGAATGAGATATTGCATAAATTCTTGTTCATTAAAGTTAGAGAAAGAATAATTTACGAACTTCTTTCGTATTGGAAACAATTTGGAAAATTAGTTTAATACTATTATGATGATATGTGATCATGAAAGAAAAACTGCTCCTCCTCTGTACGTGTACCTATATCGAAATCATGACGGCTATTGGAGTGACAGGATATCTCTTGATTTTAAATAAAACTGAACTCGCATTCATCTCAGGCGTAGTCTTCTTGCCGTTGATCTTGTTCCATTATGTGATGGACATGTCCACAAAGAAGAGTCTTGCAAAAGATTGTAGACTCGGAAACTGTTAGTTAATTTCCCAAAAATGGAAATTAGAAATTACTTTGTAACATTCTAAAGTGTAGTAATGTTTATCTTTGGCAGCTGAATAAAAATTGCATATAAAATGAACAAAACAATTCCTCTTGTTGTAATAACGATACTAGTTTTTGGTTTTGTAATGCAGCCAAGTGTTTTTGGATCAAATGAAAAAAAGGAAGATAAAGAATTCAAAATCCCTCCGGGGCTTTCTGAGATTGCGCCAGGAGTATTGAGTTTGGGAAAATCAAAAGATGTTAATGGAACTGAGGTAGAAGGAATAATGTTTATTCACAGCAAGAAAGAGTCTGCAAAACCATCCGGAGCTTCAACACCATCAGGCACAACTTGCTATGCATTCTTGACAAAAGGCGGGGTAAAGTGGACTGCGCCAAAACCATGGATTGTAAATCCATCGAATTCGGGTGGACTGGATCCTAGTTTTGTTCCTGGTAATATTGCTCTTAATATAGCCAAATGGGAAGATGCATCGGATGGACTACTTGGAAACAACCTAGGGATCGATATAATGGGATCTGGCAGTTCTACTACTAACACATTAACTGCAGATTCGTCATCTCCTGATGGTAAAAATGAAATTTACTTTGCAGACATTAGCAGCTCTGGAACAATAGCGGTCACAACTACTTGGTATAACAGATTCACAAAACAAATTGTTGAAATGGATCAAGTCTTTGACGACAAAGATTATGGTTGGAGCGCGAGTGGTGAACCAGGCAAGATGGACTTTGAAAATATTTCAAATCATGAACTCGGTCATGGAATAGGAATGGGTCATCCGAGCGATAGGTGCCCCGATGAAACCATGTATAGATATGCTAACTATGGAGAAACAACGAAGCGAAGTCTAAATGCTGGCGATATTGCAGGAATTAATGCATTATACTAAGAAATAGACCAAAAATATCCACTTATTATTCTGAAAACTGTATTTTTATTCAGTTACTTACTTTATGCTATATCTTATTACTGTATAATTTTCTAAATGAGAAGGATAAAAACAAAATGCAAAGAAGCAAAAAACGGCAAACATATCTGGAAATCAATTAACATTTTTCTAAAGCAATGTTCATTGTGTGGAATTGAGGCACAAACTGTCTGATATGTTTTTAATATTGTAATAAGGGAACAAATGTTCTTTTATTGCAGTGTAAACTATATGAAATATGGAAGACAAAAAGAAACTGAAAACAACAGAAGATGATTACAAGAAGGCATTGGCATCTGATGATCCTACCAAAATTACAAAAGATGATTTAGAAAAATTCGCAAAAGAAGCAATGAAGAAGTTTAAATCATTATGAATGTAGAATGGGTTGTAACAGGTGTATTTTTATTTGGTGGTATGATTGCTGGTGCAATTAGTTTGTATCTTAAAAGAAGAAAAGAATCTCAAACTATCGTCGATTCGTTTTCAGAAATTAATGATATCACTGATTTCAAGGAAGAAGAAAAATAGCCTCCAAACCTAAAATTTTCTCAAATTCCCAGGAACCAAAGTTATAATATTGTAAATTCTTTTTTGCCTGCGGATCATATGAAAAAGATCTGCTGTCGTTTTAAGCAGTAAAACTAGAGCCAGAACATGAAACTAGGGAAAATCATGATTTTCATGTCTTATGGTATTATAATTTCATTAGGGTCTATTCTTGTAGGATCACAGGTTTCATTCTCTGAGACGGAAGAAAACTCGGTCAAGGATCTCCTATCAAGATCAAACCTTACATCAATAACAGTAACTGGTGAAAGCTCTGTCAATATAGCACCTGATCAGCTAAGCATCTTCCTGAATGTGCAAACTCCTCCAAATGTAGTGAATTTCACCGCGTCTGACCGAGAGGCAACTGTACAAAAAGTCGTGGATACCATTATTTCCATGGCAGAAATAAACCAAACTTCGATAAAAATTGGGCAAACTTCACTAAACCCTATCTATGGTGGTGATTCGCCTCTGCCTGCTACACTCTTTAATGCCTACTCTACCGTTCAGATAAAAACTGATGATGACAATCTTGCTGAGCTTTCTTCAAATCTAATTGGCGGTGGATTCCGAATTGATAATATCAATATAGCACAAATTAAAGTCCCAATTAACAGTACAGTTTCTCAAAATAACGTTGATGTTTCAATAGTTTCTGGATCATCCACTCCATCAGATAATTTAGAATTCTATTCTCCAAGCGATATCACAGTAGATCTAGGCACAACAGTTGTGTGGACAAATAACGATTCTGCAACCCATACAGTAACAAGCGGTGAACCATCAATTGGTCCCACTGGTCTATTTGATTCCGCTCTTTTTTCACCAGGACAAACATTTGAACATCAATTCAACACTTTTGGAGTTCATGATTATTTCTGTTTGGTACATCCTTGGATGGCAGGAACTGTAACCATTCCAGAAGGCGCGGAATCTATATTGACTGAAACAAAATATCAAATTAATATAAACATAGCAATAGAAACGCCGCCATCTGCTCTGAGTGATACAATAAAAAATTATGAAACAAAATTGTCCGCATTAAAAAACATACTAAACTCTGCTGAACTCTCTCTGGATTCGATTCAAAGCAGCCAAGTCAACTTTAATCCCATCTACTATGGGTATGGGGGTGGACAATCTGCAGTGTTTAGTGCTTATACACAAATAATTGTAAAAACTGATCTAGCAAAAATAGCGCCTGTCTTGAATGCGACAAAATATTCTGGTGCATCAGTTGAAAATATTATCATGTCGGTTTCTGATTCTAAAATAGATGAGATAAAAAAAGAACTCACACAAAAAGCCTTGGAGGATGCAATGAAAAGTGCTCAAGAAATTTTAGAATCATCCGGATTGCAAATCAAGGGAATTAAAACTATCAAAGTTAACACAGATCCTGTTTTTCAGTACGGTGGTGGTCCAGTGATGTATAAAGGCGTGAACATTTGGTCACAACACGATGCATCCTATATTAGGTCTGGAGAAGCATCCATATCTGTAACAGTAGAATTTGAAATCGGAAAGTAGAATCTAGAGAATTGATTCAGTTACAACTTCGAAAATGAATTACTCTTAATTTCTTAACAGCGGAATCATCAAGCTGTTCTTTACAGAATCAGTCTTTATCTTTACCTTTACTGTAATGTCATTTCTTACTATATCGATCTTTATGTTTTCAAATATAGAAGAATACTTGTTTACCTTCTTTCCATCAGTTGTGGTGATGTATCCGTCAACTGTCAATAATCCATCTGATATCATGCTGTTCATCTTTCTATAACCAGAAGTTTGTGGCAGGTTACAGATCTCTAAAACCTCAGAAACAATGTGGGACTCATTCATCAATACACTGATTATCTTCTTCTTGTCCTCGTCTCCAAATGTCGCAAGGACGATCTTTGATATGTTTGAATCTTTGATTGTCATCCATTCTTCATCAGTGTTCTTTGCTTTTGATACGGTACAAATTGATTCAAAGATCTTTCTTTCTATTCCTACTGCTCCCTCCCCAAAGAACTCTCTTAAAACCTCGTCTATTTTTTGGAAATCTTCGGCAGCTTGACGTAGTGTAATACCGTATTTTTCGACCAGTCTGTCATCTAGTTTTTTTATGGTTTGTTCACTAAGGTTATCTTGGATAACACTAACTAGCGATTTGGAAATTAGGTTGTCTACTCCTATCATCATGTTATATTATCTGGTACAATGAGATGTTATAGGCAGTAGTGTGTCATAAATGAGAAAGACCGATGTCTGAGAAATGCTCTGGATAAGGTCTTCTAGGCATGTATTATTTCCATTATTTTGAGGGTTTTATGGTTTTCAAGGGCAGGAGGACAAATTGTTTTAAATTAGATATGGGTTAGTTCCATCATGAAGATAGTTAACGCAATTCCTGGCTTTGGTCAACTTTTAACCGAACAACAAGTAAGGGAATTTCTTGGTGCATCTAGACTAAACCTTCAGCTGGGAACAATAGATGAAAAAGGTGAACCGAACATACACCCAATATGGTATCTCTTTGAAAATGACAAACTTTACATTGTGACTCCAAAAAAATCAAAAAAAGCCAACAATGCTTTACGACTAAAGACTGTCTATTTTTCAATCGATGATGAATCGTTTCCATACAAAGGCGTCAAAGGAAAGGGTAGCATAAAATCACTTGATGATTTAAATTCCAATATCAAAATCGCAGAAAAGATAATTACAAAGTATATGGGAGGTTTAGAAAATGATATTGGTAGATGGATTGTCAATGAGATACGACAAGGAAACGAGTCTGTGCTTGAAATTACTCCAAAGTTTTTCTCTGCCTGGTCATTTGGGCCGCCCGCTTGAATTAGAAAATGTTTTGTTCTTCCTGCGGAAATGAACTGACACCTGAAAGTAGTTTTTGCCCCAAGTGCAGAAAACAAATAGGTGAAGCTAGTGTTTCTCAACCAATCAAGAGGAGGAGCAGATGGTGGTTTTTACTTCCCATAATCTTTCACATAATAGGCGGTGTCATTGCATATTTTGTAATTAGAGAAGATGATCCAAAATTAGCAAAAAACTGTCTATGGCTTGGCATAATAATCAGTATCATAGAAACCGGGTTGACTCTGGCATTTTGGATCCCGCTTAGTACCATGCCGCATATGGGCTGGGACAGTTTTATATCACAAGTCTAGAACCTTAAATGAAAAAAGACCAGTAGTTGAAGTATAACCTGATTTACTTGCATCTAAAAATACAGTGTATGTTCCAGGAGTGTATCCTTCTATCTTCCAGGAAAAGCGAAACTCGCCATAATAATTGCTTACTCCTTCAAAGTTTTTGATAGTATCACCATACGAATAGGTTACTTTGGCTGACACTGTAGCATCGGTTACAATCTTTTTTCCATCCGTAACTTTGACAGTGATGTACTGTGTTCCTCCAAGCGGTACTGCATTTTTACCTTCTAATGTAATGCTAAGTTTTTTTGCAGATTCTGGTTCATCATCTGCAGCACCATGGCTTATCCGAATCATTCCATTACTTATCAGATACTGGATTCCAAAAACAAAGTCGTTATCTGAGATCTTATTGTCTGCCCACCAACCTGCATTATTTTTAACCCATCTTGGAATTTGTTGTGATGATATAGAATCAGATAATTTGGTTTCTGGTATTGTCATTATACCAGTCTCGATAAGATGCTCGATTCCTTTCACAAAGTCGGAATCTTCAATCTGTCCGCTAGACCACCACTTTGCATTATTTTTAATCCAGGTAGGAATCAGATATTGTTCGGCAAGTGCGCTGGTAAAAGAATAATTGATTATCATCAATGAAATAGAAATCATTATCACAAAAAGTATAGGTTTTTTCAAGATCATAATTTATCTTACAACAAGGGTTGCTGTTGCATGATGCAGTGAATTGCACCCATGCCATAGATCAGATCAGTGCAATCAATTCCTCTGACTTTTCTGCCTGGGAATTGTTTCTGAACGATCTTTAGCGCCCTTCGATCGTTTTTGTGTTTATATGTAGGGACCAAAACCACTTTGTTTGCAACATAAAAATTAAGATAGCTTGCAGGAAGTCTTGTCTTTTCATCCCGGACAGTACTTCTAATGACAGGTGGCATTGGAACCTTGATTACGTTGAGTTTCTTTCCATCCTGGTCTGTTGACCTAAACAGGATTTCATAATTCTCCTTTAGCACAGAATAGTTCTCATCGTTCTCATCTTCTTCAAATGCACACAAGACGGTTTCTGGATCTGTGAAACGAGCGAGATTGTCAATATGGCCATCTGTATCGTCACCTGATACGCCATCTTTTAGCCATATTATGTGCCTTGCACCAAAATAATTCATTAAATATTTCTCAAGTTCAACTCGTGACAAATTTGGGTTCCTGTTTTTGTTAAGCAAGCATTGTTCTGTTGTAAGTATGGTGCCCTTGCCGTTAACATCAACAGAACCCCCTTCCAAAACTATTCCAGGTTTAAAATTATTTATTTGTAATCTATTGCTAATTACGTTAGGAATCTGGGTGTCTCTTATCAGATCTGCATATTTTCTACCCCACGCATTGAATATCCAATGTACAAAAGCTAACTGTTTTTTTTCCTTGTTTAAAACAAAGATAGGCCCATAGTCTCTAAACCAGACATCGGCATAATCATGAATATAAAAATTAATTTTCTGCAAATCAATTCCTTTTTTTGTGCAAAGTTCAGCAACCCTTTCTTTCATTTTTAGACTAGTAGCAAACAAGTTAACATTTTCATTTTTAGATAAAACGGCAATCATTTGAAGATATATATTTTCAACTTTGTCAACTCTGTCAGGAAAAGTAACAGAATCATGTGGCCATGCAAGCCATGTGGAATCATGGGTCTCCCATTCTGCCGGCATAGAAAATCCCGAACTAACAGGGGTCTCACTCAAAACTGGTGAGCTTATCAGGCCATAGGTTGCAGGCAGTCTATTTCTTAAAAATCCCCAGCCGTCTTGGATTCTTTTGTTTTGTGAAATGTCAAGGGTTGCAACAACAACTTCTTCATTTGTCTCACTTGCTCTTTTTATCAGTCTTCCAAATGCGTCACAAACAAACGAGGCTCCCCAGAATTTTATGTTGCCTTCTACTCCCACTCTGTTTATAGACGCAACATGAATCCCGTTTGCTATGGCATGAGAGCGCTGAATGTTTTCCCATGAATTGTGCCAATCTTCCTGTGATAAAGGATCACCTTCTAAATATCCAATTGCAGATGGGTAAAAGATGAGGTCTGCCCCTTGCAAGGCCAAAGTTCTTGCTGCTTCTGGAAACCATTGATCATAACAAATTAGAACACCAAATTTTACATAAGATGTTTGAAATATCTTGTATCCTGAATTGCCTACGTCAAAATAACTTTTCTCATAAAAGAAAGGATCATGTGGGATATGCATCTTTCTATAACTGCCCAGAATTTTTCCATCTGAATCAATCACAACAGCAGTGTTATAGTGCTTGCCTCCATCCACTTCAAATATTGGTGCAATTATCACCACTTGCAATTCCTTTGCCAAATTTGATAGTGCCGAGGTTGTTTCACCAGGAACTGTTTCAGCTAGTTTTGTAACGTCCTTTTTTTCATCAGTAGGGAAATACTTGGTTCTGTACAATTCCTGTAAACAAATGATCTTTGCACCCTTGTCAGCTGCTTCCTTTATCTTGGCAATGGTGTTTTCCATGTTACTGCGAATATCATCTGAAAGACTGGTCTGAACAAGACCTATAGTAACTGAATTTTTTGCTGACAACGAGGCAGATTTGATTTAAGGTGCTTATTTACCTTTAACTAGGATTTTCCAATTAGTTTATCCATGACCAAATAAGAAGAAAAATATGGAACGCACTGGCTCTTGGGGAAACAAGTTCATCTTATCTGCAATAATCCAAGGCGCAATAATCACAGGACTTACCATATCTGTTGTTGGAGCACAAATGGTCTCCTCAAGTGTAAATATAATCCAGTTTCTCTCTTTATCATTTGAAGGACCAGCAAAATGGTTCTTTTTAGGCTATATTTTTTACATGATACTAGTAGTTGCTATAGCAACTACTGCAATTTTTTACAACCATCTTGAAATTAATATGGAAAAAAAAATCCGGGGAGTTAGAGCTATAATGGCATGGATCCATCTAATAGGAATGAATGTCGGGGGTGCAGCAACTACGATATCGATGATCATTGCGGGGCTGATGGGTTCTGGTGCGCTTGATTTGATTCTTAGTGCAGGAAATACTACAGAACTTCAACAAAATCAAGCCATAATGGACCAGTTTATTCCCCCCATTGCAACGTTTGCTGGAGTGCTAAGCATTGGAGTGATTGTTGGAGGGATATCTTACATCACAACCTATCTACAAAAAAATGATATAATCAATGACAAAACCTGATGCAGACGGTTAAAAGAATATTATAAAATTAAGAACAATATAGTTCAGGTAAACTATAGATTACTATATTGTCTATGTGGACATTTCTAAAATATTGCTTAAAATTATTTTATAATTACAATGAAACCCAATCTTCAAAGAATTGGTGTAATTGGCATCTATTTTCCCATTCTTGGTAGGCAGTTTTTAAATATTGTTCATAATCACCTTTTGATTATAATGAAGCCAATTCTCAAAGGAATTGCAGTATTGTTCACCATTGCGTCAATCCTAGTGTCTGCAAGTCAAGTCACAACGATTTTTGCACAGGAAGAAAAATTAGAAACGGACAGTGTAAATGATGTCACTTTACGAGCAGTCTTTCATTTCAGAGAGGCAACTGAAACCGTATACACCTTCAAAAACTTTGATACAATGTCAAGTGGATTTGATCGTACAAAAGCGCCTACCTTCAAACTGGAAGGTGTGATAGGCTGGGACAAACCATTGCTCTACAAAGCTATTGATACATCATTTAATCTAGGAAGGACAGTACAACACGACTATTCAAAATTTGATGTAGATGTAATATTCCAACATGGAAATCAACCATTCAGGCAGTTTAGTTACGGAGACTGTCAAATAAAAAACTACAATGTTTATACAGATTATGATAGAGAAGAAACATACAACGGAAGAACAAAATTTGTCTATCTTGATAGAATAGATTTCGACTGTAGGGGTTTTGCACTTGGTAATCCAATTTACGAAAAGATGTTACAGGATCAAAAAGCAGAGAAAACCTCAGAAGCTTTGAAAAATATCAAACTCAAAAAAAGTGAGAAATAATAGCCTCATCCATTTCTTTATTTTATCTACAATTATGGCCATCTAGCTTAGATGCCAAAATCAAACGACGTTTTTCTCATGGAGTGGTCAAAATCATTAAATATACGAAAATGAGTGGAAAAATGTGCGAACTCAAAGCATAATGTTTTCTATCTTACTTTTAGGTGCTGCGCTTATGGTTCCATCTGGATTATCATTTGCACAAACAAATCAAACCGATACAATGACTAACCAAACTAGCTCGATGAATGCTACAAGTACAGTGACTAATCAGACTAGCTCAATGAACGCTACAAGTACAGTGACTAACCAAACCATGACTTTGGGTAACCAAACCATCACAGTCACAAATCAAACTAGCCAAACCACAAACCAAACCAGTGCTGGTTCTGATGGTGAGACTAGCTCAGAACCTGAAAATCTAGGACCACAAGTATCCGCTTATGTTCACCAAGCAATGTCTACCTTTAAGATGCAAAGGGAAGAAACAAAGAATGCAATAAAAGATTGTAGGGAAAAGATTGCTAGCGCAGCTCTAGCAGATAGAGAATCTGTACGAGAGGATTGTAAGACAAAACTAAAGGGAATTAGAGAATCTTACAAAGAAGATAGAATGGCATTTAGAGAATTGTTCAAAGAAAACAGAAATGCAATGAAAATGGCAATTGAAGATGCAAGAGCAAAAATGAAAGAGATGACGACAGAAATGCATGAAGATATTAAAGCAATGAGGGAAAACATGAAGGAACAAAGTGACGCACTTAAAGAAAAATTGAAAGAACAAAGAGAGGCCATAAAAGAAAAAATGAAATCAATGAAAGAACAAATGAGCGAGACAAAAGACAAGAAGAAAGAGGATGTTGACCTTATGAAGCAAAAGATGGAAGAAGCTCGTGAAGAGATAAAGAAGAAAAAGTCAGGCTCCTATTAGATCACTCTGAATGGTGTGTTCAGTAATCTGTAAAGATATCCGAATCCAAAAATTACTGTTAGAATCAATCATTAGAAATCCCTAAATGTTACATTAAACATAATCTGAACACGAAAATTATTATTCCGATTCTCGCACTTGTCTTCTGTCTACTTGTTGGACAAACTGTTTTTGGAAGCATTGGGTCGCCAATAACAATTGCTCGAAATCTTGACGTTCCTTTTGAGGTCCATGTTGGAGACAGTGTTCTACTAGTCAATGGTGCAGAAATTTCAATTCTTAACGTAGAAGACTCTAGATGTCCTGCAGACGTACTCTGTGTCTGGCAAGGCGAAGCAAAAATTTCAATTAATGTCATAAAAGATTCACAAGATCTTGGAAACTTTGTTCTATCTACCTTAGAAGAAAAATCAACACAAAGATTTGACAGCTTTACAATAAAACTAGCTGAAGTGCAACCTTATCCTTACAGCAATAAGGAAATCAAGCTTTCAGATTATTTCGTTACACTTGTAGTCTCAGATACACGCACCATTGTATCGCCTCTAAAACAATATCTAGATGGAATTCCAATTGACAAAATTGTTTGCTCATCTGACCTGCAACTAATAATGAAAAAAACTAATGGCAAACCAGCTTGTGTCCAACCCGACAGTGTAGAAAAATTAATTGAGAGGGGCTGGGCCGTACATGTATTACCTGAATATGTAAAAGATGAACCAAAAAATTA
>Ga0247727_10014881_pt1 | contig 12849 bp, 8 predicted proteins | sample WisWelCaveWW1625_FD_202498 | JGI IMG/M metagenome (GOLD analysis project Ga0247727, IMG submission 202498) | Biofilm microbial communities from Wishing Well Cave, Virginia, United States - WW16-25 | ecosystem: Environmental > Aquatic > Deep subsurface > Groundwater > Cave microbial mat | place...
GCGCGGAGAGATCGTCATATTCATTCCCCCGGATGATACGACCAAAGAATATGTCAAGCGAGTCGTAGGGCTTCCCGGCGAAACCTTGGAAATCATAAAAAAAAATGTTCATATCAATGGCCTAGCGATCACGGAAGTTTATGTGAATCCAATACGGAGTGAAGATTCGAGTTTAAATTATCGCGATAATTTTGGACCTTTTATAATTCCTGAACAGTCAATCTTTGTGATGGGAGATAACCGGGATAACAGCCGGGACAGCCGTTTTTTTGGACCGGTCTCTTTAGACCGCGTAAGAGCCAAACCGTTGTATTTTTATTTTTCTTTCAATGGACTAAAACGAATTGGCAAAGAAATTCGTTAGGGAAAAATACAGAATGAAAAAAATCGGACAGGTGAGGAATGGTGCAGATTGGAGGAAATGATACTGAGGCTCCACTCATCGTCTTTCAAACGATTTTTCTTTAAAGACATCATGAGACAGATAAAATCAGAACCTCATGGACTATCAAAAAATCAAATATTTCCCCGTTTAGCGTTCTTCAGAAGAACCTTAATCTCCCGGTCATCCATAGCATTATGACTCTTGATCGGCGTCGTTTCGCGCACAAAGTATTCGCAGATAAATTTCTGATCGGAACTAAAAACACCATCAACGCCATGGACCCGCCCGCGTCTCATATCCTCAAACAATTTACAGGTTCGCCGTGCCTTGCAAACGAAGCAGCTATCCGGTTCTACCCGTTTATCCCGCGGACCTCCGCTTTTAAAATTAGATCGTTCATCGAGTAAATCGTACGCACGGGCCATGCGGGCATTCTTGGCCACATATTTTTCATGATCCGGCTCATAGGTTGGTTTGGCCATTCGTTCTATCCTCCTTTTGTCGAAATTGGATTTTGTTTAAAACGGAGCATTATCCGTTTTATCACTTTGGTAACAAAAACAATTTCAAAAAAAACAATGATCATAAGAAATAAAATAGAAAGAAAGGTCAATTTAATGCGGTTATTAATATAAAAGAAAAAAGGGAAACTTACAACAATTAAAACAGAAACTATTTCCAATATATTTTCAAGCAGCCGTACCGGAAGATACATCATTTGAACGGCTGCCTTTTTAACCAGATCTTCAGGAGTTTGTTTTTGAACCATACGGTATTCTACTTAACCATCAGCATCTTTTTGTTTTTGATATAGGACCCGGCCCGCAGAGTATAAAAATAAACCCCTGAACCGCTCCGTTGTCCTTGCTCATTTAGACCATCCCAAAAGACTTGATATCGACCAAACTGCTGAGATCGACTGACTAATTTCCGGATTTCTTGACCCTCTAAATTATAAATAGCTAAATAAACCTGGCTGTTTTCGGGTAATTCATAAGCAATGACCGTCATTGGATTAAAGGGATTCGGGCGATTCTGAGATAGTGTATATTGCGTTGGACGTCCCAAGACACCGGCCAAACGGGAAGAAATAAAATCAGGCGTGCCCATCACAAATTCAAGCGTCTTATAAAGAGTTGAACGTGTTGGTAAATATTGCATATTCTTTTCTTCGCGGATATTCAAAGCAACCTGTCGCTCGGGATCATATATAAATCCCTCCAAACGCAAAGGGATCTGCTCTACGCCTTGCCACTGGATATAAAGCGTATCCTGAACATTGGTATTAAAAGAAACCTTCCATATTTTACCCTCAGTTTCTGGTGTAAACGGACGGATATCTTTGCAGTAATGGGTTTTCCCACCATCGTTATTAAAATAGACTGTCAGATATTCATTATAAAGAGGCGCCGCCAGATCATGTTCATCCCATTCATCCGTTCCATCCTTTGCCCGCGCATCTGCCCCCAAAGCATTATAATGATCTGAATATTCTCCAACCTGTGCTAAAATCCGAACGTGCCAGCGGTCTTCCGTAAAAGAACCGGCAGAATTCCAGAAATTCCGTTCCTTCACTTTTCCCGACCCGCTTCCGGAGAAAGGAGGAATCTTGAGGATTCCGCTATTTTGACTATATACAAAATAGCCGACCAAGCGAGTCAGAGAATCATTCGCGGGCTGAACAAAATTCCGACCGCTGGGATCAAGAATCCAGAGATTTTCCAGACCCAAAGCGGAATTTTTCAATTGTACCGACTGCCAGGAAATAGAATAATTGAAAGGATTACCAATTAAATTCCAACCTTGGCGCATCTGAATTTCATAATCTTTGGCCAGCGAAACCGTAGCAAGCTGGTTAAACTGAAAATTTCGGTCTGGATGACGGTTATTCAGGGAATCTAGATTCATAATCAAAAAGAAACCCCGCCCGGGCTGGATCGTGCCGAAATCAGAATTGCCGTATTCCGTATAGAACGTCTCTCCGCTCGTATAATCGTTTCTCCCGGTGTATGTAAACAAACGGATTTTACGCCGATTGTAAGCATCGCTATTCCGGTTTTCTAAAATATTTTCAAAAAAAATGTTCTCGGCCTGCGGCGCACTGAATTGGAAAGGCACACTGATTAATCGGTAACGCTTCGTGACAAACGAGAGGGGTTGACTCACGGTTGTCAGGTTGATTTTGACCGCATAGGTATCTGACGCGGCTGTATTCCCTGCATAATCCTTGGCTTGAATCATAAACTGAAATCCTCTGGTCAAATGCCTCATTGTACTAATCCCCAGCAAGCTATCCTTTTGCGGGGCCAAATCGATCTGCATGAGTCCCCCGGCTTCACTCAAAGATTTTGTGAGAGTCCGAAAGGCGGGTTCTCCCCCAATGCGGTAAAAGATTTGGACGGAATCATTACGATAGGCGGCATTATCCGAAAATTGGAAATTAAAAGTATACCGGCTGTCGCTTTCAATAATTGCGGTATCAGCGGAAAAATTTGCTTTGACCATGGGTGGAACAGCATCATATCCGAGCCTAAAGGTAGAGAAGTGATCCAATCCCACGGTCACGGTTTGATTCAAGGTATCAATGATTCGATCATTTCCTAAATTCCCTCCCACCGGAATCCACTCTCCTTTTTCAAGAGTAAAAACCAGCAGTTTGTGGGGATCTTTGTTCTGCAGAGCCCCCGCAGAATAAGCGAGTGTTAATTGAACGGGAAACACCATCCCCGCATTCTGAAACTTAATTTCCTCCGGACCCCAAAAATAGACCGGCCCTACAGAATCAATGGTCACATCGAAGGAATAGGGCGTATTGGGCAAAATCCCATGTTGAAGATTAAACTGACCTGAAATTTCTGGATTATAACCTAAAACGACAGTCTGGGCCGACACCGCCAAGCGGTAAACCACGGGACTGTTGGAAGGATTTTGAATTTTCAGCGAGTCCCTGATGTAAACTCCGGAGACAGGAAGATTATTGATCAAGAGAGTTGTATCTGTAACGGTGACCGTAGTTTCCTCAAAAACGGTCAAGGAATCAGAATAAAAGAAAGGAATCTCAAAAATTTCACTAATGATCGAATCCCCGTCTGTTTTATTAGAGCCGAATACTTGAAAAAAAACCGTATGGGCTGTATACAATAACCAGCTCGAATCAATGATAAATTTCCCAGTTAATTCTTCTTCGTTTGAATCGAGGATACCATCAACGGCTTGCAGATAGGACAGGGATCCAAATACCTTTGAATCGATTTGATAGCGGGCTGAATCGATCTTCATTCCGAGGGTTTCCGGAAATGCGCAGTGAATTGTGAGGCTGAGCGTATCTTTTCCATAAGTCGGATTTGGGGAAACCTGTTTGGAATAGACGAGAAGCTCCCCGGTCGGCAAAATGATACGCGGTGCTCCGTAAACAATCCAAAGCGTCTCCCGCTCACCGGTGTTACCCAACGAATCCTTCGCCTCGATAATCAATGCATGAATCGTTGTTGAATCCGGAATCCATCCCAATCCTTTTGGATTAATTTGTTGCATTGCAATAACTCGAGTAGGCCGCGTATCAGGAACGATTGAACCAAAATTAAACCGCGCCCCCCCAAGGCTATCAAGAATATAATAAACGTTTTTAATGGCTGTATTCCCCGTATTAATTTCATCGTAAGTAACTGTTATCGTCCATAAGGACTCTGCTCCAGTATAATAGATCGTTTTATTTTCAGCCTTTATAAATTCATGTAAAGTTAAATCCACCCTGAAAGAAACAAGATCGGGGCCTTCCACATCCCCCGATCCACTAAACGGGAAAAAATCGACAAAACGGGAAACATCCGCACCTTGCCCGCTGCTCGCTCCATTGGGATTGTACGGTCCACTGGTACTCCCCCACCAGGAAAGCTTAGCGGAAATGTGCTTATTGGAATCCGCCAGATTATTCCGGTTAAAAACAGCGTAATAGGAAGTATTATAAATATTCTGATATTGGTCAGGCGCGTACTGATATTCTGAGAGACGGCTCAAATTTAAGGCTTCGAAACTATTGGAATCTAAATTAGGATAAGAACTGTCTTCACAAACAATGCCATTAAAAGAAGGCGCTATGATTTCATTATGTCGAAATATTCCGGAGGAACGACTAAAAATAACCGAGGCCGCCTGATTAGAATATCCATTAATTAACTGCCCCGCCTTGTGGATGGAAGTATATTGCATATTAACATTCTGCGAACGTTGGAACCGTATTCCATACCACTTTGAAGTATCATCAAAAGCCGTAAATTGGATCAGATTCGTTTTACTGCCGACCGACTCACACCTTCCTCTCACAACAACATCCATATTACCCTTATTGTAATAAGAACTGTACGGATAAATCAAAATTCTGACGCCGGGATCAATTTTCAGGAAAGTACTTTCACTAAATGCCACGGAATCGGTATAGCCGAGAACAAAGAGATGGTAATTAAAATCACTGGTCAAATAAACAGTGTCATCGGTAAATTGACCGGGCCAGATTCCCATTCCGCGTTTTGTATTCTGTAATTGATTGTTTTCCATTTCCGGAAAATATCCATTTGCCGCCGAAATTTGTACCGCCAGCGAATCGTTATTTTTAAAAATACAGGATTTTATTTTCGGTTTCGCTCTCTCGTTGACAAAAATTCCGAGCCGACAGGAATCAAAAATCACGCTGTCAATGACCGGCATGGCCGACCGTTTGGTTGTTCCCGCAACCGAAATTCCAGCCGACCGGGTATTTTTGATTTTCACATTCTTGATAAGGGGGGATTGCCCCTGAATCACAATAGCCGCCGAATCACTTTCACGGGTTTGCAGAAACTGGCAATAGGTCAGCATGGAGGTCAGCGTATCCCGGTCCCGCAAATAAAGACTGCCCATGAATCCGCTGTCTGGCTGGGATTTAAAAATAATCGGCGCAGCATCCTCTCCCATCGCCCGGATGCTCCCCTCAATTTGCAAGCGGGGATTTTGGTATTGGTCATTTCCAAACGAAATCGTACTGCCGGGCTGAAGGTAGAGAATTTCTCCACTATCCACCGTAACCACTCCCAGGATATTCAGCGGAACCGCTGCATAAGTCGTATCCGATTTAATGTGGCCTTCTTTATATTCCAATCCATTAAAGCCGTTCCCATTAAAAATAACGCTGTCCAAAACTATTTTTGGAAAGACAGGTTGGTTGAAAGCCCCCGTAAGATGGAGTGCGGCAAAATTGTTTGCCGTCAGGAAAGTCTTCGTCAACCGGTTATTAACTAAATAATTATCCGCCAGATAAATGCCATACCCCTGATTCCCGCTGATCAGACTGGAATCAATTTTAATACTCGCTAAACGTGTTTCTGAACCGCTGAATTTCAATCCATCCGCCTTACCATTTTTAACAACAATGTTTGAAAAAAGGGGTTCACAGGAAATAACATCCACCACAGGACTATTGTAATCATCTCCTCCCTTATTAAAAATACAATAACGGATCTCGGATGATTTATGAGCCCGCTCAAACATCATTTTATCCCAATGCAGAGCCGTATCATCCGCCGAGAATACGACTTCTTGGCCGGGGGCTCCTAAAATTTTTAAAGTTGCATTATCGCGGATCACAAACTGTTTATTATAATTAGACCCTTTAAATATAATCCGGTTCCCTTTTTCTATGGTCAATTTCTTATTTTCAGCAAGGTTGAAAACATCATCAAAAAATAATAAGTAAGGCAGTTTCTCTGTTTCCCAAACCGCATCGCGATGGTAACCGTTCGTCCCATTGCGGTAATCAATATAAATTCCGTTATAATTATTCTGGTAGGCCGTATTCCCTCCCAGCACAGGATCGGGTTGAAAAGACGGATGATAACCGACATAGATCGGAGCATTGTTTCCGCTAAAAGTGTTGTTTTGGATGATCGGTTTTGCATCATAATAAACTCCGATTCCATCACCCTGATTATTTCGGAAAATACAATTCGTTATCGAGAGGGTCGAAGTTGAGCATTCGACCACTCCACCTGTCTGAGCGACTCCTTTTTCGAAAAGACAGCGGCTCAAAATTCCGCTGCTGCCGATGTAAAAAATAATACTACCCCAGCAGTGATTCGGATCAGAAATCGGTAGCTGATTCTGCGTATTGCTAAACAAAATGGTCTGTGCCGAATCCCCCACAGCGAGTAACGTTCCAAGTACCCGCAAATTCATCGAATAATTTTCACCGGATGAACCGGGGTTTGTATTAATCCAAAGCCGTGTTCCCGGACTAATTTCAACCGTATCTCCGGACTCAATGGTGAGATCATTCGCGCTTTGGCCTAAGAGATAGGGTAAATCCGCAAACCAAGTGACTCGCGGGATGGAACCGGTTTTGCGGAATGCCCCACCATCCGTAAAAAGATAGTGCGCATCGGCATCTCCATTACCGCTGGCAACATTCCCATTGACCTCAACTAGGGACAGGGGATCCGAGGAGATTGGATAGGATTCGTTCTGATAAAATTGACAGTTAGAAATTTTGACCTTTGCAGAATCAACATTAATTCCATTGCCGCTGTTATTAATAAAATAACAATCCTGAATCAGAATTTTACCGCTTCGGTTACCGACAATATTCAGGGCCCCGCGATCATAACCGGACCCGTTTGTTGGGTTCCCGGTTCCCCCCGCCTTTTCAAATGTGCAGTAACTCAATGTACAGCCCGCCGCACCATAATTTCCTGCTGAGTCAAATATTGAAATAATACCCCAGCGGTCTGTTTCACTGGCTTTATCCGATGTAAAAATAATCGGTTCGGCTGAAGTTCCTCGCGCCACGAGAGAGCCTCGGACATAGAGACGTGCGTTTCCCACGAATTTTACAATCACTCCCGCCTCAATAATCAACTTGCCGCGGTTCGCTACATGTAAGTTATAATTATTGGAAGCAGGATTACTGCTTCCGCTGTTGACGTTAATAATATAGGGACTGTTAGCCTTCGTCCACATCACCGTTGATTCATAAACTGCATGGGCAACATTATTGGTAATCGTTGTCCCATTAGCGTTTCCCGCCGACTGAGGGAAAATGCCGACCGCATTGGAGATCTCAGAAGTATCAGACGCATACTCATCAAAAGCAGCAACAGCAAAAAAGTAACGTTGCAGAGGATTTAAGGCCGTGTCCGGTGAAAAAATAAAATTTTCCAAATTCCCCGGCATAACCGGACTCATCTGCTGTGCAATAGCGATCGTACTGTCATGAAAAAAATTAACGACTTTGAGGGAATCACTGGCATAGCGTATCATATATCCTCTGACCGCTCCCGAAGTGGGTTGACCGGAATCTTCAACGGGAGCTGTCCATGTCAATTTAACCGTACCATATACGGGGCCCGCTTCTGCGTTCAAATCCGTAATCCGTTGCGGTACTAATGTATCCGGATTGGCAATCGGTAAATAAGTAACTTTTCCAGTCACAATTCTAATCTGCTGGCCGATCAAACTTGTATCTTGGAATTCACTTTGAGGTGGTGACCAATAATTATTTTGAACTTTGAGAGTATAGCTGCTGATGATATTAATCGAAAGATCGTTTAGAGAGTTATCATAAAATACGTTTTTGCCTGACCCCGGAATATTGACATCGCCCAGAAGCGGATTCGAGATATCGGTAGAACTGTTACCGACCTGAGTCCCATATCCAAGATTGTACCGAAACATGGATCGATTGATTTGAGGAGAAGCACCGTTTTGAATGGTTATCCCATTCAGACTATTAAACTCAAATAAATCGTCATTAAAAACAACCTGATTCGGCGTAATGCTGCTGCCTTGAATGGTCACACCGCTTTCACTGCTGAATCTAAATTCGCAACTATCGACAGTGAGCGTATCGACATCATTCACGAGTAAAATCTCATTGATACTTCCGTCATTAAGACCTCCGCCATACTGAAAACGGCACCATTTAAATTTTCCGATAGAACCTGAATTGAAATGGACACTCCCCCAATCCCCTTCCCACGGTCTGGAAAGGGTGCCATCTCGATTGCTATCCTTCTTGTCAGCCGAGTCATCCCGAATGGATGTAAAATGAATCCACTGTCCGGAACTTCCCAGGGCCTGCAGTATCCCCCCATCAATGATTAATTTGGCGGTAATGGATGTATTTTGAAATTTAACTGAAACGCCTGCTCCGATATTGAGTCGGCCTTGGGATCCAACTGCTAAAACTCCCTTTATAATATAGGGACTGCCGCTCAAACTCCAGACTGAATCTTTATTAATTGTCCCCCCCGTGAGAATGGTCTCAGCGGTAGCTGGACAAACAACCGTCAAAATAAGTATTAAGGAATGAATCGTTCTTTTCATTTCTGAGGAACCTGCTGATTTAACAACTTGATTTTTCACTTCGTAATCACGGGCGGAGCCTCCAAAGTGACTTCTTCAGGCTCATCTTTTTTACCGATTTGATCAAACAGCCCGAGCGCAAAAGCAGCCCCAACCCCTCCGCCGCCTAAGAGCAGGGTTGTAACAGTGATTAAGGTTCCCTTCCCGGATTTCTTCGGCTTAACAGAACCCTCTTCGGATCTTTTAGACTCTGCAATGGGCTGAACCGGGGCGACAACAACGTTTTCTGGAACTTCTTTTTTAGCTTCAATTCTCTCTTCGGCCTCTAACCCCGCCAGGAGTCTTGCAATATTTCGGATGGCTTTAATCAGATCATTGATGGGACAGTCACACTCAACAGATTTTGTCGTGGAAATTTGTCCGGTCGTCATATCAATGATTCGCACGCTAACGATATAGAGTGTTCCTAATTTTCCCACACTGCCGGCAACCATCTTATCCACCCCGAGCAACTGTCCCATTTCAACGATGCAGGCCTGTTCGCTGCATGCCCCGCTTTGCTGAAATCCTTGTTCCTTTAAGATTTCATCCATTTGTCCCCGCTCTAACACTATAAATTTTCCTGTATTAAATAATTCAACCCGCATGCGGTCCGACAAAGCGGTAACGGCCATCTCATCCATTCCCTTAGCTTCTAGATCCTTCACGGCAATCTGGGCCCTTCTTTCGGATTCAGGATTTTGCTCAGCATAGACCAGAGTACTCACAATATTATGGGAAAATAGAATAATCGCGGTAAATAGACTGACCCCTCTTTTTTGAAACTTGGAAATTTTAATCATAGCCCTCTCCGGATTTAGAAGAATCACTAAATAATATTTTAAGGCTATATTCGCAAATAATATTTTCAATAATCAGTAAAGTTGGTCATTCGATTTAAAATTGATTTTAAAAAGGGCATTGACTTTTTCATCAAACACAATCTATAAATATTTGACTTAATAGAAATTAAGTAGTATTTTAATTGTTTAAGAATGTAAGATGAACTTACCACATTACTTTAAGTATTTCTAAAGTTTTTCTTATTTATGCCGATAAACATAAGTGAGGACAAAGGATATTCCAATTAAAATATCCATGCGCTCATACAACTTTTTGATTTAAAACAAGTTATGAAAATAGACCCATTAGGAAAACCAATTCGTGTAAATGACACTAAACGTGTCAGCTCTAAAAAAAAGACTGCCTCTGCAGGTCCCAAGGGTGCGGACAAAGTCGAACTCTCGGACAAAGCGCGCGGTCTCAGCACCTCCCAGGCCAATGTAGAAATTGTGCGGAATAAGGTTGATTCATCTCCGGATATCCGTATCGAAAAAGTGGCCGAAGTGCGGACAAAAATCAAAGACGGATTCTATCAGAGTGATGAATTTATTGATAAATTAGCCGATAAACTGATGCGTGATTTTGGCATCGGACAATAAATCACAGCCTCTTTTTCTCGCCGTTTCTCCAACTTTCTCTTCTTCCATAAATTTCACCTGCTCGGCGGATCCTGATTCTTTCTTTGCATAATTTCCGTTTCTTTTCCTGCATACTCTAATCAAAAAAAATTTCTGACTTGTTATTTAAAATGGAACTTTGTAATACAAAAAAGGAACAATTCTCATCGTTCGTAGTCGTGGAAATACCCTGTATTAAACTTGGAATCCAATTAGAAGATCCCCGATCATTTTTTAGGATTCGATTTTTACCCCTCGCCTTAACTAATATTTGCTTTTCTCCTCTAGACACATTATTTTCAATTCTGATTTATGCAAAAAGACCCTACTTCTATAATCTCTTTCCCCGCTTGATGGATGCCCGCTGTCGCAGCCTGACTCATGCTTGAAAACACCTTAAGAATCAATGAAATTTACAAGTCTATTCAGGGGGAATCTACCCATACTGGTCGGTTGTGTACCTTTATCCGTCTCACCGGTTGCAATCTGCGATGTACCTACTGTGATACTGCCTATGCTTTCCACGAAGGGCAGAACATGTCGATTGATGCCATTTTCACTGAAGTAAAACGATTGAATGTCCCTCTAATTGAATTAACCGGGGGTGAACCGCTCATCCAGAGAGATACGCCTCTCTTGGCAGGTCTCTTAATCAACTCAGGATATGAAGTGCTCATTGAAACCGGGGGAAGTCTTGATATTGGAGTCTTACCTCCCCAGGTCAAAAAAATTATGGACATCAAGGGTCCCCGCAGTAAGGAATCACACCGTTTTTTTCTCCCTAACCTTTCAAAATTATCCCGTCAGGATGAAATAAAATTTATTGTTCATGATCGGGAGGAGTATGAGTGGTCCAAAAATTTCATTCTATCCGAAAAATTACTTTCCCGCTGTACCGTTCTCCTGTCTCCGGTCGTGGCAATTTCTCATCCAGTAGAAACCCGCGAATCAGACCGTCCGCATAGTTTAAATCCGAAAGATTTGGCGGAATGGATCATTCAGGACAACCTGCCGGTCCGGATGCAATATCAGATGCATAAAATAATTTGGGATCCTGATAAACGGGGAGTTTGATATGGAAAAAGCCCTTGTGCTTCTCTCCGGGGGTCAGGATTCAGCCACTTGTTTATACTGGGCTATTCAAAAATTTGGTCATTCTTCTGTGGAGGCTTTGACCTTTTATTATGGACAAAGACATACCCGTGAATTGACTTGTGCACGCAGGCTTTCCCGTTGGTCCGGAATCAACCACCGTTTATTAAAAATCACTACCTTTTCGGAGTTGGGAGGCAATGCCTTAACTCAAAAAAATATCAAAGTCAATAAGACGGCCCCTCAACGTGGACTGCCGAACACCTTTGTTCCGGGTCGTAACATTATTCTTTTTTCCTTTGCCGCAGCCTATGCCTACTCTAAAAAGATCCGCCACTTGGTCGGGGGTATGGCTCAGACAGACTATTCCGGATACCCGGACTGCCGGGGAAAAACAATTCGGTCACTGGAAAAGACACTCAGGCTGGGCTTGGATTATCCGCTCTCGCTGCATACCCCCCTCATGTACAAAAGCAAAGCACAAACGATTAAAATGGCTCAAAAATTAGGCGCCTATCCGGCCTTGGCTTTAACGCATACCTGTTACAATAACCAGTTTCCGCCCTGTGGATATTGCCCTGCCTGCCGATTGCGCGCCAAGGGCTTTGCCGAAGCTAAAATCGTGGATCCCCTTCTCTTACAAAAGAGTTGACCATGTATCGGATCTGCAAGCAATTCGAAATTGAAAGCGGCCATTTTTTAGCTAAGCATCAGGAACGTTGCCGTTTTCCTCACGGCCATACACGCAAGATAGAAGTAACTTTGATTTCGGATAAACTAGATCAAAATGACATGGTCTGTGATTTCAAGGTGATAAAACTGGCCCTCGAAGGATACCTTGATCAGTGGGATCATGCTATGGTCATCAATACAATGGATAAACATTATCGCTACTTCAAAAAGCATTTTCCCAGGGTTATTGGAACGCCCGGCATCGATCCAACCACAGAAGTAATAGCACGGATGATCTTTTTATTTTTGAAAAAGGAAATGGGCATGAAAAAAATATACCCATCAGGGAAAGTAACGTATCGGTTTAGCCCAAATATTAAATTAGAAAAAATCCGCGTGTGGGAAACGGCCTCCAGTTGGGCTGAATTCTGGGAGGATTAAAATCCTCTCTATTGAGTTTTAAAGATGGCTCAAAAACTTATTTTGATTACAGGAGGTTATGGACACCTGGGACAAGCGCTGGCACAAGCGTTTCTGGGAAATGGAGATCGGGTGATTTTGACGGGAAGAAATGAAAAAAAACTGGCCCAGACCGGCCGGACACTAGGGTGCCCCGCCTACCCCATGGATGTAAAAGACTTTAAAAACGTTGCTGCTGTAGCCAAAGTAATTCAAAAAAAATATGGCTTTCTCGACGTCATGATAAACAATGCGGCTGTCTTTAAATCCGCGCCAGTGAGCGAAATGGATTCAGCTGATTTTCTAGAAATTATAATAACCAATATTTACGGCCCCTTTATTTGTGTACAAAAATTTTTGCCGCTATTACGAGAATCGGCTCAACCTCTCATTGTCAATATTGCCTCAACC
>Ga0247727_10014882_pt1 | contig 12848 bp, 15 predicted proteins | sample WisWelCaveWW1625_FD_202498 | JGI IMG/M metagenome (GOLD analysis project Ga0247727, IMG submission 202498) | Biofilm microbial communities from Wishing Well Cave, Virginia, United States - WW16-25 | ecosystem: Environmental > Aquatic > Deep subsurface > Groundwater > Cave microbial mat | place...
CTGGCGGACGAGCTTGTCCACCCGCCGGGTGGAGACGCCCGCCAGGTAGGCATCGGCGATCACCGAGACGAACGCCTGCTCGGCCCGCCGGCGTCGCTCGAGGAGCCAGTCGGGGAAGTACGAGCCCGAGCGCAGCTTCGGGATCGGCAGGTCGATCGTGCCGACGCGGGTGTCCCAGCGCCGCTCGCGGTAGCCATTACGGATGTTGACCCGCTCGGGCGAGCGCTCGCCGTAGTCGGCACCGCAGAGCGCGTCCGCTTCGGCGCCCATCAGCGCCTCGGCGAACTCGCGCACCATCGCCCGCAGCAGATCCGGACTTGCCTCCTCCAGCTGCTTGCGCAGCCAGCTCTGAATGTCCATCGTCACCTCGACCACCGTGTTCCTCCTCGCTTTGTCTTTGACAGGACTCCGCGAGGATGACGCGGTGGTCAGCTACGTCGGGCGCTTCGCGCCCGTCGTCGCCGTCTCACTCGCCTCACTGAGGGGCGGCGAGCCGGCGACGAAGCTCACCTCATCGCGCTCGAACACCACGAACGGGGACGCTACTCTGCCTCCCGTCGGCGGGCCTCCGGGCTCCTCTACGGAGCCAGGGTCAGAGGAGTGGCTGGAGAGCCATGGCATTGATCCCGATGTCTGGGCGGCTCGCGGTGTGTACCCCTACGAGCAGGGCAATCCCGATCCAGTGATCGAAGCTTACGAGCCTTGGCTCCGCCGTCGCGGCTTCGGGAAAGGTGAGCGCCGTCGGCGCGACGAGATCATGGGCCCCAGACGGTTCGGGACATCGTGAGCCAGTCGAGCGGTCTTGTCCTGCCGAAGCACCCGCCGCAGGTCGAGAGGCCGGACGGGGAGCAGTGGGCGGCGATTCCGCCGCAGCTCCGCCCAGACGACGAGTGCGACGTCGTTCTCGATCCGCGGGAGACTTGGCACTACCACGGCGAGTGGGGCCGCGGCGAGTGGCCGGTGTTTCCGCCCGAAGCAGGCACAGCCGCGGGCAAGATGCTGCCCGCGAAGCTCGTGCTCACAGGCAGGCCCGCCGAGTTGCACATTGGCAGGGGCGCTGGTGACTACGACCCCCTGAACGGGTTCGGCGCGCACGGAGGCGTCAACGTGGAACGCGTGCACCGCCACATGCCCGAGTCGGCCAAGTATCTCCTGCTCGGCAGGGGCAAGAGGATCGACCTGCACCCGATGGCCGCCGCACTGCTTCCCGGAGCGGACGTCGTGTACTTCGTCCTGGAGGGCGCGCTCAAGAACGACGCTGTGCTCGACCGCCCGATCCGCCAGCTGTCGCGAGGAAACCGGCAGAAGATCGGGATCGTTCAGGCGTTCATGCATCGACCGGACGTAGTCGTCCTCGACGAGCCGTCCGCCGGGCTCGACCCTCTGCTCCAGGGTGAGATGCGAATCCTCCTCACGGAGACCGCAACGAGCGGCGCCGCCGTGTTTCTCTCGTCCCACTCGCTCGGCGAGGTGCAGCACGTCGCAGATCGCGTGGAGATCATCCGATCGGGACGGCTCGTCGACGTGGGCGAGGTCGAGAGCCTGCGCGAGCGGTCACTCCGACACGTGACGATCACCTTCGCCGACGCCATCCCAGCCTCGGCCTTCTCCGGCCTCGCCGGCGTGCGCGTCACCGGCTCGGAGGGCACCGTCGTCCGGCTCTCGGCCCCGGAGGCGGCGATGGACGCGCTCGTGAAGACGGCCGCACGGCACCAGATCGTGGACTTCGTGGCGCAGCCGGCCGACCTCGAGGAGATCTTCCTCGAGCTGTACCGGGAAGCCGATGACGGCGGCTGAGCTTCTCCGCCGCGGCCTCTCCGACCATCGGCGAGCGCTCGCGGGGTGGTGCGTCGGCATCGCCGCGTACGTTGCTCTCGTCGCCTCGATCTTCCCGTCGGTCGAGAGCTCGCCCGAGTTCGACAAGCTGATCGAGAGCTACCCCGACGTCTTGAAGAACCGTTTCGGCATCGGCGAGGGCGGCAGCATCACGACTGGCGCGGGGTACCTCGACATCGAGCTCTTCAGCTTCATGCTGCCGCTGCTCGTACTCGTCCTCGCGATCGGCTCCGGCGCACGCGCGGTCGCGGGAGAGGAGGACGCGGGAAGGCTGGAGCTCGTTCTTGCATACCCCGTACGCCGCCGAGATGCCGTGCTGGCAAAAGGGGCCGCCGTCGCCGTCGAGGTCGCCGCGGCGTGCTCGGCGGCGGAGCTGATCATCCTCGCTTTCGACCCTCTCGTCGGGCTCGATCTCTCGGCCGGTCGGCTCGCCGAAGGCCTCGCGTACCTCGCCGCCCTCGGCCTGTTCTACGGCTGGGCTGCGCTCGCCGTCGGCGCCGCCGTCCCGAGCCGCGCGCTTGCGATCGGGGTTCCAGCGGGAGCGGCGGCGGCAGCCTATCTCGTCAACGGGCGGCACGACGTCGCCGGCTGGCTCGACCCGTTCCGCTTTCTCTCGCCGTTCTGGCTCGCAGGCTCGTCGCCCCTGCAGGGTGGCGTCGACGCCGTCGGCGTGGTCGTAATCGGCGTCGTCGGCGTCGCCGTTCTCGTCGCAGGCTCGCGCCTCATCGAGCGTCGAGACCTCGAGACTCCCTGAGTCAAGCGAGTGGTTCTACCGCCGCGACAGCCGCGACGGCGTCTCGAACGACGAAGGCGACGTCGTACCGGCCGCCCGCACGAGACTCCGCGAACTCGACGTCTTCGCCGAGGTCAATCGGGTTTCGGTAGTCGAGGCGAGCCCGAACGGGAGCGCGCAAGTCGGGCGCGCGGTCTCGGAGCCGATGCTCGACCGCGCTCCAGTACGCAGCGTTATTCACATGCCCGAGGACGTCGACGTCGGTCACGCGCAACGGCCAGGCGGTCCGGGGAGCGTCCTCCGGCGGAGTGCGCAGCAGCAGTCGAGGCGACGCGATCCGTCCTCCTGCGGCCTCGGCGTACGCGTCGAAGCCCTCGCCGATTCGAGCAGGCCGCGCGTCGGGGCCGAGATGGACCCAGACGCTGTCGACCTCTATCCGACCGCCTCGATCTCCCTCGAGCGACCACCGTCGCCCGGCCGCGAGCGCGGAGAATCCGCTGCCCCAGGTTGAGATCTCGAGCTGCGAGTCGTCGAGGCAGGGCGCGACAACGTCGATCCGAACGGAGCGGATGACCCACAGATGCTCGGGTGCGCCCCAACCGGTCTCCTCCACGTCGTCTGTGGCGGCGTCCTGGAGATAACGCGCCACCGCGTCGAGCCGTAGTCGACCGGTCGCATCCATGTCCGAGAGGCGAATGCGGGCGGCGGTGCGAAAGATCCTCCCCGAGCTGGGCAGCGGGACGAGCGGGTCCACGACGGCGCACCTTACGCCAGGAAGTCCTCGAGATCGGCAGGATTAGAGTTCTCCGCCGTGACGTCAACGCTGGGTCTCTTCGATCCCACCGCTCCGGAGTTCCTCGCGGATCCGTACGCGACGTTGAACCGGCTCCGCGAAGAGGCTCCAGTCTTCCGCGACGAGACACTCGATCGTTGGTTCGTCTCGCGACACGCCGACGTGCGCGCGTGCCTGCGCGATCGGCGTCTCGGCCGCAACTTCAGGCATGTCGGCGCGGAGGAAGAGTTTCATGCCGAGCCGCTCGATCCACGCTGGGCAGCCTTCTGGGAGGTCGAACGCTGGAGCCTGCTCTTCCTCGAGCCGCCCGACCACCCGCGCATCCGCAAGCTCGTCGCAGCCGCATTCACGCCCCGCCGCGTCGAGGCGATGCGAGAGCCGGCCGCGCAGCTCGCGAACGAGCTGCTCGAGCCGTTCCTCGAGTCGCGCCGTATGGACCTCCTCTACGACTTCGCGCAGCCGTACTCGATCGCTCTCATCTGCCGCTGGCTCGGTGTCCCCCTCGACCGGCACCGCGACCTACTCGACTGGTCGCACGCACACGTGAAGATGTACGAGTTCGACACGACCGAGGAGCAGGCGATCGCGGCGAACGCAGCTGCCGCCGAGTTCCGCGACTACGCCCTCGAGCTGATCGGAGAACGGCGCCGGCGACCGCAGGACGACCTCGTCAGCGCCCTCGCCCAGGCTCGAGTCGACGGGGCACGTCTGAGCGACGCGGAGATCGTCTCGACCGTGATCGTGCTCCTGAACGCCGGTCACGAGGCGACCGTGAACACGCTCGGGAACGGAATCCGCGCGCTCATGCATCACCGTCAGCAGTGGGAGCGGCTCGTCGACGGCTCCGTCCCTGCGGCGACTGCGATCGAGGAGCTGATCCGCTACGACCCGCCGCTCCAACTCTTCGAACGCTGGGTGCTCGAGCACGGGTTCGAGGTTGCAGGTGTCCCGATCCCTCGCGGCGAGAGAATCGCGATGCTGTTCGGCGCAGCCAATCGCGATCCGCGCGCGTTCGACTCTCCTGACATCTTCGATGTCGGGCGGCCGAACGCCGAGGAGCACATCGGGTTCGGCGGCGGGATCCACGTGTGCATCGAAGCGCCGCTCGCACGAATCGAGCTCGAGGCGAGCCTGCGCACGCTCGTCGAGCGCTGCCCGAGCCTCGAGCTCGCGGAGGAGCCGAGGCGGAACCCGGCCTTCGTCATCTGGGGACTCGAGCGGGTCGAGGTCGCGCTCGGTTGAGCGCGTCAGCCGCCAGGCGAACGCCTGGTGCCAGGCCTCCCGAGTGGCAGCTGACTCGGTGTCGCCGCCAATACCTCGGCTGGCATGCCGGCAACTGCCACACGCGACGCCGCCGGACGAGCGACCTGCCTCGCTCCCACGTAGCGTGTGTGCCCGAGCGGCTGGAGTACGAGGACGGCAGCAGTCGCATAGACAGTCGCGGCCGCCAACGGCGGCCAGTAGTCCACGTCGACGGCCGACTCCATGTGCGCCACCGAGCCGACGACGACCGCCGCCAGCGTCGCCAGGGGCCACGCGACGATCAGCGTCTTCACGATCCGTAGGCGACGCGAGGTCGAGCCGTTGGGACCACCCGTCGGGCTCCAGGCCAGCGGCCGGCGTGCCAGCAGATCGCGGAACGCAAACAGGTGCGCCCACGCGTACACGATCTTGGTCCGCATGGCGTCGAACCCGTACCTCGTTCGGTGCCAGCGCGGGAGAAAGACGAACGCTTGGAGCAGCGCGGGCACGAGTAGCAGGTAGTTCCACCAAAGAACCTTCTCCGGAAACAGGCAGACCAGCACCGCGGTCGGGAGCGGCGCAAAGATCACGGCGAGCGCGGTGTAGAGGAAATACGTCATCCCGGACAGGAAGGTGAGACGGGCGCGGAGCCCGATCGACTCCGTCCAGAACTTCGTCGAGAACAGCAGCGACATCGAGCCGCTGCACCAGCGGTGCTGCTGGTTGAAGAAGGTCTGCAGCGTGTTCGGGCAAAGCCCTGTCGCGAGGATCACGGGCACGTACTTCGTTCGGTAGCCCTTGCACATGAGGTCGAAGCCGGTATGGACGTCCTCCGAGTTCTCGACCAGCGCTCCGCCGTCCGTCTCCTCGAGCGCGCTGCGACGGTAGACGGCGTTAGTCCCTACGCAGATCGGGCTCCGGCGCACGTCACGGGCCGGCAGCACCCAGCGGTAGAAGAACTCCTGCACCGATCCTGCGCCGTTCTCGAGCCAGTTCTTGTCCTCGTGGGACTCGAAGTACTGCGGGCTCTGCACGATGCCGACGGTCGGATCGGACAGCGCGTACGGGAGGAGCTCGCCGAGAAAGTTCGGCCGGGGGCAGAAGTCGGCATCGAATATCGCGATGAAGTCGCCGTCGGAGCGTATGTACGCGTGGCGGAGGTTCCCCGCCTTCTTGAACCTCCCCTTGTCTGGTCTCGACAAGTACTCGAAGCCGTACCCGGCGGCGAGCGCCTCGACCTCGGGGCGGCCGGCATCGTCCAGGCAGTAGACGCGCAGCCGGCCCGCATGCTCGAGCGCGGCGACGTGCGCGAAGGCGTTGTCGAGCACCTCGAGCTCCTCCCCGCAGTTCGGCAGGAACACGTCGACAGAGGGCTGCGGTGCGCCGCGCCAAGCTACGACTAGGCGATCGTGGGCTGCCAGATCGAACCGCTGCCGGGTGGTGTTGGCGAGGTAGCTGAGCCCGAAGTACCCGATCCCGAGCACCACCCACGCCATGAAGGGGAAGAGCCAGACGCTGTTCAGTGCGAACAGGAACAGCGCGAGCGTCAACCCCGTCCAGCCGAGGAGCTGGGTAACGACAAGCCACCCGTTGCAAGGCTCGACGTACAGCTCGCGCTCGTGCGCGGTCGGAGCCGTTGGCAGCTGAACGAGACGGGATCGAGAGGCCCAACGCATTGTCTCCTTATCGGCATCGACTAGACATTTGATGAGTAGTCAGATCCCAAGCGGACGCGACCCGCAACTCCTGCACCAGAGGCGTGGCCCGACGACCTCCCCGTGTCGCCTACGATGCGTCGTCGTGAAGCTGCCTGCCGGCGTTTCCCTGCTCGCCCTGACTCCGCATGCGGACGAGCGCGGCGTCTTCACCGAGCTCTACCGAGCCTCCTGGGAGCCCGGCATCGCACCTGTGCAGTGGAACGCGGTTCGCTCGGAGGCGAACGTCCTGCGGGGCGTTCACGTCCATCGTCGGCATATCGATTACCTGACGCTGGTGGCAGGGGCGGCCACGATCGGGCTCCACGACTTGCGACCGGGCTCGCCGACGGAAGGCATGGGCGCTGCGATCGAGCTCACGCCGGGAACGCCGCAAGCGCTCGTGATCCCCGTCGGTGTGGCTCATGGGTTCTACTTCCACGAGACGTCCGTGCATGTCTACGCGGTAAGCCACGAGTTCGATCCGGCGGACGACCTCGGATGCCGCTGGGACGACCCGGACCTGCATATCCCGTGGCCTTGCACCGAACCGGTGATCTCGCAACGCGATCGTGAGCTCGACTCGCTCAGCGAGCTTCACGACGTTTGGCGCGGAGTGCCCGCACTGGCGTGAGCTCCGCGAACGCGCGCCGAGCCCGCCACCAGCGTGTTCGGCGAACTCGATCCAGCTCGTCCTCCAAGCGCACAGCCGTCAGCTTCAGGCGTTCGGCAGCGCGACGAGCCGCGAGAACGGCCAGAGCGTCGAGCTGAGCCGGGAAAGCCGGGTCGCCCAGCCGCTGCTCCCATTCCTCGAGCTCCGCCACGCGCTCGACGACCGACATGTGCGTTCGCAACGGGCTCGGAAAGACCAGCGTCGTCAACAGATCGCAGGTCGCACCTTTGAAACCCGGAACGGTGAGGAACTGCTGCCACATGTGGATGTCACTCGGCATGTCGGGCGGCGCCGGCCGCCAACCGTACGGAAGGCGCTCGTAGGCTTCTCGCGTATGCGCAGCGCCGGCGAGCCCGCCTCCGCCCCGTCCGGCAGCGAGCATCTCGACGAACTCCGGTCGTGCGAGATCGAACGCGTTGTAGCGGAGGCTGCCGTCCGGCCACACGTTCACCGGGTGCGCGGTCACCAGGTCGACACACTGCAGAAGCTCTCGCACCTGAGCGACATGCCCGGGAAGCAGCAGGTCGTCGTCGCTCAAGTAGCAGACGATCGGCGACGCGGACTCCTGGAGCGCAGCGTGCCGCGACCGTTCGCCGTTGCGCTCGCCCTTGGGGAAGTCGAAGAACCGCACGCGCGAGTCCTTGAGGAACGGAGCGAGCGCCTCGCGCGTGTTGTTCTCGACCCCGTCGCCTACAACGAACACGTCGATCTCCACGCCCTCCTGATTGAGCGCGCTGCGCAGTGAGAACGGGAGGAGGGCCGCATGACGGAAAGTCGGGATGAGGATCGTCGCGTCGGTCATGCGGCGAGCGCTCTCAGCGCGGAGATCGTCTCGACGATCTCCGCGCCTTCGGCTGCGGAGGACTTCGGAGGTGGTCCGCCGTTCAGGAAGCCGACGAACGCCCGCAGCTCGGCGAGCAACGGCAGCTCGCCAGGAGCTTCGATGCGCTCCTTGCGCCCATCGTGCAAGTGAACGAGCAGGTGCTCGTCCCAGCCGCTTCCGAGAACCACGACACCCTCGTCGCAGTGAAGCTCGATGCGGCGTTCCGTCGCCGGCGCGCGCTCAGAGACCTCCAACGCGTGCCAGCCGCGTTCGGCCCCCAGCAGAGCGTGGATCGTCACCAGCCGCTCATCGGCCCACTGTCCGGCGGCGGCCCGCGCGCGCGGCACCTCGCCGAGCACCTCGAGCGCGATCGCAAGGTCGTGGGGCGCCAGCACCCAGATGGCGTCTTCCACATGTCGATTGTCCGGCTGGACGCGAACCGTCCGCAGACCGTGAACGGCGCCAAACCTCCCGGTCGTCGCGATATCGGCGATCGCGGTGATGCCCGCGTGGTAGCGCCACTTGTCCATCACGAAGAGTCGATCCGGCGCGAGCACGGCTAGCCGCCGCGCGTCGTCGACGTCGTCGCAGAGCGGCTTCTCCGTGAACACCGGAACACCGGCGGCCAGGGCATCTTCGATCACGACAGCGTGCGTCGCGATTGGGGTCGACGTCACGATCCCCCCGACCGGACCGAGCTCGCCGATCTCCGGCACGACTGCTGCGGCGCCACCTTCTCGCGCCCGGCCGATGCTCGCATCCGAGCGCGCGACGACGCGAACCTCGCAGCCGAGCGCCCGCAGGTCGCGCAGGATGTTCGCGCCCCAGTGTCCACACCCGACCAAGCCGACGACCACGGGCGCGGATCATAGAGCCGGTACGCTGGGCCGATGGGCGCTCTCGACGACCTCGCCGGCATTCGCCCGCTGCAGGTCTGGGACGGCGTGCTGGCACGCTCCGTCGACGGCGAGCACCTAAATCTCGCCGTGATCGAGCTCGATCCCAACAGCGTCGTCCCGGAGCACAGCCACGAGAACGAGCAATTCGGCATGGTGATCACCGGATCGGTCCGCTTCCGCGTAGGCACATGGTGCGCGAGCTCAGCCCCGGCGGAACGTGGAGGATTCCGGCGAATACCCCGCACGAGGTGCACACGGGTCCCGAAGGAGCCGTCGTGATCGATGTCTTCGCTCCGGCGCGGGCGGACTGGGAAGCCCTCGAGCGCAGGGACGTACAGACACCGCGCTGGCCGTAGTGATTCGCAGTGCCGTCACTGCTCGAGCGGCGATGATGCGCACATGACCGACCACCTCGACGAGTTTGACCGGTCACGTCTCCATTACGCCGCGCTCGAGAACGATGTGGGCTCAGCCCACGCAAGGATCGCGGTGGGCGACGATCCGAGCCTTGGCGACAAGCACGGCCACACACCGCTGCACTTCGCCGCACAGGAAGGGTCGCTGGACGTCGCACGCCTGTTGCTGGCGAGCGGCGCCGACGTCGATCCCCTCAACGAGCACGGCAACACACCCTTGATGGCGGCCGTCTTCAACTCCCGCGGCCGGGGCGACCTGATCGAGCTGCTGCGCGCCAATGGCGCCGATCCGCTCCAACCCAACTCGAGCGGCCAGACGCCGGTTGGGCTGGCACGACTGATCGGGAACTTCGACGTGGCCCAGTTCTTCGCGGACGTCCCGGATCAGTAGCGCGAGCGCCCTCACAGGTCGTGGAGACGCTCTCAAACTTCGGGATCGCGACGGGTGCATTCACCGCCGGGCGCGATGATTGGAGTGCGTCGGTCGCGAAGGCCGCTGCCGTCGGGTACCACCACTTGGAGCTGACCGCAATCACGCTGGAGCGACTCGACCAGCTTCTCCCTTACCTTGCGGAGCACTCTGCGGCGCTGGACCCGTTCGAGCGAGTTTCGATCCACGCTCCTGCCACGGAAGCGCGTGGATCAACCGCGGCGGTCATTGCTGTACTGGCGCACCTCGATCGGTTCGACATCGTGCTGCACCCTGACGTCTACGTAGACGAGCAGTCGGTTCGGCTGCTCGGAGGCCGCGCGGTCTTCGAGAACATGGACTGTCAGAAGGACTTCGGACGCACCAGCGCCGACCTGGAAAGCGTGTTCAGCGCGTTCCCGGCCGCTGCGTTCTGTCTGGACGTCGCCCACGTCTGGACGAACGACCCGTCTCTCGGCCTCGCGCACGAGCTCCTGGACAGCCTCGACGACCGGCTGCGACAGGTCCACGTGTCGGGAATCGAGGACGACGGCACGCACCGGGCCATGACGACAGACGACCTCAAGCTCTACGAGCCGGTCCTCGCTCGTTGCGGGCACGTGCCCTGGCTGCTCGAGACCGAGCTCGTCGGCTAGGTCGAAGCCGGGTCTACGGTTACGACAGCGCGCGCTCGAGGGCGGGCCTGTCGGTCGGCCCGCCGTGCGTGGCGAGCACATGCTCGACCGGAAACTCGAGCAACGGGCGCAAGCCCTCGGCGATCTCCTCGCGCGTCACGCCAGGGCGGAGCCACCTCTCGTTGATCTCGAGGCCCCGGCCGAAGTCGACGAGCGTGTCACCGGAGATCACCGCGCGCTGGCTCTCGACCCAGAGCACCGTGTCGTTCGCCTTGTGCCCGGGGAACACGTCGGCGCCGAACGGCAGCCGGTCACCTGCCGAGTACGGGCGTGCCTCGCCTCTCGTCTCGCGGAGCAGCCAGACGACGTCGGGAGCGCCGTCGCCGGCCTGCTCGGCCGTGATGCCGTACGTGTCCATGAGGTACTGGGCGCTGTCGGGCAGCGGCGTGAACACAGGCACGCCGAGCCGCTGCACGAGGAGCTCGGCGTCCCGCTCGTGCCATGGGCAGGTGAGCACGATGGCCGTCTCGCGCTCGGCCGCGAGCGCCTCGATCTCGCTCGGCACGCCCAGCGGGTCGAACAGCACAAGGCGCTCGTCGTCGGCGATCGCGTAAGACGAGACGTTCGGTTCCCACGGCTCGCCCGGCTCCCACTGCGGGTGGGGTGCCTGCCAGTGCCACAGGCCCGGACGCAGCTCGCGCACGGGGCGATGCTACTGAAACGCTGCGCCCTACCAACAGCACGGCGGTCGACGCCTGTGCCGGGTGCCGATGGCGTGACGTTCAAGCGACGGCAGCTACCTGCGCGAGTGTTCAAGGACGTCCCTTGAAACGAACTCGTCATCGCGTAAAGTCGCGGCGATGAGCCGACTGCTCGTACGTCCCTATCGTGGGTGAGTCCCTGAGAACGACGACGACCTCGGATGGCCGCATCCTTGCCTTCGCCGTCTGGGGTGATCCCGAGGGCTTCCCCGTCATGTCCCTGCACGGGACGCCGGGATCCAGGCTCAGTCGATGGCCGAACGAGGATCTCTACAGAGGGCTCGGCGTCAGTGTCGTGACTCACGATAGGGCCGGATATGGTCGCTCGACGCGCCGGCGAGGACGGACGGTCGGGGATGAGGCCGAGGATGTGCTGCTGCTCGCCGACACGCTCGGCTTCGAGCACTTCGGTGTCACCGGCGGGTCGGGCGGCGGCCCACATGCACTGGCGTGTGCTGCGCTCCTCGCGGACCGGGTCACTCGAGGGACATGCGCAGTCGGGATCGCGCCTCTCGGATCTCCCGGCCTCGAGCGCGATGAATGGCTAGCCGGCATGGATCCAGAGAACATCAAGGAATTCGGCTGGGCGGAGGCAGGCGAGGACGTGCTTACGATCGAGCTGGAGCGCGAGAATGCGGCCTTGATGAAACGAGTAGGCGAGGACCCATCCACGGTCCTAAGCCACTTCGACCTCAGCGAGTCAGACAAGACGCAGCTAGCGCGTCCCGAAGTCCGTCGGATCATTCGCGAAGTGGGGTATGCACTTGGTGTCCCTAGTGGCTGTGTGGGCTGATCGGGCCACCGCGGATCTGGGTGTAGGGCTCGGGGTCGTGGGCGATGGCGTTCTCGAGCAGGCGGTGGAAGAGCAGGCCGACGTGGCCGGAGCGGCGTCGGTTGAAGCGGAACGCGAACTCGGCGAGGTAGGCGTCGAGCTGGTTCGCCCGGACGGCACCTTGATGTGTGCCCAGCAGCCAGCGTTTCAAGAGCGAGGCGACGCGGTGGACGGCCGGCATCGCGATGTGGGCGTCGTCGGCGGTCTGGGCGATCGGGGTCGCCCAGTGTTGATAGCCGTGCTCGGCGAGGATCGGGTAGATGCTGAGGCCGTCGGTGTGGATCGTGGCGCCCGGCGCGATCACGCGCCTGGCGAAGTCGAGCGCGATCGGGCCGCTCAGGTCAGGAACGCGCTCGAGGCGGACGCGACGCGGCTTGTAGGTGTCAGACAGTTCGACCGCGATCAGCACGATCGTCTTGACGGCACCGCGACCGCGCTTGCCGCCACGCGTTGGCGTGCCGAGATACGTCTCGTCCAGCTCGATCAGGTCGTGCAGCAGCTCCCGATCGGGCCGAATCATTGCCCGCCGCAGCTTGTGCAGAAGCGTCCAGGCGGTTCGATAGCTGCCGAGCCCGAGCGCGCGTTGCAGCCCGAGCGCGCTGACCCCACCCTTCTGGTTGGTCACGTACCAGGCCGCCGCGAACCACGTCTCCAGATCGATCTTCGAGCGATCGAAGACCGAGCCGGCCAGCAGCCGCTGCTCCCGACGGCATGCAGTGCAGCGCAGGGCGCGATCGCCCATCCGCCAGAACGCTCGACCACCACAGGCCGCGCAGACTGGGCCCTCAGGCCAGCGCAGCCGCTCCAGGTAGGCAGCACAGGCCGCCTCATCCGGGAACCAGCGACGCACCTCCGCCCAATCCCGCGGATAATCACGACCAGCGACAAGACGTACCCCGACCACTGACGGCACGCTACGGAACCCCCTCGGGGACTGTCAAATGCATACCCCATTTCGCGAATCGACTCCCGAGCAGGCGGTGAACGGCGTGTGGGGCTGGGTGGATGATGACCTCGCATTCCTTCGGCCCTGGGGCTTCGACGTTCGAGACATCTCGGTACCCATCCTCATCGAGTACGGCGAGACGGATGTTCTCGTGCC
>Ga0247727_10014883_pt1 | contig 12848 bp, 12 predicted proteins | sample WisWelCaveWW1625_FD_202498 | JGI IMG/M metagenome (GOLD analysis project Ga0247727, IMG submission 202498) | Biofilm microbial communities from Wishing Well Cave, Virginia, United States - WW16-25 | ecosystem: Environmental > Aquatic > Deep subsurface > Groundwater > Cave microbial mat | place...
CCATGACCAGCCTCCTTGCATGGGTTGTGATGGAGGCCATCATGAGCACCAACTTCTTTACGCGCAAGACATTCCGCCCCAGCATGCAAAAAGCTGTTGCGCGTCGGGCCTGTGTGGACTCGCGAGAACTGCGGGCTACGTCGTTCGATTTCGCCAGCGCCACAACGCCGTACCCAGGTGGTACTCGACGCCCAGAATGATTTCCTTCGAGCGGCAGGCGTCGCAGTGCCAGCCGGAAGTCGGTGTCGTGTTCCAACTCTTGCAGTCGTTGCAAAAATACGCCACGAGCGTGGTAGTGGCGCACGTGCATTTGCGCGGATGAAACCGCCCGGCGGAGGCGATCTTCTTGCACCGCCGGCAGTACCAGCGGAAGACCGGCATGCGCACCCAGAAGACAATGAGGCCGAGCACGACCGCGGCCGAGCCGGCAATCAGGATCGACCAAGTCTGCGAATTCATTTGAGGTTCCTCCACGTTGAATCGAACGATCGGCCGCGCCGGTTATTTGTTCTCGCGTGCGTCGCGGTGTGTCTTGCCATTGCCCGCAGGCAGTGCTTGAAGCGAGATGAGCTGGAATTCCACTTCCACGACCTCGCCGGCCTGCGGGTGGTTGCCATCGATGATCACCGTGTCCGGCTTGAGTTCCAAAACTCGCACTCGCCGCTTGCGGCCTGTCCGCACGCCGGTCGCCGTGAGCCAGCGGCCCACGCACAAGTTCACCGTTCTGCGAAACCGCGCGCGAGAGACCTCTTTGATCAGGTCGCGGCGCACCAGGCCGTAAGCATCCTTGGGCTGGAGGGTCATGCGCTTCTGCTCGCCCTCGGTCATGCCCACGACGCCCATGCTGATCCCGGGCATCACCTCCTTGCTGCCCACCGTAAACTCGAGCACCTGCCGGCCGTGTGTCGCTTCGGCCGCGCCGCCGTGCGGCTTCAGTCCGAGATACTGCACGCGCACATGATCGCCGAGTTGGGCTCTGCTCATGAGAAAAACCCTTTCTTGAAGGAGTGGATGAAAAAACCTGCGTGGCGCGCCAGGCGGAAACTCGTTGGCGTCGGTCAACTCGGATCTGTGGAGGAGGGCTGGTGAGGAGCCGGCTGCTCAGGAGTCAGCCTGCAAAGAAGGGAGATGAAGGCGTCAGTAGTTTCTGCAGTCGTTGATTGTCCTAAGAGAGTCGGGGGCCGCAGCACACTCAAGTATTATCGTGCATTTGCGGGCTGAAGTCAAAGGCAACACACGCGTCCATGTCCACGACGCGGATCTGATCGAGCCGGGGCGCGACTGCGCGTTCCACGTTCCTCCTGGCAAAATCACCGTCCGAAAGATTAATCGCGGCAACTTGACTTCCTCACGCACGTGGGGGTGAAACGTAGCGAAGGACAAGATCGCGGCTTCGGCACCGGTCTGACGCAGGCTACTTCCCGCTCTCCAGCGACCGCACGACGCGGAAGCCGACGGTGCGGGAGCGAAGGAGTTTTTTGCAGCGGCAGCGCGCAGCGGCTGTGGCGTCGTCGAGGCCCCATTCGTAGGAGCCGCCGCGCAGAACATAAAACTCGCCGCTCGCTTGCTGCGCTTTCTTCGCGATCGCGACCGGATCGGTCACGGCCTTGGCGGAATAGGGCAGCCAGTTGTCCTGACACCATTCGAATACGTTGCCGTGCATGTCGTACAGGCCCCAAGCATTTGGCTTTTTTCGGGCGACCGGATGAGTCGAGTCGCTGTTCAGTCGCAGCCACGCATACTCGTCCACGTTTTCATCGGTGACTTCGACTCCGCCTTCGCCCGGACCCATTTTCAAATTGCTGCCCGCGCGGCACGCGTACTCCCATTCCGCCTCGGTGGGCAGCCGATACTTCAGCACCTCCTTCTCGGAGAGTTTTTCGCAGAACTCGACCGCCTTCAGCCACGACACGGTGTCCACGGGCAACTCGCCCGGGCCGGCGTGCTGGCTCGGATTGTCGTCCATCACCGCCTCGTACTGGCCTTGAGTCACTTCGGTCACGGCGAGAAAGAAATCCTTGCTGATCGTCACGCGATGCACCGGCACTTGATCATCGAATCCCGCGTCGGCTCCCATGTCAAAGCTGCCCGCCGGAATCCTGACGAATTTCATTCCCAGGCTGTTTGTGACCGTTTCGAGGTCAGACGCTTTCACGGTCGGCGCTGCGGCCGGTTTGGCGCTGGCGCGCGGCTTCGTTTTAGATGCGGACTTTCCCGCCGATTTGCCGTCGGTCCAGGCGATGACTAGCACGGCATCCAGCAAAACCACCAGTGACGCGACGAGGAGGGGAGCACGCATGGAGGTCCCTTTCTTGGCAACGAACGCGAGAGGATTTCGATGAACGATTAGACCACGCGGCCGGTCGGTATTCAACAAGACCGCGAGGGGAAAAGCGACCGGTGTCGCGCAAATCAGGCGAAAGCTGTTTCACGCGCCGAGTTCGTCCAGCACGATCTTGTACTCGCGGCAGAATGCTTCGTCGAAGTCGTAGAGGTTGTCGAAGTCCGAGCGCTGGTCGTCGTCGGTCTTTTCCATTTCGCCCGACTCGATCAGGTTGAACACCATCGCGCCGACGTCGGACGTCGCGTGAATGCCCCACTCGTTCAGTACCGTCTTGGCCATGCGTCCGAAGCAGTCGAGCGCGTGTTGCCGCAGCCCTTCCAGCAATTCCGGGCCGGAGACGTGCCGGACTTTGCCGCCGCGTTTCTGAGCCAGCCGCTTTTTGGTGACGGCGAGCGACTCGAACAGGAATTCGTACGCCGCCGGTTTGTAACGCGGATCTTTGGCGACGATGGCCTGAAGCGGATTAAGTGCGTTGCTCATGAAACGGTCTGTCAGTTGGCGTGACTCTGCTGCTTGCCGCCGGTGAGCACGGTCATCACGTCATCAATCGGAACCGGCACGCGGCGACGGTCCTCGAACTCGACGAGCACGCGGCGGGCCAGCACTTCCTGCGCGAGCACGTAACCGGTGCCGCCCTTCGTGACCACGCGCGAGCCGACCGACGGCAGCTCGCGTTGATACTCCTCGTACGTGTCGTATTCGTAGCGCAGGCAGCATTTCAGCCGGCCGCAGCGACCGGAAATCTTGGTCGGGTCGAGCGTCGATTTTTGCAGCTTGGCCATCTTCATCGACACCGGCGGCATCTTGGCCAGGTGCGTGTTGCAACAGACTGGCTTGCCGCAGTCGCCGTAGTCGGCCAACAGCTTGGCCTCGTCGCGCACGCCGATCTGACGCATCTCGACGCGGGTCTGAAAATCCGACGCGAGCGATTTGACGAGGTCGCGAAAATCGACTCGCTTCTCGGAGAGGTAATAAAGCACGACGCGCTCGCCGCCGAATAGGTGCTCAATGTCCACCAGCACCATTTGCAGACGGCGCTCCTCGACCATGTGGCGGGCCGTGTCGAATTCCTCGCGCTCGCCCGCGCTGATTCGCTCCAACTCGCGTTCGTCGTCGGCGGCGAGTAACCGGAGCATCTGGCCGCCGTGCGAGTCGGTAAGAAACTCGCCGGTGCGTTCCCCGGCCGGGCAGAGAATCTCGCCGACCTCAAGGCCGCGATCGGTGCGAATCACCGCGCGACTGCCGCGCGACAGGCCGACTCCGTTGCCTGATTCAAAGTGGCCCAGCAAACGCATCGCGCCATACCTGACCACGTACTTCGTTCCCATTCGAGCAAGTCCCCGATTCCGCAAAAGAACTAGGCACACGAGTATAGCCGGGCGTGCGAAGCGGACAAAGGGGAGTGGCAATGTAGGTCAGAGGTCAGAGACTCCGTTGCCTTGACCATGTTCTCTCGGTTTCACTAGATTGGCCAGCGACATGCGAACTTCGAATCGCAGCACTACCCGGTGGTGTAATCGGTAACACTAGGGTTTTTGGTACCCTCATTCCTGGTTCGAGTCCAGGCCGGGTAACTTCTAAAGCGTGAACGATTCGCCGGGCTTGAGCACGACGGGCGTGGCGGACGTTTCGCGTTTGACGCGTTCGGACCACGCGACGGCATCTTGCGCGATCAGGTCCCACGTGTTGTAGTGGACCGGGATGACTGTCTTCGGCCGGATCAGCTTGACCGCACGCACGGCGTCGTCGGGGCCCATCGTGAAATTGTCGCCAATCGGCAGAATCGCCAGGTCGATGCCCTCGTCACCGATCAATTGCATGTCGAGGAACAGGCCGGTGTCGCAGGCGGCGTATATCTTGGCGTCTGCGAGATAGAGGATGAAGCCGCACGGGTTGCCGCCGTAGCTGCCGTCGGGCAACGCGGAGCCGTGGTGCGCGATCGTGAGCTTCACGCGGCCGAAGCCGTGCTGAAAGCCGCCGCCGTGCTGCTGACCGTGCGTCTTCACGCCCTGTTTGGCGAGATACTCGCTCAGTTCATAGTTGCAGATGACGGTCGCGCCAGTGCGTTTCGCGATCTCGGCCGTGTCACCGAGGTGGTCGCCGTGTCCATGCGAGAGCAAGATGTAATCGGCGGCGAGGTCCGCAGCCTTGCACGCCGCCGCCGGATTGCCAGTCAGGAACGGATCGACGAGCACTGTCTTACCGGCAGTGACGATCTTCAGCGCTGCGTGGCCAAGCCAAGTCACGTGAGTGGTCATGATGAAGCCCAGGAGTAAATTGGCGGATCAGAGTTTAATCGGGCCACGAACAACGCGAATCTGGTCTGCAGTGACGAGCGAGGACTCGTCGATATGAAACTGAATCCCATCGGACGCAAATTGAAGACATGCTATTACACAATCCCAGACCTTGTCGAAAATTGCATCTGTGGCACGCCGTAGATCGTCGCCTTCAAGTTCCACTTCAACAACGAGCCGCGACGTTCGGGGATCCCAGCGCTCGTCGGTTCGTCGAAGCCAAGGTCGTTGCGCGAATTCATTGCGCAGATCTGCAATTCCCTCGGAAACCTCAGCCTCGGTGAATCCCGAAACAGAGATTCGGGTCCGAACGCGACACATTCCCATTCATCCTAATTGGTCTCGGCAGCCTGATGCAGCTTTCCGGGGGTCAGCGGTCACTTCCCAGCAGATCGCTCCGGCCGCATTGAGCGCACGACCGAGCCGGCCTGCCACATTTCGGACTCGCGGATTTCTTTGAGTTCTTTTTCGAGCTGTTCGCGGTAGTCCGAGCGGCTGTTCGTTTCGAGCACGCGGCGGGTCTCGTCGCCGCGTTTCACGCTTTGATAGAGTTCCTCGAAGACCGGCCTCGAGCAGTCGCGAAATTTTTTGAACCAGTCGAGTGCCCCGCGCTGCGCGGTGGTCGAGCAGTTCGCGTACATCCAATCCATGCCGTTTTCGCCGATGAGCGGATAGAGGCTCTGCGTAGCCTCTTCGACGGTTTCGTTGAACGCCTCGGTGGGCGAGTGGCCGTTGGCGCGGAGCACTTCGTATTGGGCAAGCCAGAGGCCGTAGATCGCGCCCATGAGCACGCCGCGCTCGCCGGTCAAGTCGCTGACGACCTCTTTTTCGAACGTCGTCTCGAACATGTAGCCGGAGCCGATCGCGGTGCCGGTGGCGAGGCAACGTTCCGTGGCGCGGCCGGTGAAATCCTGATGGATCGCGTAGCTTGCATTGATGCCTTTGCCTTCGAGGAAGTGCCGTCGCACGGTGGTGCCGGACCCTTTCGGCGCGACGAGAATCACGTCCACGTGCGGCGGCGGCACAACGCCCGTTTGGTCGCGAAACACAATCGAGAATCCATGCGAGAAGTACAGCGCGTCGCCCGGCTTGAGGTGCGGCTTGATCGTCGGCCACTGCTCCTTTTGGCCTGCGTCGGACAGCAGATATTGAATGATCGTGCCGCGTGTGACGGCCTCCGGCAAATCAAACAGCGTGTCGCCCGGTTTCCAGCCGTCTTGCTGAGCGAGATCCCAACTCTTTCCGCCCGGCCGCAGGCCGACGATCACCTTGATGCCGTTGTCTCGCATGTTCAGCGACTGACTGCGGCCCTGCACGCCGTATCCGACGACCGCGACGGTTTCATTCTTGAGAATCTCGCGCACGCGCTCCATCGGGTAATCCGACCGCTCCACCACGGTCTCTGCAATGTTGCCAACCTGAACTTTTCTCATCGGGCGGGAATCTCCAAGCAGGAGTCATTCAATTGAGCGGACAGACCGCTTCGAGGAAGTTCACTTTAGGACCGCTTGCCGCGACGGTCAAGGCACGCGGAACGGCACACAAATTTGGGCAATCGCGCATCGAATGGCCCGCATCGCCTATTCAAGCCACAGCAACTCGGTGCCGTCCGAAAACGATTCGCGCTGTTTCACGGCGAAGATTTGTTCGATGTACTGCTGCGCCGGGCCGCCGCGCGCGACGGGGTGAACGACGACGGCGCGAATGCCCCAGCGCGAGAAGAACGCGGGTCCTTGCTGGCGATCGAATTCAAGACGGCGCTCGAACGCGGCGGGGCCGGCCGGGTCCAGCAGCGTGCCGATCACCGGCGTGGCGAGAATGCGTTGCCACATCCGCGACGGCAGACGAGCGACTTCGCCGGCCACGATCGGCCGGCGATGCACAGTTTGGGCCAGAAGCTGTCGCGAGTCGGAGTCGCCAAGAAAAACGGTGCCGTCACGCAGGCCGAACGGGAGTTCCAGCACCGCGAATTTGCCCGGTGCGTCGCGCAGCCGCTGATACACTTCGGGGACCGCGGCATCGTAAAGAGGAATCGGCACGGGGATAAACTCAAAAGCGATCGAGACGATCAAAGTCGATCGGAGCCAGCCACGGCGAATACTGTCCCAGCCGCCGGCCGCGAGCAGGCTCAATGCCAGCATCACAACCACGATGTGCCGGCCCGGCGCGCGGGCGTTTCGAAGGATCGGCAGGTGCGAGTACACCAGGCTCGGCAACGGCAGTCGCGTGTTGAGGCCGCAGATTTTCAGGTGACTGCCCATCGAGAGAATCAAGAACACGCAGAAGATCGTTATGAGCAGTCGCGTTGGAATTCGCGGCCGATCTGACCCGGTAAGGCCGCTTTCCAGTTCGCCCGCGCGATCGGCTGCCGCCCGCGTCGCCGCACGATGCCGCACGATGCCGCAGGCCGCCAACGCGAGAACCGACAGACCCAAGAACATGGTGGTCTCTTGCGGCAGATAGTTCGAGTCGGGATTCAGCCGGAGATGAACGCCGCGAAGTATCGAACCAAAAAACGGATGCATGAAACTTGGCACGAAGAAGCCGGCGAGGTCGGCGGAGTACCAATCGAATTCGGCGGCTTGAACGAGATCTGGCCGCGGACCGCTCGCGCCGATGAACGCCCAAATGATCGGACTGCCGACGAGCACGGCGACGACGAACGCCGGCACAAGCCGCTTCAGCAGACTCCACTGCCGATTCATCCAACATTGCACGCCGGCCGTGAGGGCAATCAGCTCCCAGCAGAACACGGTCGAATAGTGCGACGTGTAGATGACGACGCCCAGCACGAGACCCAACGGCACGCTACTCCGCCAAGTCCACTGCGCCGCCGCTAGCAATCGTAGAAGCAACCAAAGCGTGGCGGGCAGCCAACAGGTCGCCATCATCTCGAAGATGCCGGCATACAAATGAGACATCGGTCCCGGCGAGAACGCGAAGATCGCGCCCGCAAGAAACGCCGCGCGGCTGCTCAGGCCGAGATGCCGCGCCAGCACGAACGTAAAGCCACCCGCCGCGACCAGGTTCAGGAGAAGAATCACATTCTGCGTCGCGGGCAACGTGAACCAGGTTTGCAAGACGACGCCAAGCCCGCAGTGCAACGGGGCGAGCGCGTCGAATCGCAAATTCGCTCCGTACGGGTAAAACGTGTGCGTGCAATCGAACGGATTCTGACCCAGCTCGACGGCCGCGTGGCGAAACCACCAAAGGCGCCAGAGGTTCGTCGAGGATTCGCAGAAGAGCCGGCGGCCCGCCCACTCGTCGCTGCCCGGCACGTGCGTGCGAAAATGCTGTGCAAGCGGCCATGTGGCGATGACGCTCAGAACGATGTATCCGCCGACAACGGCCGCGCCGCGTCGCCACCGGCTCCAGTCGCGCGCATTCGATGCCATCAGCGATCGTCCTGGGTTCGTGTGTATTCGAGCCTGCGCCAATTTTGCCCGAAACAGACCAGCCGCGTGAATACCCAGCCGCGTCCGGCGACTATTATTTTGTGCTAGCAGCAAGTGACGGAGGATTCAAAATGGGACGTTTGGCTAGTCTGGGATTGGTTGTCGCGGTTGTTCTCCTGTCGCGCCCGGCTTCGGCTGGCCTGCAGGACGATCAGGCGCAAACGCAGCGAAAGAGTTCGCTGAGTGCGATCAAGGCCCTCGCGGACCACATTGTTCGCGAGCAGCCGGACTCGGATATGCCACCGGTTGCCGAACCGCGTCAACCCGCAAGACCGCGGGCAGCCAAGGACGAACCGAAGGCCGACGAGAAGGCCCGCCCGGCCGCGAAGCCCGCTCGCGAGCGACGCGAGGAAGAGGACGAATTGCCCGTGCGGCGGCCACGTGCCGAGCGGGTGGCGCCGGTCAGGCGGCCGGCAAACAATCAGCCCGCCGCGTGGAACCAACCGGTCGCCGGCCAGTTCGGTGGCAACCAGGCGCTCGGCCCAGCCGGCGGCGGCCCGCTTTGGAATCCATTCCCGCCGCCACCGGTCTACTACGGCGGCTACGGCTACAACCGTTACGGCTACCGCAGCAGCTACCCGCTCGGTTACGGTTACGGCTACGGTTACGGAAGTTACTACGGTGGTTACGGCGGCTACTTCGCGCCCCCGGTGGCATTTTCGATCAGCGGTCCGATCGACGTGAAATTCTCGGATCCACGCGGCAGCCAGCGTGAGGCGTTGCTCGAAGGTGCACGCCGCAGCGCAGCCAATCCGGGCGGGTTGTTCCCGAATCGTAGATAACCGGCCGGCGCAGCTCGATGCGGCCGCAATTCAGAAGTCCAGCGATTGCAGGATTCCGTCGGCTGCACACAATCGTGTCGAGCAGTAGCTTAGCCGCATCGCAGCGATCGAAAAGGGTCGGTTCTGCGAAAACGAAAGCGGTGTTCGGCGGGCGTTAGCCAAGGGTGCGGAGCGGTGCCGCGAGCTGACGCCCGCCTTTTAAGTTGGCAAGTACGTCAGGCTTTAGCCTGACACAACCCGACACAATCTCGGCATCCGCCATCAGCAGGCTAATACCTGACGCATGCCACGTCGCACGCCAAACGCGTCGGTAGTGGTACAGTTTGGCGAGCGGGGGCTGTGAAGCCCCTGATTCTTCGCCGACTATCAGGGGGCTGACGCCCCCCGCTCGCCGATCTGTACCACTACTAAACGCGTCGTCTCTTGCCGCACGGCTGGGGCCGAGTAAGATGATAGCCAGCGTTGCAAACGATTCGCCCGCTCAGCCCGCCTCTTGATGAACCTGTTGAAAGAGGAGCTTTCCATGTCACGCCGCCTCGCCGCCTTTTGTGTTTCGCTACTCGTGACGCCGCTTCTCGCCGGCCTCGTCGCCGATGAAAAAGTGACCCTCGTCATTCCCGACGTGCAGTGAAACACCTGCGCGGAGTCGCTGAGTAGTTCACTCAGCAAGGTCGATCCGTCGGTCAAGGTCGGCGGCATCAACGTGCCGACCAAGCAGGTCGATATCTCGTACGACCCGGCCAAGGTCACGCTGAGCCAACTTTTCCAAGCAGTGACGGCGGCGGAGCCGATCCACGGCAAGCGGTATCAGGCCGCGCTGATCGTCACGGTGGACGATCTGCAAAAGAACGCATCGAAAGTGCGGACCGCGCTCAAGAAGATCAAGGGTGCTGACGTCGCCTCGCTCCCCAACCTGTCGCCGGGCGAGATTGCCATCACGTTGCCGCCACTGCCGCTCAAACCCAAGCCGACCGATCACGTGAAGGCGGCGCAAGTCGCGGACGCATTCGAAAAGGCCGGCGTGAAGATCAGCGGCCTGGACGTCGCCGCCGCCACCGGCTCGGCCTTCGATAACGACCCGAAGAAAAAGCAGCCAAGCTCTAAAACGACGAAGCCAAAGGCCGGCGACGACGACGCGCCGGACAAATCGAAAACGTCGCGCACCACGACGCCGAAAACCAAACCGGCGCGCGACCCGGCGACACCCTCCGCCAAGCCCAAGGATGAATCATCGGACGAAAAGCCGCGGTTCCAAATCCTCGGCGGCGGCGGCGACAAGGTCTATCTCATCGATCACGAAACCAAGAACGACGACGGCAAGGAACTGAAAAAGTTCGTCAAGGCCGGCGACAGGTTCGGCGACTACACCGTGAAAGAACTCGGCGACGACGACGGGCTCTTCGTCGTGCTCGAACACCTCGAGACGAAAGAGATCACCCGCGTCGAGCATGAGAAGAAGGACAAAGACAAGGACGGCGACAAGCCGAAGGACGAAAAGGACAAGGACGCCAAGCCAAAGGACGACTCGGAAAAGAAGTCCGACGACAAGAAGTCGGACAACTAATCAATTCCCTGGCCGCCGATGCAATTCCCGCGGCCCGCCGATCGACTTGGATCGTGTCGAGACGAGCGGCAAGTTTCTGGAAATCAAATTCGCGCGACGGGCTTCTCGCACCACGTAACGCGCCTGATGTGTCGCACAGCGCGTCGGGCGGCTCTTACGGACTCGGCTGCGTGGGCGTGGGCGTCGGCGTGGGCGGCGGCGTGCCGGGGCCGGCGCCGCGGTCGCGATTGATGCGGGAGGCAAAGTAGGCGGCGATCAGGTTGCGACCGGCCTGTGTGCCGCTGAACTTGTGGATGAGCCGGTCAAGCGATTCGAATTTCGCCTCCATCGCGTTGAATCGTGTTCGGAATTGCAGCGTGCCGGCCCTCTTTCCGGCGATCTTCTGTTGCGGGGCGGTGAGCACCGCATCGTAGTCGGCAATCTCCGCGGAAAGCGCGGTGACCGCGGCCGCCGTGACGCCATAGGTCGCCGCCGCGGCGGACTGCGCGCCGGAAACGACCGCTTGCGCCAGGTCGCGCAGCAGTTTCGCCGTGCCCACTAGGTCGTGATCGCGCAGCTTTCGCCACGCGGAAATCGTTAAATTCACCTGCTCCGCGCTGGTCTCGTCGTTCTGGTCGAGAAACCACTCGGTCAGTGCGCTGCCCAACTCAAACGCTTCATCTTCCAGTTCCTTCTTCTCGCGAGCCTTGTCCTTGGCCGCGCCGGTGATATCGGCCCCGTACTGCGAGCAGAACAGCTCCAGGTCGGCCAAGGCCGCTTCCATCTCGGCTTCCTTCGTCGTAAAAGCCGTCGGGTCCTGATTGAGCCACGTCGGTTTGTGCTCCGCCGAGTTCAACGTACCCCGCGCCGTCCGAAACATCTCGAGCCGATTGAGAAATTCGTCTTGCATGGTGATCTTCCCCTCATCGAATTGTTCGCAGCAGATCAGAAAGGCATCCTTAGTCTATCGCCGCGCCCCCTGCGATGCGAGAGTTCGCCGGCCGAGTCGCTCAGGTAGAGTCGCAGGCGTTCTCAGGTAGTGGTACAGATCGGCGAGCGGGGGGCGGTGGTACAGATCGGCGAGCGGGGGGCGTCAGCCCCTTGATAGTCAGCGAAGAATCAGGGGCTTCACAGCCCCCGCTCGCCAAACTGTACCACTACCCGTTCTCTGGATTCATTCCCATTTCGTGGGTGCATCATTCGATCTCTTCTTCATCCTGATCTTCTGGCAACCGTGCGCGCGGTTGGCCGTGGGGGTCGGTGAGCTCGACGAAGCCGCCGGGGTCGGTGATGGCGATCGTGACGCAGGGGATTTCGTTCGGGTTGGCGAGCTGGAGCTTGCCGCCGTCGGCGCTGGAGACGAGGCTGACTTGGACGACGTGATCGTGGACGGCGAGGAAGCCGCCGCCGCCTTCGTCGCGCGTGACGAGCAGGGCTTGCGGGGAGCCGCTGTTGTCGCAGACGCCCATGCAGCCGCCCGGCTCTTCGATCCAGATGCCCGCACGGCGCTTGCCGTCGCTGCCGAGCACACTGACGATGCCGCCCAAGGGACCGACGTGCAGCGTTGCTTGATTCTTGCAGTCGTCGTTGCAGACGGCGATCAGCCCGCCCTCGGCATTCTGCGTCATCACCGTGCGGGCGAAGCCGTCCGGGCCATGCACGGCGACCTGGCCGCCGGATTCGGTGATTGAGTTCGACACGGTTGCCTGCTTGTCGTGGCCGTACACGGCGATCTTTCCGCCGTGGTCGTCCACCTGGATGAGCACGCCACGGCCTTCGTCGGTGCCGAGGAGTGACAGTTCGCCGCCTCGTTTGCCTGCGGCCATCAGGATGCCGGGCACTCTGGCCCGGTCTACCAGGCCGACGATTCCGCCGGCCTCGTTGGTGCCCAGCGTGCCAAACACTCGGCCGTTACTGCCGCACACTTCGACTTGTCCGCCTTCCGCAGTGACACATAACGCCGCTTGCACGTTGCCCGCTGGATTGAATACGGAAACCCAGCCACCTTGCTCGTGGGCCATGAGCGAGACTTGCGGCTTACCGGCGTCCGGTCCGATCACTCCAACGATTCCCGTTCCAGTCGTCGCACCCATGTAGGCTCGCGGCCTTCCGTCGGAGGCGGCCAGGGAGACATTGCCGCCGTCCCGCATCGAACGGATGCCGACAACCTTGCGGCCGTGCGAGTCGGTCATGGTCAGCTCGCCGCCGTCCGGCGTTATGCCCAGCGTCACCATGCCCTTGCTCTCTGCATCCGTGGCTTCGATTCGGCCGGCCGATCCTTTGCCGCGCACGGCCGCCATCGTCCGCCCGTCGCGATTGTTGACCGTGAACAACCCGTCATCTTCATAGACTCGCATCGCGCTGCGCGGCTTGCCGTCGTTCGCACAGACGACGAATGACCCGCCGTTCGCGTCCACTTGCATCAAT
>Ga0247727_10014884_pt1 | contig 12848 bp, 10 predicted proteins | sample WisWelCaveWW1625_FD_202498 | JGI IMG/M metagenome (GOLD analysis project Ga0247727, IMG submission 202498) | Biofilm microbial communities from Wishing Well Cave, Virginia, United States - WW16-25 | ecosystem: Environmental > Aquatic > Deep subsurface > Groundwater > Cave microbial mat | place...
GCGACGATTAGTATTGCTAACGATGATGCCGACGAGAATCCGTATGATTTCGCGATTCAAGGCACAGGCACAGCTACCGCAGAAATAGACGTGCAGGGCAACGCCGTTTCCATTGTCGACGGCGACGCGACGCCTTCCACAACCGACGACACGGATTTTGGCTCGGCGGACATCAGCACCGGCACGGTCGATCACGTTTTCACGATTTCAAACTCCGGCTCCGCGGCGTTGAATCTCACCGGCACGCCGAAAGTGCAAATCAGCGGCGCGAATGCAACGGATTTTTCGGTGACGATACAACCCACAAGTCCGGTTGCGTCCGGCGGCGGCACGACGACCTTCACCGTGCGGTTTGATCCGAGCGCGGCGGGATTGCGCAGCGCGACCATCAGCATCGACAACGATGACAGCGATGAGAATCCGTATGACTTTGCGATTCAAGGCACGGGCACGGCGACCGCTGAAATGGATGTGCTTGGCAACAGTGTTTCGATTGCCGACGGTGACGCGACGCCTTCCACAACCGACGACACGGATTTTGGCTCGGCGGACATCAGCACCGGCACGGTCGATCATGTTTTCACAATCAAGAACACTGGTTCAGCAACATTGAATCTCACCGGCACGCCCGATAAAGTGCAAATCACCGGGCCGAATGCAGGAGATTTTTCCGTCACTGTTCAACCCACGAGTCCGGTTGCGGCGAATACGGGCATGACGACATTCACCGTGCAGTTTAATCCGAGCGCGACGGGCTTGCGCAGCGCGACGATTAGTATTGCTAACGATGATGCCGACGAGAACCCGTATGATTTTGCAATTCAAGGCACGGGCACGGCTACTGCAGAAATGGATGTGCTCGGCAACGCGGTTTCAATTGCCGATGGCGATGCCACGCCTTCCACAACTGATGACACGGATTTCGGTTCGGCGGATATCAGCACCGGCACGGTCGATCACGTTTTCACGATCGCGAATACCGGCTCCGCTGATTTGAATCTCACCGGCACGCCGAAAGTGCAAATCAGCGGGGCTCAAGCCAGCGATTTTTCGGTGACGGTGCAGCCCTCGAGTCCAGTGGCAGCAGGCAGTGGCACTACCACTTTTACGGTGCGCTTCGATCCGGGCGCGACGGGTTTGCGCAGCGCGACCATCAGCATCGACAACGATGACAGCGACGAGAATCCGTATGACTTTGCGATTCAAGGCACGGGAACAACCACGGCAACGCCGCAATTTGTTTTCATCGCTGACGAGCTAGTGAGGATCAAACAGAATAAAGCGTCGGATGGCGACATTCATTCCAACAACGATATCGAATTTGACAAAGGCGCGCCGGGCACGCACACCGGCAATTTGACCGCCGTGGATGACATCATAATCGGCGACAAGAATACCATCATCGGCAACGCGACGGCCGGAGATGACGTCGATCTTTCCGGCAACGCCTCGGTCACCGGCACGATCACCGAAGACGCGAATGTGGCGGTTATTCCGCTGCCGATGCTGTCGTTTTCGGCGGGCGGCGCTGATGTGATCGTGCCCAAGAATGGCACGGTGACCCTGGCGCCGGGCTCTTATGATGAAGTGGAAGTGAAGGACAAAGGCACGCTGAATTTGAGCGCCGGCGATTATTTTATGAATGAACTCACCACCAAGCCGCAGGCGAAGTTGTCGATTAATGTCGGCGCCGGATCGGTGAATATCAATGTCGTTTCTAAATTGTCTTTCGGCGATAAGGTTCAGGTGATCGTCATCGGCGGGCCGACTGATCGCGTGACGTTCTCGGCGAGGCAAGATGATGATTTGGACATTGGCAAGAAAGCGATTATTCGCGGCACGATTATCGCGCCCGATGCGGATGTGCTTTTTGCCAAAGAGAGCAGATTCAAAGGCCTGGTGAATGCGGAATCCATCACGCTGGACGAGAAGGTCAAGTTCCAGCATCACAATTCCACTTTAGCTTTCCCGAAAGAGTCTGAAGAGCTCGAAGTCGACGAGTCCGAGGTCGCCAATAATCAGTCGTCAGTAATCAGTTATCGGTTGGAGCAGAATTATCCGAATCCGTTCAATCCATCAACAGTGATCAGTTTTCAATTGCCAGTGGCCAGTGAAGTGGCGCTTGGCATTTACAACATAAACGGGCAAGTGGTGCGGCGATTGGTCAATGGGAATTACGGCGCGGGCCGGCATGAAGCGGTGTGGGATGCGAAAGATGACAATGGAGTGACGGTCGCGAGCGGCGTGTATATATACGTGTTACGCGCGGGCGGTCCTTCGGCAGGCTCAGGACAAAGTTTTGTGGCGCAGAAGAGGCTTTTATTGATGAAATAAGATCCGAGGTCTGTTGTCCGAAGTCGTATTCAGTATTCAGTTATAATGGTTTTTTACTGATCACTGATTACTGACAACTGAAAAAACGCCACTTGTTCGGGAAGAGCGGAACAGGTGGCGTTTTCTTTTTAAGCGTTCAAAATTTTTTGCAAAACATTCAACTCTTTTCCGCCTTCTCAATCTTCGCCCAGCTATCGCGCAATGTCACGGCGCGATTGAAGATGAGGCGATTCGCCGAAGAGTCTTTTGTGTCGACAGTAAAATAACCGTGACGCTCGAATTGATAACGGCTGCCCGGCGCGGCATTCGCCAAGCTTGGTTCGAGCTGACACGCAGTCAACGTTTCGAGAGAATGGGGATTGAGGTTGACGGTGAAATCCTGCCCGTCTTCAACTTCATCGGGATTCGACTTGGTGAAGAGATGATCGTACAACCGCACTTCCGCCGGAATGGCCTGCGCCGCCGCGACCCAGTGAATCGTGCCTTTGACTTTTTTGCCTTCTTGCCCGGAGCCGCTCTTCGTCGCCGGATCGTACGTGCAGCGCACTTCGACGATCGCGCCGTTTTTGTCTTTCACGACGCCGGTGCATTTGATAATGTAGGCATAGCGCAGCCGCACCTCATTGCCGGGATACAAACGAAAATATTTTTTCGGCGGCTCTTCGCGAAAATCTTCCTGCTCGATATACAGCTCGCGCGAAAACGACACTTGGCGCGTACCGGCATGCGGGTCTTCCGGATTGTTCACCGCTTCCAATTCTTCAACTTGATCTTCGGGGTAATTTTCAATCACTAATTTCAACGGGCGTAACACGGCCATAACTCGCGGCGCGCGTTTATTCAAATCTTCGCGCAAGCAATGTTCGAGCAGCGCAATATCGACCGTGCTGTTGCTCTTCGCCACGCCGATGCGATCACAAAAATCGCGAATCGCTTCGGGCGTGTAGCCGCGGCGGCGCAGCCCCGCCAAAGTCGGCATGCGCGGATCGTCCCAGCCCGTGACATGGCCCTTATCGACCAAAGTGAGCAATCGGCGCTTGCTCATGACGGTATACGTGAGATTGAGGCGCGCGAACTCGATTTGCTGTGGATGATAGATGCCGAGCTGATCGAGATACCAATCATACAGCGGGCGATGATCTTCATATTCCAGCGTGCAGATCGAATGCGTGATCCCTTCAATGGAATCCGACTGGCCGTGCGCCCAATCATACATCGGATAGATGCACCACTTGTCGCCGGTGCGATGATGCTCGGCGTTGCGAATGCGATACATCACCGGATCGCGCAGGTTGATGTTGGGCGAGGCCATGTCAATTTTCGCGCGCAGCGTTTTCGAGCCGTCGGGAAATTCGCCGGCGCGCATCCGCGCCAACCAATCGAGATTCTCGTCAATCGAACGACGGCGATAAGGACTCGCTTTGCCGGGCGCGGTCAACGTGCCGCGATGCGCGCGAATTTCATCGGCGCTCAAATCATCGACATAAGCCTTTCCCGCTTTGATCAATTGCACGGCATAATCATAAAGCTGCTCGAAATAGTCGGAAGCGAAATAGAGATGCTTGCCCCAATCAAAGCCGAGCCAACGAACGTCATCCATAATCGAATCGACGTATTCCTGCTCTTCTTTCGTCGGGTTCGTGTCGTCAAAACGCAAATGGCAGCGCCCGCCGTATTCTTGCGCCATGCCAAAATCGACGCAGATTGCTTTCGCATGTCCGATGTGCAAATAGCCGTTCGGCTCCGGCGGAAAGCGCGTGATGACGCGGCCCTCGAAGCGCCCGCTGCGATTGTGTTCTTCAATTATAGCGCGAATAAAATGAGAAGGCTTGTTCAAATCCGTTGCAGTCATGATCGTTGTTCCTCAAATAAAAATCAAAACTTTTATCACGCCAGAAAGGCGTGGGAGAAATATGCAGCGGCCATTGAGCCGCTCCATTCTACGCGTTTTCATAAACCGCAACGCACCAATGCTTGTATTTTTCGTCGCGGCCGCGCGCGGCGTCAAAAAAAATCTCGCGCAGTTTTTTGGTCACCGGGCCCATGAGTCCCGTGCCCAGCACGCGATAATCGACGCGGGTGATCGCGGTGATCTGCACGCCGGTGCCGGTGAAAAAGGCCTCGTCGGCAAGATAAACTTCGCTGCGATCGATCGAACGCTCGACGACGTTCAGGCCGAGCTTGTCGCGCAGCAGGGCAATCACCGTCTGCCGCGTGATGCCTTCGAGAATATTGTCGGTGACCGGCGGCGTGATAACGGCGCCGTGGCGCACGATGAAAATATTTTCCGCCGAGCCTTCGCAAACGTGGCCGTCGGGATTGAGCAGAATCGTTTCATCGAATCCCGCGCGCTGCGCATCGGTTTTGGCAAAGGCCGAATTGATATAGGAACCGGTAATTTTGCCGCGCGCCGGAATCATGTTGTCGTCCACCCGGCGCCACGACGAGATGGTCACGTGCGAGCTGTCGTCCTTCTCGACATATTTGCCGAAAGGCATCGCGACCATCGCCAGCGCCGGCGTCAAATCATGCAGGCGCACGCCGATGACTTCATCGCTGTAAAAAGCCAGCGGCCGAATGTAGCAATCGGTTTTGTAATTTTCGGCGCGGAGCAGCTCGATCAAGGCCTTGGTGAGATCGGTTTCGGAGTGGGAAAATTCCATCCGCAACAATTTGGTCGATTCGAGAAAGCGGCGGAAATGATCGTGCGGCCGGAAAATGAAAAGCTGCTTTAGTGCCTCGTTCCAGTGGGCGCGAATGCCGCCGAATACGCCGGTGCCGTAATTCAAGCCGTGCGTCAGCACGCCGACTTTAGCTTCGCTGTAACGCACGATGCGGCCATTGAAAAATGCGTAATTGGGTAGAGCCATGATTTGCTCCTTTGCAAGCGGTTGATTTTGTTTTGTTGAAGCGGAACCTGCTTTCCCAACCCAACCGGAGTCAATTTAAGCAGAGAATGCCTTTATGTCAAGCCACAAAATTGCGAGCGGGACTGCGGCGCAAAACTTTTTTTAGCAAATGAATGATCCGACCTCCGCGACGGCGCTGGGCGCGAATTCGCCGGCTTGGGTTTTTCATTTTGCTTGCCGCCGCTGCAAAAATTCTTCTCCGATCCGCACGGTTTCGCGCGCCAGCGCGTCAAAATCCTCTCGGCGGCTGCGATGGTTCGTGATCGCCGCGCGCAGTGCGTATTTGCCGTGCAAAATCGTGGAAGTGGGCACGGCGATGCCGCGCTCGTGCAACTCCATCATTATCTGGCGGTTCAGCTCGTTGTGTCCGGCTTCGTCGAGATTTTTGGAGATGAAACGAAAACAAACGACATTCAACGGCGCCGGCGCGAGCAATTCGAGCCAGGGACTTTCTCGGACAAGCTGCGCGAGATATTGCGCTTGCAAAATATTCTGACGAATCAAGCGGCTGAATTTATCGATGCCTTCGGCTTTGAATGCCAGCCAAATTTTTAAGGCGCGAAAACCGCGCGAAAGCTGCAGGCCATAATTCGCAAACCACGGCGGGCCGGCCATCAAGCCGCGCTCGTGCGGCGCCAAATACGTCGGGACGACGGCAAAGGCTTTTTCATGCGCGGTTTTGTTTTTGACGAGCAAGCAGCCAGCTTCATACGGCAAATACATCCATTTGTGCAAATCAAACGCGAGCGAATCGCCGCGTTCCATGCCGGCGAGCTGCGGCCGCATTTCCGGGGCTAAAAACGCGAGCGCGCCAAACGCGCCATCGACATGAAACCAAAGCTTTTCACGTTGACAAATTTCGGCAAGCCGATCCAACCGATCAATCGCGCCGGTATTGACGGTGCCGGCATTGCCAACGACGCAGAAAGGATGATGGCCCGCGGCGCGATCGTCGGCGATCATCTTTTCCAAGCTGGCAGCGTTGATGCGATAGTCATGATCAACCGGAATTTTGCGTAGCGACTTGCCGCCGAGACCAAGCAGCTCGACGGCTTTTTGCACTGAGCTGTGGGTTTCGCTGGAGCAATAAACCGTCATCAGGCCCGGCACCGAGCGCACGCCCTCGGCGCGAATATCAAAATTCAATTGCGTGTTGCGCGCGATCGCCAATCCCATTAAGTTGGCTATCGAGCCGCCGCTGACCAAAATACCGCTCGCGGTTTGCGGATAACCGAGCATTTCTTTGCACCAATCTAAAACTTGTTGTTCAACGTAAACCGCGCTGTGATCCGCGCCGCCGCAATTCGGATTCATCGCCGCGGCCAGCATTTCGGCCATCATGCCCAACGCACTGCCGGTGCCGTTGACGAATCCCCAGTAGCGCGGATGAATATTACCGTGCGGATAGGGCAAAACATTTTCGACAAAATCGTGATAGGCTTGCGCCACGCCTTGCGGTTCGAGCGGCAGAGGCTGTTTCAAATTTTCTTTCACTTGCGGCGGAATCGGACGCCAAGCGGGTTGCTCGCGAATCGTTTGCAAATAATTCATCATGTCATCGACCATGCGATGGCCGAGCTGGCGCAGGGCTTGCCAATCTTGCGGGTCGAGGGTTTCTTCGTTGGAATATTCTTGCATAAATTTCGTCCTCATGTTATTGCAAATTTTAAATTGAAAATTTCCAATTTGAAATTTATAATGCTTTTGGCTTTAGCTGCGTTACGTCGACTCACGAACAAACGTGATGAAGTCGGTATTGACCGGTTCGTGGCCGGCGTGGCGTATTGTTTGCGCGATTTGGCCGCATTTTAGCAGTTATCTGCCAAAATATTCAGGCGCGTTGCCAGCCTTCCATTTGATGTCGCAGCCGATGCTGGCCCGCTGATTTCCATCGACTGGCCGATCTCCCAGCACGGCATCAAGTGCAGCCCGCAAATCTCTTCCAGTCACGGGCAGATCATTTCCTGGCCGGCTGTCATCCAACTGTCCGCGATAAACGAGTTGTCTAGCTTCATTGAACAAGTAAAAATCAGGCGTGCATGCTGCCGCGTAGGCTTTCGCAGTCTCCTGGCTTTCATCATAACAAAATGGAAATTTAAAGTCGAGCTCCTGGGCCATCTGCTTGAGGCTGGAAGGAGAGTCTTCCGGAAAACTCGCGGCGTCATTAGAGCTTATTGCCACAATCCCAACCTCTTTGTTGACATAGTCGCTGCCAAGACGAGCAAGCTCTTGTTGGACGTGTTTCACAAAAGGGCAATGGCGACAGATGAACATAACCCAAAGCGCTTTTTTGCCGCTGAAAGTCTCCAATGAAACGGTCTGACCGGATACAACATCCGGAAGAGCAAAATCCGGCGCGATAGTGCCGAGTTCGAGCATGGTCGAGAGTGTTCTGGACATAGAGATAACTCCTAATTGTGGTTACAGTATTTCCGGTCGCCAATCATATTCCATGTATTTCGCGGTTTCCCAAGCTTGCGCTTTTCCCAGCAATTTGGCGACGACATACAGCGACATATCTATTCCCGCGGAAATGCCGGCGGAAACAATAATTTTGCCGTTGTCGATAAAGCGCTTCTCCGCTTCGATCTTCGTGTTGGGCGCGAGTTCTTGCAGCAATGAGATCGCGCCGTGATGCGTGGTCGCCGCCAAGCCGTCGAGCAGGCCGGCTTTGGCGAGAATCAAATCGCCGGAGCAAACCGAGAGCAAATGCTCCGTGCTTTGCGAAAGCCGTTTGACCCAATCGAGCACGACGCTGTTGTTCATTTCGCGGCGCGTGCCGAAGCCGCCGGGGATGAGAAGAATATCCGGCGCCGGGCAATCGGCAAAGGAGTAGCGCGGATTGATGCTCAACTCATTGCGCGCGAGGATGGGACGCTGCTCCTGCGCGACCGTATAAACATTGAACGGATTCGATCCGTCGCGGCGGCCCGTCACCGAGAAAACTTCAAACGGGCCGCAGAAATCCAACACTTCGACTTCATCAAAAATAAAGATGGCGACATTTCTTGTGTTTTGTGTCATGGGTTTTCCTGTATATTAACATTTCTACTCAAAACCTCTTCCGAAGTTAAACCGTAGCGCGGCGTTAGCCGCAACCAAAACTGCACCACAAAGGCCACAAAGATTTTTCTTTGTGCGCTTTGTGGCCTTTGTGGTGAAAAAACTTCGCGGTCGTGATAGTTTTTTCCAAGTAATACTCTATAAAGCGGTGATGTGAGTATTCCAAAAAGGGTTGAGCGGTTCTGATTTCCATAACTGTAGGAATAACGAAGAGTCGTATTTGAACAGCCGCCCATCCCGCAAAGGCGGGAGGCGGGGCTATAAAATTTTTTGGTAAATATCCCGCTTCACCAACTCCATGTATCCGTCCGGATTGTTTAGTGCGGTGAAGCCGAATTGTTTGTACAGGCGATGCGCGTCTCGCGTCACCAGATTGAAGCGACGCAGTCCTTGAATGGAAGGATGGGCCATGATCGCGCTCATCAGCCATTTGGCCAGCCCTTTGACGCGATGCGTTTCGAGGATGTAGACGTCGCAAAGATAAGCAAAGGTGGCGTGATCTGTAATGATTCTGGCAAACCCGATCTGCTTGCGGTTTTCATAAACGCCGAAGCAAAGGGAGTTTTCGATGGCGCGTCGCATAATTTCTTTTGGGATGCCTTTGGCCCAATACGATTCTTTCGAGAGAAATTCATGAATCGCCTCAAGATCTAATTTGCCGGGATCGGTGGACACAAGAAAATTTCCGTCGCGAAATTCTTGATACATACGAGCCTCTTATCAATGCCATTCAGCGGCGCACCTGCCAGAACGACCCGCGCAATCCAAGCTTGGCGAAAATTTGTTCCATCTCGTCGGGGCCGGGGCGGCGTGATTCTTCGGTCAAACGATTCGCATACCAAATCACGGCTAATTGCCAAAGCTGATCGAGCGAAACCAGCGGGCGGCGCGGGAGGTTGTGACTTTGACACCAGCGTTCGACATGTTCTTCCGATCGGAAGAGGAGCATCGTTTTTCAAGTAAAAACGATATCGTCCCACCAGTGCGCCGTCGGTACGGCAAAATGAGCGATGCCGGGAGTTTGCACCGGCGTGCTTTCACGCACCGCGAGTGTCATCGATTCGCCGCAACATCCGCAGCTTGTGGAAACGTCAACATCCTGACGCAGCGCTGCAGCAATGCCGTAAGCGTCCCAGACGCAGTTGGCGAAATACAATTTTCCCGCAGCAGCAACGGCGAACGGCGTCGGCACCGCGGAGAAAGGCGGCGCCATGCGAATCTCAAACGTGTCCGGCTCCAGCACGAGCAAACGTTTTGCAAAGAGTCGCTGAAAGGCCTCGCGAATAGAAACCGTTGTGCTGTCAAGTCTCGCCGCGACTTGCGCGATGGTTGGCGCTTTGCCGGTATCGGCAATGACGCGATAAATCGCGAGCTTGACGCTAACGTCGAAGTCCATGTGTCCTATACCAGATTTTCAGTCAAGTTTTTAAAACTGAAGTCCAGAAGCAAGAGAGCATCAAAGCAAAAGCTTTTGAACACGGATTACGCGGATGACACGGATTCTCACGGATTTTTATTTTTGTTTTATCCGCATCAATCCGCCCAATCCGCGTCATCCGCGTTCAAAAAAATTAACAGAAAACTTTTAGAATTTTATTCTAAGTTTTTATGCTTTGGCTTGTAACACAATTCATATTGTGCCATTTTATTTACTTCCACTTGATGTTGCATCCGATGCTCGGCCGCTGATCCGGATTCACCGGCTTGCCGTGCAGAATGTTATCGAGAGCCGCGCGCAGATCGCGACCGGTGACTGGAATGCCGTTGCTGGGACGGGAGTCATCCAACTGGCCGCGGTAGACGCACTTCAAATCCCGATCGAAGATGTAAAAATCTGGCGTGCAGGCGGCGCGATAAGCTTTGGCGACTTCCTGTGTCTCGTCGAAAAGATATGGGAAGGGATAAGCTAACGCCGTTGCCACTTCACGCATTTTCTCCGGCGCGTCTTCCGGATACGCGGCGATATCGTTGGAGCTGATGGCGATGAAGGAAACCTCTCGGCGTTGATAATCGTTCGCCACGCGCACCAATTCCTGCTGCACGTGTTTAACAAGAGGGCAGTGATTGCAGATGAACATGACGACGGTGGCGAGATTCGATTTCAGCTCCGGCAAGCTTATCATTTTGCCGCTGACTGTATCGAGGAGAGTGAAATTCGGAGCCGACGTTCCCAACGGCAGCATGGTGGAAAGGGTTTGGGCCATGATGGTGCTCCTTTTAAGATAAAAGCTTTGAACACGGATGACGCAGATAATACGGATTCTCGCGGATTTAAAAAATAGCTTTGTGAAAATCAGAGAATCAGAAACTTTTAAAAAATTTTTTAACCACCAAGACACGAAGACACCAAAAAAAACTTTTTGGAGCAGCTTTACTTTGTGCCTTCGTGTCTTGGTGGTTGAGAAAACTTTTGGTTAGTCAAATGGATTTTAGAATATTATTATAGCTTTTTGGCGCTTCGTCATATTCACTCAATCAACCCTGATACGGCGCGAGGTTTTTGCAAAATACGGCGATCACCAATCGTGCGTTTTTTTTCTGTTACGCTCTGCGCGCGCTGCGTGGTGATCACGACCACTGCGGCCACGATAATTGCGGCGGCGAGCAACGTGCGGCCGGTGAGAGGCTCGCCGGCAATCGCCCAGCCGAGAAAAATGGCGACGACCGGATTGACGTAGGCATACGTTGAAGCTTGCGCGGGCGTGGTCACGCGCAGCAGCCAAATGTAAGCTGTAAAGCCGATCAAGGCGCCGAAGAAAATCAGATAACTCAGCGCGAGCCACGAGCGCAAAGATGGGGCGCTCAATTCAAAGCGCGTCCACTCGCCGAAGAGCAAACCGGCGATGAGCAACAGCGCGCCGCCCGCGAGCATTTCCATCGCCGTTGCCAGCAAGGGCGAAGCGGGAAGTTGCGCTTGCCGGGAATAAAGCGAGCCGGCGGCCCACGATAGCGCGGCGATGATGAGCACGACGGCGCCCAACGAATCAACCTGCTGGCCGCTGACTAATTTATCTGGCCCGATTAACAACATGATACCGATGAAACCCAGCAGCAAGCCGGCAATGGCGCCGTTGCTCGGCTTCCCGCCGCCGGGCCGGAGCCAATTTAATAGCGCCATCCACAACGGCACCGTGGCGATCAGCAATGCCGTCAATCCCGAAGGCACGTGTTGCGCGGCCCAAACCACGCCGCCGTTGCCGCCGAGCAGCAACAGGCCGCCGACGATGGTGGCGGCGCGCCAATGCGAGGGCGTTGGTGACGGCGTTCCGCGCCAGCGCGTCCAAACGTACAAGATGGCGCCGGCGATGAGGAAACGGACGCCGGCCATCAAAAACGGCGGCATGGTTTCAACGGCGATTCGAATAGCCAAATAAGTCGAGCCCCAAATGAGATAAACAGCGGCAAAGGCTGTGACCACACGCCAACGCGGCGGCTTGACCGGAGAATGTTTAGGAGACATGCGCCGCCTCCGTCGCGGTCTTTTGCCGCGAGCTGAATTTTATTTTTAATGAACCCTCCCGTCGCAAGATCGTGGCCGCAACACCGGAAATGATGCACGCGCCGCCGGCCAAGATTCGCCACGTCAATTCTTCGCCATTGATGAGCTTGCCCAACGTGACGGCAACCAGAGGCATCACCAAAAGCAAGAGCAGCGCGTTGGTCACTTGTATTCGTTGAAGCATCCAAAAGTACAGCATGAAGGCCACGCATGAGCCAAGTATCGTGAGATAGAGTAATGCGGTTATTGCCAACGGCGTCCATTGCAAATGAAACGGATTGCCTTCAGTGAGCATTCCAATCAGCAGCAACGGCGGAAAGCCAAACCACATTTGGCCGGCGGAGAGAATCGTCGGATCGACGTGCTTGCCGCGTAGCTTGATGAGGACATTCGCATACGCCGCGACCAAAGCTCCCACCACGATGCCGATACTGGCGAGCAAGGCCAGCGTTCCCTGCAAGCTGAGCTGATTGGAAAAAATCAAGCCGACGCCGGCGATGCCGAGCAAGACGCCGCCGATCTTGATGGGCGTAATCCGTTCGGCGGGAAGATAATGATGCGCGATGAACATGCCAAAGAACGGCATCGTGGCATTGAGCAGGGCCGCGAGGCCGGAGGAAATATATTGGCCGCCCCAAAACACGAAGGCATAGTTTACCGTAAAGCACAAGAATCCCGTCCACGCGACGAACTGCCAATCGCGGCGATCTTTGGGCAAAGGAATTTTGCGAAAATAAATGACGAGGCCGAGAATGACGGACGCGAGCAGAAAACGAATTCCCACGAAAGTAAAGGGCGGCAGATCACGCAAGCCGAGTTTGATAAACAGCCAGGTGGAGCCCCAGATCATGCACAAAGCGAGCCAGGCGAAAATAACGGCGTTCATAGTTTGATCAATTATCCTTCCTTAATTATGAAAATTCGTAACTGTTCAGCTATCTGAGAAAAGTTTTTAGGAATTTTAAAAAAAGTCCGAGGTTTTTGCGTCATTGTTGCTTATATTATAATGGTATGCAACAATTGACGCGTGAACAAATCATTTC